>Ga0310342_100000172_pt1 | contig 32953 bp, 33 predicted proteins | sample S15DNA20500_MG_FD_206155 | JGI IMG/M metagenome (GOLD analysis project Ga0310342, IMG submission 206155) | Marine microbial communities from station ALOHA, North Pacific Subtropical Gyre - S1503-DNA-20-500_MG | ecosystem: Environmental > Aquatic > Marine > Oceanic | place: Pacific Ocean: North... | reverse complement strand
GAGGCCGGGCACGAAGGAGCGACTTGAAAGTGGAGAATGGAAGCTCCGAAAATGGCTCGTCGTTACCGAGCGACCGGACGGGAGTATTGCCCGTCGTCGAGACGCGTACAGTTTCACGATTGGGAAATTTGTGATCAACTCAATGAAAGACTGGAACGCCTACAATGACAGCCCCACGGGTTTCATGAGGCTAGCGCTGGAGGAGATTCATGACTGACAAGCCAATACCCTACACCGTAAGCGAGCTGACCGAGTTCGCGTGCTGGCTAGATGCCTGCAATACGTTCACGCCGCACGAGATGATCCGCGATGGCGATGATTTCGTCATCATCACGATGGACCCAAAGTCTAGCGAGCCGCAGAGATTGACAATTAACTAAGAGAGGGCAACAGCATGACTAAACAAGACGAACGCTTCACGAACCACGACCTATACGACAAGTATTCTGTGATCATCAGGGTGCGAGAAAAGCTGTGCGGGGGGATCCCGAAGAACCACGAACTCATCGAGTCATGGGTCAAGGCTCGCACCGCGCACGATGACCGCATGACGAAAACTCAGACCGCCGATGTCATTGAGACTGTGCTCGAAGAGAAAACAGAGGGCGCTTGGACCGGATTTCAGTGTGACCCAAAGCACGGCTTGTTCATCGCCACGCGTAATGTTAAAGCCATGCTGCGCGAGAGCGCTACGATGCTCAGGCTATTCGTCAAGAAGCGAGGCTCGAAACAGATCGTGCAGCACGGGTTTGAAATCAAGGGCCAGGGCCCGCACGCAGACGGTAGGGTTTACCTCGGCCAAGACGAGCCGGATGGCGCAGACGAGGGAGCTATCCACGTCATGACGGCTCAAGGTCCGCGCACCGCGATCAAGAAAGTGGACTACGTGTCTCAGTGTGAGATCAAGTTTCAGATATGGGTGTTCAAGACTGCCGCTCAAGAGAAGCGCCACCTCGGTGAGGCCGACGTGATCGAGATGCTCAAGTTCGCTCAAGAGAACGGACTCGGAGCACAGCGCTCCCAAGGCTTCGGTAAGTTCGACGTCACCGGGTTCGAGTCTATGTGACGAGCCGGCCCATGCCGCACCTGTCCCCGCCACTGCGACGCGCCAAGCCATACCCTTCCGCCCCGCGACACGCCAAGCCACACCACTGCGACAGGCCAGAACGCTCCTTCGCCTCCCCTGACCACTGCGACTTACCCTGCCAACTCCCGCCCAGCCACTGCGACGTTCCTGACCTCGCCGGACCATCCCACTGCGACCAGCCCCTCCACACCAGTCCCGGCCTAGCCACTGCGACTAACCACATCGAACCACGCCAAGCCACCCCATTCCTCTGCGACGGACCCAAAGTCTAGCGAGCCGCAGAGACTTGTTATAAACTAGGAGCCGTGCCACTCATCAAAAGCGACAGCAAAAAAGCAATATCAGAGAACATCCGGGAGCTGGTAGCATCCGGCAAGCCACACGCGCAGGCCGTAGCCATCGCCTACCGCGTAGCGCGTGAAGCTAAGAAGGCGCGCAAGCGCCGGTAGGTTTTCACCCGAGCGTCGATGCGTCCTTGAACCTTCAAGTTCGTGGTCTTGCTCACGCCGCCATAATATTTAAACACGCACTCAGCGCGACCGCGGCAGCTTTTTATTGCGCGCCTTAAATGCCCACCGGCAGCACCAGCAGCTCTGGTTGTCGGCGCCAACTTAACCCCCACAATGTCTTTGACCATGAGCCCAGTTCGTGGACATTTTGAAATCGGATACCGGCCGCACATGAGTTGCCAAAGAGAGTGACTGCGCCCAGCATCGCCCTTTTTTTTCCCGGAGTGAACTGCTCGAGTAAAGGAAGACTCGTGCTTGGCGACAGCAATCAGAAAGGTGGCAAGCTGGCGATCGTTAGCGCTCACGCTAGCAATCGCTTTGGCAATCACACCGTAGCGAGCTTTGGCACCCTCCGCAGTTTCGCCGTGGCGCTCCTGCGCCTTGGCGGGAACAAGAGAGAGCATTGCGACGAGGATGAGTTCGTTCATGAGAATTTCAGTTGACTCTCGCCAGATAGGCTTTAGGCTATACGACATGACAATACCAGCACGATTGCAGCTTGTCGAATTTCTGAAGGAGCACAACATCTCTCAGCGCGCCGTCGCGACGGCGCTGCGGACGCATCAACCAACGTTCAACACGTGGGTGCGGGGAGTGAAGCAGCCGAGCGCAAAATATCAGTGGCTTATTTTCTTGTTGGCTGGGATTGCGCCAGCTGATTGGTTTGTTGAAGAGCGAGAAAAGGACTGGTCGCAGCAAGTCGAGGGGCTCAATGAAGTCATTCGCGAGCTGAGGCCCACAGCACGAAGGCGGGCGAATGAGAGAATCAGCAACATTCCGACTGAGAGATGGACAGAAGAAGGCAGTTGATCGGGTTTGCCTCGAGTCGAAAGCCGATGGCGTGTGGCGTGTGCTGCTCGTGTCCCCGACAGGGTCGGGCAAAACGGTCATGGCAATGGAGTATGTGCGGCGCGCACGCGAGGCCGGGATCAGCCGCATTCTCTTCGCCGTCCATCGCGAAGAGTTGCGAGCGCAGGTGTTGGCATACGACAGCGGGCTGACCGTCGAAACGATTCAAACGCTTGTTTCACGTGGAACATTTCCGCCGGCTGATCTGGTGATCATTGACGAAGCGCACCACTACGTTGCCGACTCTTGGGCATCCATCTTCGAAGCATACCCGCGCGCTAGGATGATGGGGCTCACAGCGACGCCCGAGCGGGCCGATGGGCGCCCGATGGGCGGCAACATCTGGCACGCGATGGTGGTCGCAGCACACTACCCGGAGCTTGTGGCGGATGGGCGCCTTGCAGACTGCAAAACAGTCAGGCCGGACCAATTCATCGGCTCTGATCTCGCCCGCGATCCGGTTGAGGCGTATCTGGAGCACGCGCCGGGGCGGCAGGGCTTCGTCTACGTGCGGTATGTCCAAGAGGCCAAAGCGCTTGCAGCAAAATTCACAGCGAGGGGTGTGACAGCTGAGGTCATTGCAGGCGAAACGGGGACCGAGGAGCGCAAGAAAAGGCTTGACAGATTCAAGTCAGGCACGACGAGGCTGCTCGTCAATGTCTTCGTGTTAACAGAGGGAGTCGACGTCCCCGCGGCATCAGTCTGCATCATGGCGAGGGGTTGCGGCCATCGCTCAACTTATTTGCAGATGGTGGGGCGTGTTTTGCGACCTCATCCAGGCAAAGACTATGCGGTGTTACTCGACTTGCCGGGGGTGAGCCATCTGCACGGGTTGCCGATTATGCGCCGCGAATATTCGCTTGGTGCCGGGATCCGCAATCCTGGTGAGAAGTCGGTTGCTGTCAAGGATTGCCCGCAATGCGGCGCGGCCATGCATCCGGCGGTCATGATCTGCGATTGCGGTTGGCGATTTGAAGTTCAGCAGCGCCAGAAGCCAAAAATATGGAGCCTCGAACTCGTCGAAGCGTGGGCCGGCGACCAGACCCCGGACGACGCAAAGAAGCGCGAGTACAGGAGACTCCGACGCTTCGCGCAAAGCCGCGGATGGTCCATCGGCTGGGTCGTGAAGGAGTACACCAAGCTTTTCGGCCAAGCGCCTGGCATCACGGACGTCTCTCCGGAAGAGCGCAAAGCTGAGCACCAAAGACTGTTGACCTTGGCGCACAAAAGAGGCTACCAAAAGCCGACGGGCTGGGCAGCGTGGGCATTCAAGCGTACATTCGGCGTGTGGCCTCCGCACGCGAACACAAAAACACGAAGAACCGGATAAGGCTCGCACTGGGCCGCCGCAACGATGTGGTGATGTGGAACAACGAGAGCGGGGTTGCGCGCTACGGGGCCCAAACTGTACGCTACGGAGTCGGCAAGGGCGGCAGCGACTTGATTGGCGTCATCAAACCGAGCGGGCGTTTCATCGCGCTCGAGGTCAAGACCGGCAAGGCGCGCTTGACAAAAGAGCAGAAACTTTTTTTGGCGCTGGTTCGCAAATTTGGCGGACATGCGGCAGTTGTGGGAAATGTGGATGATGCAAACAGAGAAGTTGATTCAGCCGTGCGTGGATCTGGGGACGTGCAAAACAGCTAGAGATTACGCGGTCGCCTTTGCTCGCGCAGGGCTTCCGGTGATCCCGCTTTACACCGCGCTTGCCGGGGGCGTGTGCTCGTGCGGAAACATGGAGTGCGCGTCGGTCGCCAAGCACCCTCGAGTGCGATCGTGGAAACAGGACAAGACGGTGAGCCCCGAGCCGATCAAAAGGTGGTTTGCTAGAGACGGCAATCTCGGCGTGACGACCGGGAGCGGCGTGGTTGTCATCGACATCGATGAAGGCCGAGATGGTCACGAGTCGATGTTTGATTTGGAAGAAAAGAACGAGCCACTTCCGGGAACGCTGACAGTCAACACTGGCGGCGGTGGCGTCCATTATTATTTGCTAGTCGACTGCGCGGTGTCTTGCTCAGTTGACAGCCTCGGCAAAGGTATAGATGTGCGTGGAGATGGCGGCTACGTGGTGGGCCCAGGCTCCATGCATCGATCCGGGAAAAAATATTTGGTTGACGAGGGCCAGCCGTACGAGATGGCGCCAGCGCCAAAGTGGATCGTTGACCTGATTCGCGACAAGAGCACGAAGCGCAAAGCCGGGCCAACGCCGGACGCGGTCATCGAAGGCGGACGCAACACCCACCTGATTTCGATGGCGGGCGCAATGCGCAGGAAGGGTTTTTCGGAAGAAGCAATGCTGCGAGCGCTACTCATTGAAAACAAAGAAAAGTGCAACCCGGCGCTTGACGAGGCGGAAGTCAAAGGCATTGCAAAGAGCGCCGGGCGCTACGCGCCTGAGGGCAACGACTGGCGCTCGATGCTGAAAACGAGCAAGGACGGCGCTGTGACTCGGGAAGCTGGCAATTGCGCGTTGCTTCTCAGCAACCTGCCGATCTGGAAGGGAGTCTTGCAATACAACGAATTTGAAGATTTGATTCGATTCGCGAAAGCTCCGCCAACGGGGGTATTTGAGATCCGGGCGGGTGACGCTCTCTCTGATCCGGCAATCACTCACATCCAGCACTGGATCAGCAAACGGACGGGCGCCAGCTTCAATGAGACCGCGACGCTCCAGGGGATTGTTGTCGCAGCTCACAAAAACAAAATTCACCCCGTGCGGCAGTACCTGGGATCGTTGCGGTGGGATGGCGTCGACCGTCTTCCGACATGGCTGCACAAATATTTTGCTTCTGACAACTGCGAGCTATACTCCCGAATCGGGACTTGGTGGATGATCGGGGCGGTCGCTCGAATCATCAAGCCAGGCTCGCAAGTGGATCACATGCTTGTGCTGGAAGGGCCGCAGGGGCTAGGGAAAAGCACCGCCGCGCGAATACTCGGCGGCGAGTGGCACCTTGGCAGCTTGCCTGATCTGCGAAATTCTCAAGCTGCAAGCATGCACATTCAAGGCAGTTGGATCGTCGAGGCCGGTGAACTCGACTCGTTCAAGGACGCAGGCAGCTCGCGCATCAAAGACTTTCTGACGCAAACAGTCGACGTTTACCGCCGGCCTTACGCGCGCACATTTCAGCGGCGACCGCGTCAATGCTCGCTGATCGGCACAACAAACGAGATGACGTATTTGTCAGATCCAACCGGCAACCGGCGCTACTGGCCAGCTCGAGTCAGGAAGCTCGACGACGGGGCGCTGAGGCGCGATCGCGATCAACTCTGGGCAGAAGCCGTGGTGCGCTTTCAGCGTGGCGAAGCTTGGCACCCAACCGAAGAACTCGGCCAAGAGCTGCGCGACGCGCAAGAGCGCCGCGTGATGGGCGACGTGTGGGAAGAGAAAATAAGCGCGCTGCTTCTGCGACGCGGGCAGACGTTCATCACATCGGACGAGATTTTGACCACGCTCGGACTTGAGACTGCAAAAATTGAGCGCAGACATCAGAAGCGCGTGAGCGAATGCATGAGCCGACTCGGCTGGAAGCCGGGGAGAAAACTGGTGGGCCTGGTGCGGAAGCGCGGCTATTTGGCGCCGGCCGGTTTTGTTGGCTGCCAGGCGCTTGACAATAGGCCCCCTCATAATTAGATTTCAGATGTAGTTTTTTTTTCGATTTCCCCAGGAGGGATAAAAACATGGACGAAAGCAGCACCCACCACTACTCGCATTTAAACGGCAAGCGCACGCTTGGCCTCATCTCAAACTCTGCTCGAGCGTGCTTCCAGCAGTGCGCGAGAAAATACGAATACGAACACATTAAGCGCCGTGTGCCGCGACATACGGCTCTGCCGCTGACGTTTGGCTCAGTCTTTCATGCGGGCGTGGAGGCGATGCACACGGGCCAACCATGGCAAGATGCAGTCGCAAGAGCTTGCTATGAGCACGGGCTCGATGACGCATACGAGCGGGCGAAAGTTGAGGCCATGCTCGCCTGCTACGAGGCGCGTTACGCCGACGACGTCCTCAAATTCATCGCAGTCGAAAAGCGCCTTGACGCGCCAGTCGTCAACCCGGCCACTGGCAAGAAATCGAGAACGTGGGTCTTTGTCGGACGTTGCGACGGAGTTGTGGAATAAATGAAAGCCACAAAACAAAAACTGTTTGAACTGAAGACGACGAGTTCACCGATCGACCCTGGCTCGGAGTGGTGGAGGAACCAGGTCATGCAACCGCAGGGACGCCTCTACGTCGCGGCATTGCGCGACATGGGCCACGACGTGGACGGCATCATCTACGACGCGGTGCGGAAGCCTGACCTGAAGCCGCGAATGGCGACGCCGCTGGAGAAGCGCAAATTCAAAAAAGACGGCACGCTCTACGCGAATCAGCGCACCGAAGACGAGAGTGTCACCCAGTACAAGGCACGCCTGATGCAGGCCATTGCGGAAGACCCTGACCGCTATTTTCAGCGGCAGTCCGTCGAGGTGCGTGACACGTCAGACGCACAATTTGACTTGTGGAATGTTGCCAAAGCGATCAGCGCAAGCAAGAAGCATCAGATGTTTCCAAAAAATCCAGGCTCCTGCTTCAAGTGGAGCAGGCCGTGCCAATATTTCGAGGTTTGCACTGGCGACGCTGGCATCGGAGACAACGCGCTATTTCGCGACGGCAAGCCGAGGTATTAGTGGCCGACAAGAAAGAGGAGGAGCCCGGCGGTTGCGCGTGGGTGCTTTTTCTTATCTGTGTAATTTTTGCAAATATTTTGAGAGCATGCGGAGGTTGAATTGACATGGACATCATCAGAGGAAAAGTAGAGACAGCTAGCAAGGTCGTAGCTTACGGCCCGGAGGGCGTTGGCAAGTCAACATTTGCGTCTGGCGCCCCGAATCCAATCTTCATCGACCCGTCAGGAGGCTCCTCGAGGCTCGACGTGGCGAGGGTCAACGTGACAACGTGGGACGAGGTCATCGAGGCGGTGGAGAGCCTGCGCGGCAACGCTCAGGGGTTTGAGACGGTTGTGCTCGATGAGATAGGCGCGCTCGAACATCTGTGCTGGGACCACGTCTGCAACAAGTACGGAAAGCCAAACTTGGAATCCTTCGGCTTTGGCAAGGGGTACAATTTGGCCCTGAAGGAGTGGCGAGAGGTGACCTCGATGCTGAACGAGCTGCACAGAGATGACATGAACATCGTCTTGGTGGGACACTCCACCATCGGCACGTTCCGCGACCCGGAAGGCCCAGAGTATGACCGGCATCACCTGAAGCTGCACAAGGCTCTCGCCGCGCTGCTGAAGGAGTGGAGCGACACGGTGTTGTTCTGCCGACACGAGACGGTGGTGGGCAAGACTGAGAATGAGAGGTCAGTGGCGCACGCGACTGGCGCCAGGGTCATGCACACGACGCATTCTGCGGCCTTCGACGCGAAGAACCGCGACGACTTGCCGGCGAAGCTGCCGCTGCTTTGGGCTGAGCTTAGCCAGAAGAAGCGCAGCGCCAAGGACATGGCCGGTGATCTTGAGGAGCTTTCCGGCAGGATGAGCCCACAGCATCGCAAGATTGCTGTGGCGAAGATGAAAGAAGCAAATGGTAACCAGGACAAGGTCCGGCTGGTTCTTAACTGGGCACGGGCAAAAGCAGGAGCAAAGAAATGATCAACAGCGCAGGACGATACAGAGCAAAGGCCATCGAGGCTGACCTGCGGGTGAGCAAGAACGGTAATGAGATGGTGGTGGTCACGTTCCACATTCCCAGCGAGGAGACGAACCTGCCCTGGTTTGGCACCTTCTCGAGCACCAAGGGCTCTAACGTAGCGCTGCGGGCGCTGCGGGCCATGGGGTGGAGCGGCGACGACATCACCGACTTGAGCGACTGCACGAAGAATGAGGTCGAGCTGGTGGTTGAGATGGAGACGTGGGAAGGCGAGACGCGGGCGAAGGTCAAGTGGGTCAACGCGCCAAGCAAGGGAGTCGTTGGAGACGTGATGGACGCGGCGCGCAAAGCCGCTTTTGCCGAGCGACTCAGGGGCCAGATTGCAGCGCTTGACAGCGCGGAGGGTGACAGCTTCGGTGGCGATGACATCCCGTTCTGATTGGCACTTCAGGTGCATCAGGTGTGACAAAAGCGGGTCGTCGAGGTGGACGGCCAAAAAGAAGAAGTCAGGAAAAGGCCCCGGTCTGCCGCCAGGTTGGTGCTTCATTGGCTGCGGCGCCGCGTGCGCAGACTGCCAAAAAAAACCCCCTCGACCAGCACAGTCGAGAGGGAAGGACATCAGCAGCACGCTGATGTCTAAAGCTTAAGTCTCCTCGAGAATTTTCGCAAGTTCGAAGTGCATGCCATCGGGGCGACTGTGGTAATGTCCCCCCCAGTAAAAACCGAGTTCGTTGGCAATGCTGACGAGTTCAACGACGCTCCCCCTATCACCAACGGCCTTCGGTTCAGCTCCAAGCGCATTTGCCCAGGAGTTGATGTCGAAGGCCGTTGCGTATGCATGGTTCGACAATGTGCGCCTACTGCCACGAATGAAGCGCGGGTTCCAGCTGCCGGCCCACGAGATGACGCGGTCAAGCAGCTTCTCATCCTCCCATGCTTGCCAAAGCGCAGTCATCTGGCTCACACCTTTCTTGTGCCACGGGATGCGGCAATGAGACGGCGCCCCCTCGACGCCTTTGAGCTGGGGTATTTCGACGATAGTCACGTTGCTGTCCCACCCGTTGGTAATCCTGATGGCCTCCGGATTTTTCGTCGTCGGAGCTGAAACATACTCGAGCTTGCCAAAGAGCGCGTCGCGTCCGGATGAGATTAGCGGGCCAAAGGGCGGGTGTTTCGGCAAGCCACCAAACAGCTTCGCCTGAGTCTGGCTTTTTGGCTCACGGCCTTCGTCTGCCGCCTTGGCCCACGTGTTTTTGCCAACGACGCCATCAGCCTCGAGCCCGTAGGCTCGCTGCCATTCTTTCGTGTGCTTGTCCGTCAGCGAGCCAAAGTTCGCATCTGCGCCAAACGGCGCCAAGTCGTAGCCGTCTGTGATGAGGATGTGCTGCCATCTCGCCACCCAGTCTCCATTGCTTCCTTTGCGGATTGTTGGGGGCTCAAAATGGGGGTCGACAACATCGGGCTCAGCTGGCGCTGGGGGGTCAATTGGCAGCCTGCCGGTGGAGAGGGCCAGCCCGTCGTGAAGAAGAAGCTGGCTCAGTTCAGGAGTGGTAAGCACCTCCTCGGTCGCCATGGTCTTGCCGTTCACGATGCACTCGCCGTGCAGCAGAAGCAGCGTCATGGAGTAGTCGACATGGTGGTAATCATGGGCCGTGGAAACAGGCTGGATGACGCGCAATCCGGGGGTGACCGCGTGGTGCAACTTTATGCCTTTCCAGTCGACGCCATCGGTGTCTACGTGCCAGCCGTAGAGCACAGCCCGGCTTTCAGTCGCTCGGCGGTCGATAATCCAATGCTTTCCGACGTTGCTGACAATCCCGGCTCTGGGGTTCCCGACTGCTGAGCTGACTCGCTCATTGTGCTCGACTGACGCGATGAGCGTGTCCATGCCAACCCCGCCATCGTAGTATTTTGGCTGGGGCTCTGTTGCGATGTCAGCTGCTCGGAACCGGGCATCCAAGAGCTTGGCCGTGGGAAGGTGGGCGCCTAGCTCGTCAGCAATGAGCTGGGCATCTCGAGCGCTGACGTTGACCCTCACGCCGCCAATCTTCAGCGCATCACACAAAACTCGGAAGGTGGCATCCAGCTCACCGCTCACTATCCTCAGATCGGTCCAACAAAACTCCGCTTTTCCGTTTTTCACGGCGCCGACGTAGCTCATCCTGGTAAATCTCCTTTTCTTTATCCGCCCGCGGACCTTCTTTAGGAGGCCTCACGCGGGCTGCCCAGCGGTAGATTCGGCCAAGCGCCTCGATGAACCACATATGCTGCCCTCCTGCAAGGCCGTAGATAGCCTCTTAAACGCCTCGAATGCCTTTGAGGCCTCAGTGATCGCTTTGACAGCTGCGGCGATTTCTACGTCCGCCACAGCCCCAGCATTCTCCAAGCTGGCGGCGAACGCCAAAGTCTCGCGAGCCGCTGACCAGGAGGCGACAAAAGCCCTGTGTGCCTCGAACGACGAAGCGTAGCAGTCGCGCACCTTTTCAGGATCCTCTGACGTCTCCAGATCTGCCTTGTATTGCGCCTCGAGCACATCGAGAGCCGTGTTAGCCGCTGGCGTCACCAGATTCATCTGGTCAACCACAACGCCAAGAGGCGAGCAGCCGGCCAAGATGAGGGCCACGGTTATGAGGATAAGGAGACTAGTTGTCTTCATATTCAATGGCAGCTTTCGCCTTTGAAAAATCTTCCAGACCTATTCCTGCCACAAGCGTCATTCCCACGACACTTAGCATCTTCGCAAGCTCGGCGTCGCGGTAGTACGTGACAACGGTGGCCACTGCGGTGATTACGCTGATCCAAAATTTGCGTGAAGCTAGCAATTTCTTAAAGGGGGTCATCGTTCCATTCTTCCTTCTAGCCTGCGAACGCAGACTTCAATTTCTCTTAGCACAGTGCCCTGGCTTTCAAACCTGCGATCAACGTCTTGTTTAAATCTGTCCAGATCGGATCGCGTTGCGTAGTCGTGGCTCGTCACTGCTTCCTCTAGCCGGCTGACAATGGCGGTGATGTCTGGCGAGCCGGGGGGCGGGATGCTTTTCTTTTTGGGCACCATGGCCGCGCGCATCTTTCTCAGCTCTCTGAGCATGATCGTCACTCCGCCAAAAACGGCTGCGACGACAGCTGACGCTATCCCGAGCTGAGGTCCGAGATCCATAGCAGCCTACCAGATAACCAGTAATACCGCGGTAGACGCAACCCCCAGCGTCGCCACTTGAATGTCAAGCGCCTGCCCGGCTGTCATCGTTATGGTTGTCACGTTCCCATTGACATCGGACACAACCGCATCCCCAGCCGTGAGGCAGACAATCTGCCGCGGCAGCTTTTTTGCGCTGTTCCCGGCTGCCGGGTCATAAGCCGGGCGAGATGTCACCAAGTCGTAGGCAGTAGCGGCTGTTGTGCTCAGCCACTCTACGCCAGAAAAAATTGCACTACCTGCATTCTTGCTCATTTGGTACCCTCTTCAGTTCTTTCGCTCTCACTCATTACGGCCCGATTAAGTTTTGGGGCCCTACGCTGCTGCGGGGGCTGCGGCTGGGCTTTCTTCTGTGAATAGCCGATTTGTATACCGCGAATCAACTTGTAATCCAGCGTCGGATCAGTGGGCAGTTGCAGCAAGATGCCGATCTGGATTCTCTTCTGATAGGGGATGGTCTTCCCCTCTTCCCCGAGCTTCGCCATTTCCTCCATGGCAAGGTCTTGCAAATCCGCATATATTGCCGGCCATACCGTGCGCAATGCCTTCGCTTGGTCAGACGTCATCTTCCCCTCAGAAAGCAACTTTGAGGCATCTTTTGGATTCTCTAGGATACGCTTAACCTTGGCAAACCTCTGCGCCTCCATCTTGCTGACTGGGCGCTTGCGGCCCATCACAGTGGGGTTAGCTTCCGGGGTAGGGCTAATCATAAGCAGATACTCTCGAATGAGGGTTCGCTTTGTTAAGACGATGGCTTGCAGATCGGCAGCCGCGATCCCGCTGGCTGCCATTATGTCTTGAGCAGCCTCGTCATGTCTGTCAATGTCGCCCAGCACGCCGCGCAGACTAGAGACCTCTCGCTCGTAGAGATCCTGGTCTGCGGTCATATTGACAAGGCTAAAATTGGCGCCCGTGGCCAAGGCCGGCCCCACTCGGCGAGCTTTCTTGGCGCCGACGCCGGGGGCCTTCTTGGCTCCTGAGAAAATCTTCTTGATGAATTTTGAATCAGTGGCCTTGAGCTTCTTCGCTGCTAGATAGGCGCCGCCAAGAGCCTTGACGGTCCTACCGGGCGAGACCGCAAGATCGCCAATGGCCTGCCCGGTGCGCAGCAATCCGTAGGCAAGCGGGCTCCCCGTAGCAATGCCGATTCCGATGGCAGCTTGGCCAGGGAGGCCGCCAAGAAAGCGTTGGTCATTCTTTGAAAACTCTTCAAACTTACGAACGGCATAGATTTTAGAAAACAGAGAGTCTTCGCTCTGATTGTTTAGCGCCTTGAGAATTTTCTCAGACGCATCACGGAGCTTCTTGGCCTGCTCAAATGTCTCTGAGCTAACAAGCTTGCCAACCGCGGGCTTTGTCTTTAGGAAAAGCGCAGCGTTGGCTTTTTCTCTCCAGTGACGCGCCAGCTCTTTCAAGATATCTGCGCTGACATCGCCGCCAGGGGCGCCAATCATCTTGACGAGAGCGTCTACAGCGCGCGGATCGGCGTGCACAATGTCAGACCAGAAGTCTGTTGCTTCCTTTTTGCCAAGCCTATAGGTCAGCTTCCCAATGTGGTCTTTCACGCCAGACAAGACAACCCAGCTGGCATTGCTCATCTGCTGCCACTTGGCGAAGTCTCCCCACGCATCGTCTTCGAGAAATCTCCTAATCGGCTGTAGATATTCGTCGTTGAGCGCCCTGGCCACTTTGCCCTTGTTGCCGTGCGCCTCCATGGAATACTGGATCTCCTTGGAGACTTTTCCGGCCATGGATCCTTTCTTCAAAGAATCGAGAGCTATGGCGCGAGATGAAGTAAGGCCGTATTTCTCAGCTAGCGCTATGCGCCGAGCGCCAGACGTCGCGTAGGTGATATTGCTGGAGATCAACTTCCAGAAAGGAGCCTTAAAAGCCGACAGTGCGTATTCATTAGGCTTGAATACGCGACCGCCAGTTTTGTTTGTTCCCCACGTTCCGAATGGCAAAAGCTGGTTTTCGGCTCCATCGAGAAGTGCGTCGGACTGCGTAATCAGCTGACCGCGCACTTCCGCAAGCTCTTCCAGCTCAGCCTTCAACTTGGCACGCCGCGCCTGCCATCCCTGGGGCCACGGGGTTTGTCCCATGAGGTCAGCAAGTTCTTTGTCAACCCGCGCTATGTCATCATCAAAGTTCTTTAACAGGGAGTGGATGATGGGCTCTTTGCCCTCTGCCCGGCTCAGAGCCGAAAGAGCATCGGCTGTCTCGATGCTCTCATCCATGTTGCGGCGAAGGAGGTCGCCAAGCTCGAGGCTCCAGGGCTCGGCTCGGTTGAGCGCCCCTTGGATCAGCTCATCGCTGCGCATGATGCGGCGAATGGGGTCACCACTTCGGCCGGTGGTTCTCTCGAAAGACCTTGTGGCGCGCTCTACGATATTGCCAAACGCGCCGGCTGGACCTGGCGCCCAATTTTCAAGTTCGGCAAAAGCTTTCGCCGACGCTTTGCTAACCCCTTGCCCGATGCCTCTACCAACGGCGCGTGTTGCCAGGCCAGCGGCACCAATGCCCGCACCGAAGGCGGCACCGACCTTTGCCCCATGCCAAGCACTCGAGATGACGTTGGCGCCAGCCCTCTCGAAGTCGGCCTCTTCCATGGCCGACTGCTTGACGCCCTGCATTGCGCCAAAGGCGGCGCCCTCGATGCCCTCGCGGAGACCTGCGCCGGCAAGCTGCGCCAATCGCTTCCCGCCGAGCTTCTTGGTTAGTGCCTTGCCCAGGCCACCAGCGGTGCGAAAAGCCAGACCAGTGCCACCAGCGAGACCCCTAGCAAGCAAGCTGGTGCCACCAGAGCCGACCGCCGCGCCTATGGTGCCGACAACCTCTGTGGCTCCGGTCAGCAGCGGGAGTTCCTCTTCTAGGTCGCGCAGATACTTGGGATCGATCAGATAGTCGCTGAGGCCAAGAGTCGGCACACGCGCGCCAGCAACCGCGAGGGCTTTAAGCTTCTCGCCTACGCCAGAGAATTTCTCCGAGCGCTGATGGCGGGAAATGTCTTCTTCCGTTGCTGGAGTCAGCCCCATAGCCGACTGGGCATGGTGCAACTCGGACTCAGGAACATCGAAAACAATGCCCCTTTCATCTTTAAGCTTGTGTACTGGTTCCGCCACGAGGGGGCCTCCTACTTTGATGCGGCGCGTTTGATGGAGCTACTTTGCGGCACCAGCGACTCCCCAGTGACAGCTTGAGGGAGGTAACCCCGGCGCGGGCTTTTCGGCACGATCTCCCCTTCTGCATTGAGGGTCATCCCCTGATTCAATTGGACCTCTTTGCCGCTGGGCGCCCATCTCACCCCAAAAACTTCTTGCCCTCCATGTATCCCCGTCTTGGCTTTCCCTGATGAGGCAATCGTCGTGCCGGGGAAGACTTTCAGGTGTGCCATCTCGGCCTTGATACCCAACATCCTGGTGCGGGCAAGTTCTTCGAGGGGTAGCCTGTTGCCGGCTAAGCCTCTCGCTATTTCGCCAAGGATCCGACGGGTGGAGTTTCCGGTCAGCATCCCATCTGGGTCCAAATCTTTTTCGGTTGTCGTTATTGCGGAACCCAAATAATGCTTCCTCTCGGCCAGTTGGAGTGCCCCCATGAGCGCAGTTGCTGCGGCCTTGTCCTCTGTGCCGAATGTATAATTGGGCGAGTCCATGAATTTGTGCACAAGCCTTATTCCTCCCATCATCGCGTTGTAGCGGGCAACCTTCTTCGAAATTCCTTTAATCAACCCAGGCTCTCCCATGACAACGCCACCAAGCGCTGGGCGATAATTATCCCTCCAATGCTTGGTGAGCCAAGGCAGGGATGTCACCGTGTCTTTCTTCTTCGCTACCGTTGCCCTTGCCCTTCCCGCTCTCCTAGTTGCAATGTCGGCGGCCTTCATGCGCAAATCAGCGGCTAAGATTTCTCGATCATTGTCGATGAGGTCCATGAGAAGTTGAGCGTTGCGTCTTGCCTTGTCGCCTTGCGCCGCCGCCGCATAGGTCATTACCTTGGCTTTGGTTTGATCAAGAAGGGCCATCCTGGCCAGATTGCTAGCTTGGGACAAATCGCGCACCTGCGACATCATGGTGCCTACTAGACTCTGTCTTGCACCAATGGCGGCGCCCTTGCCGCGCAAGTCGGCAATCTGCGCGCGGATGTCGTTGTCGATGGATTTTCTCATGATGTCGTAGGCAACGTTGGGGGCGCCTTTTCCATATATTCCCCCCAAGGCGCTCGCCGCCGTGCCCAAAGCCACGCCAATGGCGCTCAGTACTTTTCGCGCGTCGCTTTGAGAGTTCCACCACCGGCCTGGGTCTATCTTGCTAGCGGCTAGCGCGTCGATTGCAGCATTCTGCTTTGCTATGGTGGCGTTAAGACCCTCCGTGTATGCGGCCCGCTCGGCCTCATAGCTCTCCTGAGCTTCCGCTTGAGATTTTGACAGAGCCGCGTACAGCTGAGCCTGTTTCCGCGCCTCGTCCTCCACGATGAGGTCAGCGTCAGCCTTGGCCTCCATGCCCATGTGCTTCTCTTCGCGCTGGAGCCTGGAGTAGTCCACCATCGCGCCCCACGGGGTGCGCTTCCACTTGTCGTAGCCAGCCATGACTTGCGTGGCGAGTTTGTTGGCCAACTTCGGGCCATACCTCTCCACGGCTTGTCTGACTCTCGCTTCATACTCATCGCGCTCAAATGGATAGACCACCATCCCGCCGGAAAGTCTCTCTGGCCTAAGCTCTTCAGGCAGATTCTTCCATACTCCACCCATGCGCGACACGCGCTGCCCTGTTGCCCTTCCAATAACTTGGGCCAAATTTTTCCTTGGCGCGAGCGTCGTGATGCCTTGGCGTATCGCGGGTTGCCTAGGGGGGGCAGAAAGGTTCCGTGGAGCGGAGCCGCCCGCTGTCTGTTGCCAAGCTAGCAAGTCCGCATGGCTGCGGATTTCATCGGCGCTTTTCGGAACCGGCGCGTGCGTCGGGACCGGCGCGTGCGTCGGCGCAGCTGTCTTCAGAATGGGCCTCCCAGCTATTTCTGAGGCCGCTAGATCGTGTCGCTCATCAACGCCAGGCACCGCTTCGCCAGAAATATTCCAGGGGCTTTGTTGCCCCTCAGCAACCAAGGTCTTCGCTGGACCTGGCAGCTGCGTCATGATCTGCCCCTCTGGTACGGTCGCGGATCCTACCGATTCGCTTCCCATTGGGGTGCTGACAACCTCTCCGCCTGCCATGGCTTCTCCACTTGGCGACGTCTCAACAGCAACCACCGCATCAGGAGGGCGGTCAACCCAGATCCCCGGCACCCCGTGTGGCGAGGCGTCCGTGACAGTCTCCCTATTGTCAACATACCACTGGCCGTCTTCGGTCTGCCATACCTTGCCCGCTCGCTTCATTACTTCTTCCCCTTCTTCTTCTCAAGCGCCTCGAGGCGCTCATGAAGTCGTTGGAGACCAGGGGTAACTACACCGAAGAGATAGTTGTCTCTGTCGATGACCTTGCCCTCTTCGGTGTCTCTGACGGCCGCCTCGCCAAGTGGAGTGTCCTCAAGCTCGTCTGCCATCACGCCGACTCTGTGCCCTCCTGGCAGACCTAGTTTGCGCTGGTATTCTGGCTTGTACTCATAGTGGTAAGCGTCTAGGTCTTCCAATGTGCGGTCGGTTTTCAAGCCACGCTTCAGCTTAGGATCGCTCGTCGCCATCTGAGCGAATCCCTTGGTGATCCCCTCGCTCACATCGTATGGATTCTCGCCGCTGTCGCTGCCTTTCGGTCCTGCCGCTGCGCCCTGCTGAAGAGCCCTGCCCGTGCTTTCCAGCATTTTAGCTGCGCCACGCTTGGCCTCACTCACGGAAGCGCCACTTGGCGTCAATCTCGGAGGCTCCTCCCTTGGCTGTCGCTCCTCCCTTGGCTGTCGCTCAATCCCTTTGCGGACAGAGGCTCCTCTTGGCCCGCGTTGCAGATCGCCACGTTTGGAGCTTTCAGACTTGGGGATCACGCCCTGCGCCGCCCACTTGCTATTGAGAGAGTCAATATACCGCTGCATCTCTGCCTCGTCTGGTCTAAATGACCAATCGCCGCGCATAGACCCCTCCGGCACCGGGCGCCCTCTTTGAGGTACCTTGCCGCCAAAAAAGCGCCACGGCCCCTCGGGCTGCGGTCGCGCAGTTCGCGCCGCTGCCGCCGCTTCGCTAGGCGACTCGTAATCCATCCACGCATCGTAGCGGTCCTCGTACCCCTGCTCTATCGCCCTTGGCTCGCCCGGATGAAAGCCACTGATAGGTTCGTTGCGTCGCTGCTTTAGCTGGCGCGCATGGGAAGCTCGAGTTCCCTCGTCAATGGGCAAGTCGCTCTCAAATAGGCGCGACCCGTAACTCTTGCGCCCGTAATCAGGGGGCTCTTCGTACTCGATAGGATCAGGCGCGTAGCCTAGAGCCGCGTCGGCTTCGTACTCGATAGGATCAGGCGCGTAGCCTAGAGCCGCGTCGGCTTCCATGTTAGTAACAGGATTCGAGACAGGGCTCCCGCCGCCCACGCCGAGCTTGGCGCCGGGCGGCGAGTATGCGCCTTTCAGCTGGGGATCGCTCATCATAGCCAAGCCCCCAGCCACCGCTATCCCGCTTGACACGAGACCCATGCCAAACTCTCTATCTGCCGCCGTCTCTTCTAGGTTCACCCTCTGCTGCTGTATGTTGCCCATCATCTGTGCCTGCTCAACCTGGCTGCGTAGCTGCTCCATGCCCATTCCCACGCCGGCCTGATGCTGAAGCGCTCCCTGCAAACCGGCTCTCGCCGCCGCCAATTCTTGCTGCTGAAGCATGGCTCCTTGGCCAACCCCTTGGCTAGCTTGCTGCGCCCCGGCCATCATCGCCGCGCGCTGCGCCATGGGGCCTCCTCCTCTTGCCAAAGCCGCTTGCTGCATTGCCGCCGAGCCGAGCCCCTGCTTGAGCTGCTGCTGAGCCATGCCCGTGCCCCGCTCGGCCTCTTGGACAGTTCCGCGGGCCTCATCGGCCATCTCGTTAGCTGGCTCGAATACCCCGCCTCCAGTAGGCCTAAGAAGCCTATGCCCACCCGCCACAATGGGGTGAGTTCTCTCTGACCAAAATGATCCCTGCTGGTATGGATTTCCTTTTGTTGGCATAACTCAACTCCGCTGCTGCTTGCTAACCTTTACCATACCACGCTTGATCCCCACCTCGAGGCTGAAGCCCGCAATGGTAAAGCCCTCCCCAGTGGTCGCGCCCGCGCCGGCCGTAGGTGTACGATCTGAAATCTCCAATTGAATAGCTTGGCACTGCTGCCTTTTAATATGAATCATCGGCTGCATTCGCGGCAGCTCTGGAAACGTAGCGATGACCGTGTCATCCCAAGACGCGATTTGCGACGTCGCAGAATCGAAATCGTTGAGTACGTTCATCTGCAAATTCATCAGAGCCTTGTTCTCGCAGAGCGCAGTTGCTCGGTAGACCCTCTGCCAACCGCTCTGCTGAGCGGCTTGCAGCCACGCGGTCTTCACATTCATCTGGTAGTAGATATTGTCGACTTCGTCTTTCCACGTGGCGGTGTCTTCCTTCCAAAGGGTGCCGTCTGACTGGACAGCGTAATATTCCCCCTTGTGCATCGCGGCGCCCACGAACGGGATGCCTGCCACGGCAACAGACTCGACCGACCAATACATCCATTGATCCACCCTGTGGTCGTATACGATGACCACGCCGCTTGTGCCGTCTGTCGTCGTTGCAGTAAAGCGCACTTGAGTTTTTTCAGGCACATTCACCGCCGACGTGATGACCGGATACTGCTTGGTGATGTCTCGAATAGGCTGACCCACAAACTGGATGGATAGGCCTCTCGTCAAAAGCTGTATTCCGCTGTCTCCTTGAAACATTACGCCGCCAGGGAATGACACCGTGCTACGTGATTCGATGCACCCAGAATCAGAGGAGACAAGCGTCAGCGCGGAAAATGTATTGTTCTGCCCCGTGGCATCTGGGCCGTCCCCAGCGACTACATAGACTCTATCTTTAGTGAACGCGACAACCTTGTCATCCATCGCAGATAGAGCCGTAATGGCTGCCCCCGCTGGAGCAATGAGGACAAAGCCCTCATTGAACTCCGGGGCAATCTTCTGCATATTCGCGCCCTCTGGGGTAATCTTCTTCGAGTACGCCAGGCGCTCGGCTCGATAGAATCCCGCTAGCCAAATACGGTCATTGGCGTATGCCGCAAGTCTGGCTCCCTCGGGTATAACTGCCTCAATCTCTCCGCTAATTGTATAGAGAATCTCGCCGCCGGCATCAGTTAATTTGTCGGTGTTGACTGGTAAGCTCGTGTCAGCAACCGTCAAGTCTTGCCCATGATCGATAAATGATCGATACCACCTGTCAGCTGAATTGAAGACCTGCTCTTCTTCAGAATTAACTTCTTGAAAGAGGCCGTTGTTTTTAAAGTCTCTGAATACCCTCGCACTTCCCGCGTGGCTTACCGTCGAAAAGAATTCTGCGAATCTGTTCGTGGCCGGTAGCGTTTTCAAGAATGTTACGTTTATGTCAAGCGCTTGGTTGGGTGCGGCGGGTCCCACAAAGTAATCTGGCGCAGTTGGTGGCCACGGGGATACGGACGGATCAACTTCAGGCGCCTCGTAAGGAGGAGAGATTAGCGAGCGGTGAAGGTAGCCTTTTGCGTCAGGCGATTTCCACATAGCCTGATAGGTGAATGTCAGCGTAGGCGTAGGTGTGTTGGTTAGCGTATCAACGGGAAGAACTGAGCGAACAAATGACCAGTCGCGGATAGGGAAGGCTCCCGTAAATGTGTTTGAGGAAGATGCGCAATTGGACCAGAAATGATCAAACACTGGAGGCGCGACAAATCCCAGCTCCGTACAGCGCGCAGTGTCGTACCAACTAACCGCGGCGCCACCTAATACAGTCGCCCCATCCTCAAGAGTGGCGACTGATACCGGAGGACCAAAGGTTAGGGACGTTGCGATACATGCGGGGTTAACGTTGCCAAGGGGGGTAACGCCAAGCAGCTCTCCGTGCCTATATGTCAGAGCGCTGGTGGACACCCGATGGGCGACCACTGCCCTGTTGAGCGAATCCCTGTCCACAGACTGCGCCGCACCTTTAGAATGTCGACCAGGCGAAGGAGAATCATTCCCGGACCCTTGGGCCGTGGTTACAGCTGTCCCGACGTCCTTGACGGCTACAACATATGGAGGCTGCAAAGCGGCGCCCCCGAAGGGTGGGTCAGCAGCATCAAGTCGCATGTCCAGGCAAAAAGACGTCTCGTAACCAAACCCGATGTTTAGATTTGTCTTTGCCCAGGCGTATATGTTTCTGCCATTATAGAAAGGCTTCGAGACAAGCGCTGCATTTTTCACTTCTCTTGTGGCGACGTAGTTGACAATCCCCCCCGTGGTAGCATCGACCGCTGCATAGCGAACCGACATCCACTTTAGGTTTGTGAACCTAGAGTTTGTCCATGGTGCGACTGGGTTGAGATGGTTTCCTCCAACAGAGCGCACCGCGTAATTAGGGTGTCCAAAGTATGCGGGATACCCAATTACCAGCGGGGCGCTTGGCTCGGCGCCGTCCCACAAATGTTGGGTCGATGACCATGCTGTATCGCCCATGCCATCCGTCAAGTCTACCGATGAGCCGCTTTTGCAAATGCTAAAAACGCCAGCAACAATCTCGTCCCCATTCTCGTGCGCCCCTCGAGAGACGCCAAGGGCGTCGGGCGACACTAGATCGGCGGCTTCCCATACGACCTCCTCTCCAGGCGTAAGGGTGTCGATGGTGGTCTGCCATAGCACGGCGCCTGTCACATTATCGATAGAACTCAGATCTACATAGATCGGGCCCGGCTCAAGGCCCTCGAACCACACTAGGATGACAAGCGTCCTGTCATTGATCGGATCGTCAGAGATTGACCCGTCAACATACGTGCGACCAAGCCCCGCGCCCTGGTAAGTCGCCGTGGACTGTAGAGCGGGAGCCGGAAACGCCGCGTCATACCGCTCGACAACAAAGTCAAAAGTTCCAGCTGCTATATACCTTATAGACCACTGCCCGTTTACTGACGCACCCTTGTGACCGCATATATCTGGCCGCACGCGGTAGCTAGCAGGCTGGAAGCCTATAGACGCAGTGGGGACGGCCGTGAAAGATGATGATGACGGAAGGTTGGAGGTGTCAAACTTGTAGACGTCATACCCGGTCGCGCTATCGAATAGAGCCACCAAAAGGCCGCTATCGCAAAAAGACGCCTTGCAGGAGTAGCCGCTTCCGGTAGCATCCCACGGATACCCGGCCACAGCCCTGATATTCGTCCTCTCTACCACGACATTGCCGTCATCTGAGTCAATTCGTACATCGACCTTTGCAGTGGCTCCAGCGATGCCGGTTATGTCTGACGTTAAATAAGATGTCACGTATGCGCGGTAGCCATCGGCAGCAGAACAGTCAGTGTGCGCGGCAGATATTTTAGAAGACTCCGAAAAATACCTCTCAGTTGATCCCATCATTGGCGAGATAGTTCCACGGTCATTCCACTTGCCGCTGACGTCGTCTCGAGCGTACAGACGCCGGTCGCCGGGGATACAAAGCTCATCGCCAACGGAGAAAAGGCCTCGAGCACTATCTATCCGCGCGGCATCAAACTTCAGGACGCTGACAAGCTGAAAGCCGTTGCGCTTAGAGAGGGCCCCCTTCTTGTCTACATAGGCATTCTTAATGTCGAGGAATGCTCCCACTGGGACCACCCTCTCATCCGTGTCACCCGCCATTCCGGAGCGGAAGAGAATGTCAATTTTGCCCTTCTGAAGAGGCATTAGAAAACCACCACCTTTGCATTGCATGGGCCCGAATAGTCAAGCCTGATAATCGTGGCGTCCGAAGAGACGCGCCGCACCAATACAAACTGATCGGTGTCAGCAACGAAGAACCCAGTTGGCTTCTTCCCAAGCTTATGGATCAAGTCTTTGGACACCGCGCCGGTTATCACTACAGAGTGCAGCTTCGCGCCATCGAAGACCCCCGCATCACCAGGCCGGGCATTTTCTTTTACGGTGTCAGCTACACGCTGAGATGCGTAATCCTCCTGATGAGGAAGAGGGGCGGCTTTCTTGACGGCAGCCATTTACGCATTCCAATTGCTAAGCCCGAGCCAGGGAGCCCAATCGCCCCTTACGTCCGTGATGCGCGACGCTCTGCCAGCGTCCTTGCTTCCCGCTAGCTTGCGGATGCGCGCCTCTACCATGGAGCGCTCTACCATCAGAGCCGAGGTGTCGCTTTCCTCTTTGTTGAGGATGTCAATCGCCGCCGTCAAGACAGCCCACTGCTCCCATCCGTTCACCCCGTCAAAGGTGTCGGCGCCCAAGACCAACTCAGTCATCGCTGGAATGTAGTGAAGACCAACCGTCCACGCGGCGCCGGGGATCGGGTAGAAGACCACGTTGCTGCCTTGGTATCGATAACGAAGATTATAGATTGAGCCGCTTGTCTGGGCAGTGATGGTGTACAGTGTTGCAAGCTCCTGCATTTCCCACGTAGCCATCTGATGATAGTTGCTGCCATCGGAGACGACTATGCCAGCGCCTTGGTAGAAGTCGGCAGGTAGCGCGTATGAAGCCGTCCCTGAGGCAAGCGGGATAGCCGTGCTGACGATGTAATACTCTTGGCCCCGCGCCTCTATGAGCAAGTCATACACACCCTTGAGGGCTTCATTCAAACGACGCCTAAGCTCGTCGTCGGTGACGAACCCGGACGCCGCCTGAGTTTCCATATTGGCCAACTCGCGGACCCTTGTCCGCATATCGTCAAGTGTCTGCGGTGCGGCCATGGCTTACCTACTTTCTGAATTTCATTCCTCCAAGCTTCCGCTCCGAAGGGGTTATCGCTGAACCAGTGTACCTTCCGCGCTCTCGGCGAGAGAGTCTCTGGTACATGCGCTCTGCTTCTTTGCGCTCTTGCTCAGTGATTGGGATGCCACCTTTGCGCTCTTGCTCAGTGATTGGGCTGCCGTACGCACTCTTCTTCTTTCTGTCAGAATGCATCTCTTTTTTAGGCCCCATGGCGATGAGAATTCCGCCCTTGTCGCCTTCTACGTCTTCCTCATCGTCCTCATCGTCCATCTCCATCATGTGCTCGTATACCGCGTGGTCAAACGCAGCTTTGGCACCCTCACGGTCGTCTGACTTGAGCGCATCGAACAACGTATCGAATGCGCTCGAGCCAGACTCCTCGTGCTCTTCCTCTTCATGCCTGTCTTCGCCAAGCTTGTCTTTTAGAAGTGCTCCGAGGTTCATGATTAAGATGCCAGTCTGAGTGAGAGGTACGCAGCAACATCGCCGTAAACGTAGCCGGCGCCAGCGCCTCCGCCAGCGACGTCCAAATCAAACAGCTTGAACGTGATGGTGCTGCCCGACGCACCAGTAAGTTCAATGATCAAATTCTGAGCTGCCGGAACAGGTGAAGTGCTGGTGCCACATACAATATGAACATCGATGGACTTGTAGGTGTTTTTTAATGTAACGGTCCACGCATCCCCGGCGCCGGCAACACTCTCGACAATCTGACCGGTGTCTTGCAACACGGATCCTACTGGTCCTGTCTGCGCCAGCGACAGATTGACAGTCGCCAGTGTTACATTGCGTTCGTATGTAGCTGGGTCATATAAGCCGTATCGTGCCATGATGCACCTCCTACCAAGTGATTACAGCGTTATGTCCAGGTTTGTCGCACATGAGGTTCCAGAATCCGCGGATACGGAACTCGATGGCGTCGCTCGTGGCGAGGCGCATGTACTTCAGACCCTCATCCGTTGCGAAGTGCGGGAATTCACCGAGGCTCTTCAGCTCCCAGCTGTCACGTGCAAGCAGGTAGCCCTTGCTCACCGGGCAGTTAGGATCACTGAGCACCTTAATGTCACCGTAGTCAGTGGGGAACGACAGTGCCTTGTAACCAATGCCGGGGATGTCGGTGTTGACCGTCATCCAGGTCTTGGCATACGCACTCTTCTGAAGCTCGGCAAACTTGCGCGAGTTCATGAAGAGAGTGTCAGGCTGGGCGCCATTGATGTGAGCTTCCGCTACAGCATCGAATACAACCTCTTCCATCACGCCACCTCCGCCAGCGATCCGAATACCGGCGAGCCGGGTCGGGTCCGTTGTGCGAGTAACACCGAAGAGGGCGGCTGGGGTGCCACCGACACCGGGGTCATTGGGCGGAACCCATCCGGCAACACCTGCTGCGCAGTTGCCGCCGTCTCCAGCTCGGAAGATGTCGCCACCAACGCCAGCGCCGCCGCCGACAAAACCAGCGCCGAAGTTGGCGGCGTTGTCGAGCGGGAAAGCGTTACCAATGCCCGCAGCCGTAATTTCGCCAGTGCGGCGGTTGATTGCGGTAATGACACACTCGGTTGACGCGACTGCTGGGACAGCACCGGTCAATGCCGCCTGGATGTTCATCCCCACCTCAAAGCGTACGATGTTTTCCACGGCTGTGAGAGTGAAGACGTTCGTACCACCGACGTAGGTGTTCACGGTGCCGCGCAGACCCGTGCCATCGCTGTAAAGCTGATAAGCCGCTGAGCGACCAAGCTCGTAAAGCGCTGAGCGGATTTGGGTGTCAAGACCCTTGGCAATCGCGCCCTTGTCGTTAGCAGAAGCCATCAACGCTTCGGCGTCGATGCTTGCCAAAGCATAATCCTTCACTCGAGTGACGAGGAAGCGATTAAGCGTGGGAACACCCTGGTTATTCACCGCGTTGGTGAACGTAGTGCTACCGCGCACGCCGCTGGTCATCGGGGTGATGACGGCAGCTTCACCGTAGAAGTCAGTCTTCTTGGGGAGCCAGCCGAGGAGCGGGCACTTGGGATAAAGAATCTCCGCGAGTCCACGGGGATAGAGAAGCTTCAGCGCTGCGGCGAAGCTCGTGACATCTAATTGAGCCATTTTTTACCTCTGAATTTGAAAAAACCTAGTTACCAACTAATGCCTTGAAATCAGGCAAAGCGTTTGCCGCTGCTTGCAATCTCTCGCTTTGAGTCATCGTTCTTCCACGACGGCTCGTTACAGCAGCATCATTGTTCGTGAGTGTCAGCGCTTGTGGTTTCGCAGCAGGTTTTTCAAATCCAGGGACACCTTGACCCTCAGAGTTTATTTCAGGAGTTCTCTGATCCTGATTGGGGGCACTAAGCCGATCCAATGTAAATTTGTACTCCTCTCCGATGACTTCGTCAAGAGCGTCGACCAAGCTCTCGCGGGAGGTTTGGGGTGAATTCTCAATTGCCCAGTATACCGCGTACCTCGCACGGGCCTTGAGAATGTCAGGCCGAAGATTGGCCAGATTGCTCCAGCGAGAGGCTAGCTCGGGGTCTGCCGGAATGCCGCAAATCTCACCCACAAGGCCATCAACAGCGCGCTCTGTGCGGGCCTGCGACACCCGCTCTTGATGCTCCCTGGCGGCCTCTTCTTGCCGGACATCGCGCTGCCTGAGTTCTTCTCGCAACTGCTTGATTTCATTCCTCCAGCCTGCGCCTCCGTCCTCTTCATCCAGCTCCCCGCCAAGGCGCTGAAGCGTCATCTGCTCATAGAACTCATCTTCGCTCGTCCCGGCGCGACTCGTGAACTCGCGCAAGGCTTCGCTTGGGTCATCTTTGATTAGATTTATGAGATTGGTTTGCTCTTGGACCTCAACCATCTTCGCCTCGAGTTCAGCCTCTCGCGCGTTGAGCGACTCCTCTCGACGCTTCTGTTGGCGCTGACGACGACGAAGCGTTTTATATTCGTGGCCAATGTTGATGGCCTCCGGCTCCGCCTCTGCGGCCTCCGCCTCTGCGGCTTCTGCGGCCTCTGGCTCCGCCTCTGCGGCCTCTGGCTCCGCTTCTGTGGCCTCTGTGGCCTCTGTGGCCTCTGTGGCCTCTGTGGCCTCTGCCATCTCCAGGGCTTCGGCCGCCTTCTCGACGCGCGTGGGCTCGGGCGCTGAGCCCACCTCTACCTGTGTCTCTTCTACTGTCGTTGCATCCATTATTCCTCCTCTTCGTCTGCGAGTGCCTCGATTAGCTCAGCTTTCCGCATGCTCGAGTAACCTCTTATTCCCTCTTCTTTGGCCATGGCCTTCAGCTCTGAGGTGGTGAGCGTGGTCAAGTCAATGACTTCCGTCTCTGGCTCTTCCTCTTCCTCTGGCGGCCAAGGGGGTGACCACATGGCCGTGGCCATGAGGGCCAGCGCTTCCGTGTGCGACATGACATCCAATCCAACAAATGGGCCAGGCGTGTCGCCCTGCCACTTGAGCACACACTGGGAACCGTCAACGCTGCGTCGCGCAGTGTCGGTTGACTCAATAGCCGCCGCGAACTGTTCAGGCGTTGGAGGATTGGGAACTACGCAATATCTGATAATCATGGCACATCCGGAGCGAGGTAACCCTCGATAGTGTTGATGGTTTGCATCGGGTACCCGTTGCCGGTCACGTCAACAATCGATCCATTAATATTTTCTGCACTGTCACCAGGGTCATCGCCCATCCGCCACCAAGCAAACGCATTTCCATAGGCGCTATGTGTGGCAACATCCGGAGGCGTGCCCGCGCCGTATAGCTCCTGCGCTTCAGCGGTAGACAGCTCTTTGTCCCACAAGCTGATTTCTTCAAGCCTTCCAGCGAACGGAATAAACGAGCCCGCCGCAGCGTAGCGGATTCCAGCCGTCATGCTAATCCACGGCACGATGATCGTTCCGGTTCCAAGCGTGTCGGGGCCCGTCGTCATCGCCTGGGCCACGCCATCGATCACCATGGAAATACCAGCGGCGGCACGGCTCCCGTCATAGCTCGCAACGACATGATGCCAATTTCCGTCGTTCCAACCTGAACTATTTGTGATCGAGCCTAGCCAGTCGGCGGCTGTCGAATCGTGGATCACGGCGAAGAACAACTCGCCGCCCGGCTCGAGCGTGAGAGTCCATCCGCGATACGGACTGAAAGAATCAGCTCGCCCAAAAATACACTGTACCGCCGCGGTGCTCGAATTGAACCAGGCCGAAATGGACCAAGGGTCGCCGGATTCTAGCGTCGGTGGGCTCGCCACAGGCCCGATGCTGATATAGCTGCTGACGCCATCGAACTGCATGCTTGTCAGATTCCACCAACCGTTTGCCACCTTCGTTACAAGATCGATAGCTTCTGTGTTTTGCGGCGTTAGGTCATGGCCGCCGACAACGTCAACAATCAACGGCGATGCAGGATCGGTGCTGTCACCAGCCGCGTCGCCAAGCCGCCACCACGAGACCAGATTCGCCTGGGCACTTATGTCTTTAGGATTGCCTAAATTGTAAAGTTCATTAGCTACATCGACGGCGGACACCTCTCGCGAAAATACCGAAACCTCATCGAGACCACCCTGCAAAAAATAACCGGGAGATGAAAGCGCCGCTAGCCTGAATGCTTCGCCAGCTGCATTGAACGTGTTCGATGCGAGACCGTTTGCGTTGATGACCGTGGCCATATCCTGCACGCCGTCGATGTAGATTTTTAGCCCGTTCATGTCGCCGGTCGCGTTGCCGTCCCAGGTGAAACACATGTGTACCCAGCGGCCCATTGCGATCCATTTGGAGCTGTTCATGTCGCCGTACACAAACCCAGCGAGGTTGTTAAAGAACTGGACCCACGGCACACCCAAGTAGATGCCAAACCAATATCCGCGGTAGGTCGGCGGCGGGAAACGTTTGCCGGCTATCGTGTGATTCCCAGCGCGGTCACAACGCACCCACGCAGAGAGCGTAAACGGCGAACCGATATCAAAGTCGAAATCTCCATGGTCTGGGCCTACGGCTTCCTCGTCGATGCCATCAACCTGAAAGCTTTTCGCGTTGCTCCAAGCTGGCGGAGGACCGCCTCCTCCCACGGAGGCCCGGTTGCGACTAAGACCTACACCAAGGCGGATTCCCATTACTGCACCATACTCCCTACGCCGACGCCGGGCTCAGTGCCAGGCATGGGTTCTTCACTACCAGGAAGAACAGCCGCTGGTGAGCCTGCTACCGGGGGGGCAGCACCAGGCACACCAGGCGGCTGAGTCATTTCTGCCGCGCGCTCTTGCTGCGCTATCTGAGCTTGCTGCATGACACCCTCAATTAAGCTCTTTGCGTCTCCGAGCCATTGCCTCAAAAGCTCCACGCGGTCATCGCTTGCCCCTTTGACCTCTGCTTTCTGGATGTATAGCGCGCATAACTTCATGCCTCTTGCTAGATCCATATAAGGCTCTGGCACCGTATATTTGCCAGTCTCCAACATCTCATCAAAGCGTTTCTCTAGTAACTCGAGCGGCGCTACGACTGTTGCGCGGATGGATTCAAAGTCGGGCACGTCGGCAAGCGTTAGGAAGGTCTCTTGGTCGATTGTACCAGCAGCGACCATCTCTTGGAGGTCTTGGAGCTTCGCAGCAGGGCTAGTCGGAAGAGCCGAAGTCGGCGCCACTTGCGTTCGCATGATGCCCTTTTTGAGGTCAATCTCTCTAAACGGAATGACCATCTTTTGACCTCGCGACTCATAGACGACTTCGTGCTCCGGATTCTCTTCGGAGATGGCGCGATCGAGGGCGGTGATGTGCTTTGCCAGTGTGCAGTGCATCTGCTCATAACTGCGCTCTAGGTTGATGAACCTACGGCTCTGCGTGTCATTGTAAACCCTCAAGGCGCGGCCCGAATCCAAGCCGGCCGGCTTGAGAGAAGAGGCGGAGAGCTGCGAAATCCCCATCTCTTTATATATCCAATTCTCTAGCCTATCGATGTGCGCGTAGACATCGGCGCCCATGGAGTTAGGCGTCATGTAGACAGGAGGCTGTCCGTCATATTCGATGAGAATGCCAATGTCGTTTGTAAAATGCGGCTTTACTATACCAGCACCACGGTTTACGAAAACACGCGGCACCGCGTGAAGGTGCATCGACTCTTGAATGCGGCGAAGTAGCTTGTTCAGCTCAAACTGCGCTGTAGCGGCGCGCTTGACGATGCTCTCTCCCCAGAATCCCCGCTGCGGAGGAACCGGCCTCACGAAGGAAAGAGGAAACTCATCATCATCATACTCTTCTTCAAATAGAGGCGTCGTGCTCACGGCGAGCATGTGCTTGCCGTCTTTGCCGTCTGGCCCGGATGGCAAGTGCCATCCCTCGATGACCTCCACCAAGTCATCGCGCATAGCGTTTGTGAACCAATACTTCTCTTCAGGATGACGGGCCTGCTGGATGTCCTGCAACTTTTCCGGATAAAGATTCTCCAGATAGCTTCTATCAATCTGGCGCCGGATGTAACAGGCGCGCGGTATGACATCGATAGCCCCGCGGTCGTCAATGACGAAAGAGCCGGGCCATATGCGCTCTACCAGGACTCGATCAGACTTGCTGCCAGGCCGAGCCCGATAAGCGCGCAGAATACCAAGACCTGAAATAATAGCGTCACGCACAGCTTGGCGTCCAAGCTCATAGACATTCGTTTCTTCAAACTTCGCATCCCAGTACTCGGTGAGCTTTCGCGCTCTGACATGGTCTGTGTAATCGCCGCCGATAGTGACAGCCATGGGGCGGGGCTTTGTTTGGGTAACTTCTGCAACAAGAGCATCCGTAGCCGTGGCGATGACGTTATGGCTAATTCTTCGTGAGACAGGAAGGACGCGATCCACACCCGTGTAGCCAGGGAGGTATGCCAGATCGCCATACAGCGCCGAGGCCTCGATGACAGCCTGCGCCCGGTTGACCGTGTCCTCGCTGATACGGTCGACCTCTGTAAACAGCTTGTCAGCCGAGTCGTCTTCGTCCGAAAGCCACCACCATCTGTCTTGGCCATACTCAATCATTAGCTGCTTCCTTGACCTTGGGCGGCCGACCGCGACGCTTTTCAGGCTGCGGGTAAGGTACCATGCGAGAGATGACGCCATGGCCGTAAAAAGCCTCGCCATCTTCCGTTTTTACATGCAAAAGACCGTCTTTATATACCATCTCGGCATTGTGGCGCTGAGCATCAATTTCACGCACATTGCGCGAACCGGTGGCGCCATAGATGGTATTTGGCGCAAATTGGATAAACATCACGTTCTTAATCTTCACTTATACATCTCCTTGATGTTCATCGGTACCACGCCACTTGCGGCATACTGGATATCTTCAAAGTTGTCGCGCTCATCCTCCGCGAATGGCGTATCCACTACCCGTGCCGGCGTCGCCGCGAGCGTCAGCTCAATCTCCTCGAGGCCACAAAAGCCTTTGATGCGGATGTGCTTGACGCCGCGAGACGAGACCTCGTCGATGAGATGCGCAATCTGAGTAGTTACGTTATCCATTCCTTCTCCGTGTATTGTACCCCGTCTTCTCCTTTGAGTTCACGGGCTAAATCTTCGCAGGTAGTTAGCTCCTGCCGCGTCCAGCCATTAGGCAGAATCGTGTCCTCGGGCACCATCGCCCCGCCGCGCTGGTAGAGCGCCAGCACAAACGCGCTGACTAGGTCAGCGTGCCCTCCACCTGTACGCCTGGGCAAGATAATCCGCAAGCCTCCATTTGGCGTAGGCCTATGCTGCACCTCAAGCAAGTCTCGCCTGAGCTGGGCATGGTCAGGGATACGCACCCTTCCCTGGTGGATGAGCGACCGGGCGTTCACGTACACCTTCATGTTGCCAAGTGCGCCGCCAGGCGCGGAGATGAGGCCCATTTTGTTCTTGGCCAAGTACTCGCTGACGGCTTCGCGGTAGTGATGATCCGCCATGACGCTTTTCAGGTAATTACGCTTGAGCACGGAGGCGAAGGCTGCGACGGTTTCACTTGGTTTGAGGGGCTCGCCTACCGAGGGCTTCAGCTCCATGTAGTCAATTAGCTTGTGCATGAGGCCATCTGAGTCCTTGGCCACCACGGCGATGGCCGAGCTGTCGCGCTTAAAGCCAAAGTCGGCGCCGGCTGTAAGCTTCTGGTGCGTCTCTGGTGGCAGCGGGCAGTGCAAGCCTTGGTCAATGGTGTCTTCTATCGCGTACCCGTCGAAGAAGGAACTCAGCCCGGCTTTCATGGGGATTGCCCCGTACTCCCTCTCGCGGGTAAGCTCATCCGGCTCGAGCTGCTCGCAGCGAGCTTGGCTAATTGTCGGATTAGCCACCCAGGTGGGCGCATGAGCCGTCAATTGCTCAGCAGTGTTGCCAAGTTCATAGGCCTCATAGTGAGCGTCCAGCGTACTCCACGGGCTAGATGAGAGAAATTCGTGGCTATTAATCATCGTCGCCAACGATGGTCGGACGCTGGCGAGCACTTCCTTTGCCGGATTGGCGCCGGTATCCTCATCGCGCCAGCGGGCTACCTCGTCACAGACGATTCCCACGCACGTCATCCCCACCGCCGTGCGGAATGAGGCTGCGTAGACTCTCGCAGCGAGCGGCCGGTTCTTAATCCGAATCTCGTCGCCACGGTGGGCGTGGTCAACTTTCAGCGCAGCGAGGATTGACTTGATGGTGTGCAGCCTCTCGCGCGCCTCCCCCTTCTTGACCGAGATGCACGCGAAGACGCCAATGTCGCCGGGGGTGATATGATGATCTCCATACATCAGCTCCGCCGCAATGACCCGGCAGAGGGTAGACGACTTGCCCCCACGTCTACCCACCCTCACCACTAGGCGCTGCCGGGGATTCTCGTAGAAACTCTTCAGCGTCTTCTTCCACCAATGGCTGATTGGCGGGAAGTGCCTGCGGCAGAGAACCTCATCATTCTTCAGCAGACCCTCATAGACAGATACGGTCGGCTTGCGCTTCTTGCGCAGTGCGTAGCTAAGCGCGTCCATGATTCGATGGTTGCGGCGTCATCTCGATACTCTCAAGCTCCTCAGACAAGGCGTCTTGCAGCGCCTTGATGCGCTCCTGAGGACTGAGGTTCGCAAAGTCTTCCTTGGGGACAGCCGCCGACAATGGGGGAAATGCATACTTGATGATGTGCTCAGCGGCCCTGAGCGCCGTGGCATCAGAGTCCGAGTTCTGCATAATCTCCACCATCCGGGCCAACGCCTCGTCAGCAAAGACCAGGGCCAACGCCTCCAGGTTCGCCTTTTTTGCCATAGATAAGCCCGTATCACGGGGGCTCGAAACGTGTCAAATTTGAGGATTTGGTTTTACGTGATTACAGGTACTTGGAGAATGCTGTTTATTTGCCCATGGAGCCCACCCAGACCGCGTAAATTACGAGCCTGCGTATAAAATGAGTAGGGGCACGAAGGGTCATGTGGGTGCTTTTTTAAGTGGGTGCATAATTTACCCGGTCTGGGTGGGCTTTTTGTGGTCTCAACTTTCCTCAATGATTTCGGCTTAGTGCCCTATTAATACCATTTACCTCTTTATTTAAGAAATAAGGGTTTTAAAAAAAGGTAAAAAGTGTTGTTAAACCATCCGGGCTTTGTGGGGCAAAAACGCTGCAAGGTGCTGGAATTAATCTGGAAAGTAGTGACCGCTTAGCGTGGGCGGGAGCGGTCCTTAGTGGGCAATACCGCGTAATCGCTCTGGAAAGTAGTGTCCACCTGGATTTAGGGGTCCAGGGCTGGGTATTTTTTTTGTATAAAAAGGGGGGGGGTACCCATACGGTCAGCCGGCGGGGGGGAGGGGGTATGGTGACCACCCAGTCACACTTTCCCAGAGGGACCTTCCCCGTGGGAAGACGCGAGGCCGGCGGGAATGTTTACATCGTAAAC
>Ga0310342_100000169_pt1 | contig 33536 bp, 18 predicted proteins | sample S15DNA20500_MG_FD_206155 | JGI IMG/M metagenome (GOLD analysis project Ga0310342, IMG submission 206155) | Marine microbial communities from station ALOHA, North Pacific Subtropical Gyre - S1503-DNA-20-500_MG | ecosystem: Environmental > Aquatic > Marine > Oceanic | place: Pacific Ocean: North... | reverse complement strand
CACTACCCCCAAAACGACAAGGGTTCGGCCGAAGTCCGCATCATCGATCTTCACACCGAGAAAGACATCGCTGTGGGCACGGGCCTCTACCCGCGCTGGGGCAACACGCGCAACCGGCTCTTCTACGCGCGCTACACCGGAGACCGGCCGTATCCCTGGCCCGACAAAACAAGCCCGGTGAAACCTTTTGACGTTGCCACGGGAACCGAGATCGTGCGTTACGACATCGAGACCGGCGAGAGCGTGGTCATCACCCGGGGCGTCGAGGTCATGGGCGGCCTGGATTCAACCGATACCTGGATCTTCGGCAGCCAGCGATTCCGAGGCGGCGGTACCCACCGGGAGAACGTGGTGCGGGTCCGCAACCAACCGAACAGCAAATTCGAGGTGCTCGATGTGCCCACAGACAACGGCCTCCAGGTGGTTAATCCCGTGCATCCCGCGGTCAAGACCCGCTATCGGACCAAGGATCCGGACGACCGGATCCACGGATCAAAGTCCCTGATCTACAACCTGGACGGGTCCAAGGTCTGGAAGGGCGCCATCCTCGCCGAGGAAGGCCATCACGCCTGGAGCGGCGACGGAAAATATCTCCTCAGCGGCAACAAGCAGATCTCGGGGCGGCTCTGGAACGAACCGTTCCCGAGCGATCTCCACATGCTGGCCAACAACGACAATCAGGATATCAGCCCCATGGACCGCGGGGGCCGTTATGTCTGCGGCACGGAAATCAAGCTGGCGGACCTCCGCAGCGGTCATACCTGGTATGTCGCGTCTGTCTCCAGCCACATCGTTTACCCGGCCACCGGCGATAACAGCACCCTGATGGATATCGACCCGAAAGGGAGTCCCGATGGGACGAAGATTCACTTTCATGCCACGCACGAATTGGACCGCCTGGTTTCCACGCGGATCACGAATTGGGACAACAAGGATCCCGGCATCATACGCGTGGTCTCGACCGAGAGGTTCCCCGATTCCGGCGATCTGGTCTGCTGGTCGGAGGTCATCGGGTACGCGAGTAAAACGGCCACGACGTTTGAAGGCCTAACGCGGCAGAAATACGGGTCCATCCCGGCCCACAAGAGGCGGGGCCGGGTCTACCCGTTCTCCGCCTATGCCTTGCCCGAAAAAGAGTGGGAGCGGGGATACAAGGACCTGAAAATTCTTACCCTCGCAGGAGGAGACGAATCCAATCCTCTTCTCTACCAGAAGCAGACCGACTGTTACATCGTGGTTGCCCGTTTCCCCTATCCACCGCACATGCGCTTCGCCAGCGACGGCGTTGAACTCATTCCCGGGGAAGCACACTGGGAAATCCATGGTTACCGGATCCTGCGAAACGGGACGCCAATGAGCAACGGCCTGCTAAAGCCGGGATCCGGATTCGCTCTGGACGAGCCGGGCGCCTACACCGCGGTCGCCGTGGAATGGAGCAAGCTGGAAAGCCCTCCCAGCCTGCCGCTTGAGATCACGGCCGCGGTGAATGGCACGGTGCTCGAAGGAACGCCGGCCGATTTCTCGTGGACCCGACCGGAATGGCGGGTCGGCGGAGAGGTCGTCTCAGAGTCAAAGGCGATGCAGGCGCCCGCTGCCCGCATGGAACTTGTGCACCTGCACGACGGCGTGATTGCGGTGGGCCGATGGGAGAACGGAGAATTCCGATCCCGCGACGATCTCAACCTGTTCAGCCAACCTTCGCGCCGGTTGACTTACGAAAACGGAAAACTGGCCAAGCGAACGTACATGGCCTTCGATACCGACGACGACAAGACCGGCTGGATCATGAGTGAAGAAAAGTTCGGAGAAGACGGTTTCCGGACCGAGTACATTCGCTACGGTCATCCCTCAAACGGCCACGAAATTTCGGAGCACCAGTGGTATCGTCGGGGCACACCCGTCAAGCGCGGACCGGGCAAGGGACCGGATTTCGATTTCACGAAATAACTGGCGACTTTATTGGTCGCGAAGGAACACAAGGAAACTGTGAGCCTGCCGTCCAATTCCTGGAAAGATTTTTCAAGGTCAGACTACGCCCCCGGACTCGTCGGACCTGTCCGACCTGTGCACGGAATGTCAAACCACAATGACGCAAACACTATACAGCACACTACGTAGTCTTCAGGCGTGCTTCTCGAGAAATTCGAGCACCTCCGCCCGCATCTCCGCGGTTTCGAAGTGGCCGACGTTGTAACGCAGCAGTTTCCAGGCATCGGGAGCGTTTTCGGCCGCATAGACTTTTTTCAATTCGGCATCGATCCGGTCGAGACCGGCGGCCGGGGTCAACCGGTCGTAGTTGCCGGCGAGGCCCAGGTGCGGACGCGGCGCGATGAGCGCATTGATCTGCGCGGTGGTAAAGTGCTTGAGCAATCGGGGCACAAAAAAATAAATGCCGTGTTCATCCAGTCCCCGTGTGTCGATGAAAGTCTGGAAGTCGGTGAGATCGCAGATGTCGATGCAGGCCCGGACCCGCGATTCCAATGCGGCGACCCACCAGGACATGATGCTGCCCATGGAGAGACCCAGGGTGGTGATGCGTCCGGCATCCACCTCCGGCCGTGAAGAGAGGTAATCGAACGCGCGCAGGCTGTCGTAGACCATCATCCCCCACATCACCTGGCCCTTCCACAACATCTCCTTGAAAATTTCGGCCTCGGTCCGGCCCCACCGCTCTCCGAAACCCCAATGGTCGATGCAGAGGACGGCGAACCCCATGCGCGGCAGGACCTCCGCGTAGGGTATGCGGTACAACTCCTTCCGTCCCCGCAAAAGCTCGTCCTTGCCCAGCGCGTAATCCAATCCGTGCGCGTGATTGTAGAGGATGGCGGGCAGTGGTCCCTCGTGATCCAGAGGGCGCAAAAAATAGGCGGGAACGGTCTCGAATCCATTGAGATCGAGGGAAAGCTTTTCCAATACGCCGTACTCCAGGGTTTCCTCCCCCACTTTCCTGACGGTGATCTTCCGTCGGCGGTCCGGCAGATCGCCGAGCAGACCGTACAACTCCGTGCGTCGCCTTTCCCTGGTTTTTTCAGCTGGACTCATTCAACACAGTCTTTATCGTAGTCTCTACCGTAGTCTTCGTTGATGTAGACTACGGTAGAGACTACGACAATGACTAATTTCGACACTTCGGTACTCGAATGGTGGCCATGTGGAGAATAGCATGGTATACTTTCGAATCGTTGATCTCGCAAAGATTCGAAGCGCTTGGCCATGATCGATCTTCACAATCACACGGAATCTTCCCATGACGGCTCGGATGCGCCGGAGGCGGTGATCGAGCGCGCGTCGGAACTCGGGTTGTCGGCGATTGCCCTGACCGAACATGACAACGTAAAAAGCCTCGAGCGCGGGGAACGGCGGGCAAAGGAACTGGGGATCGAGTACATTCACGGAATGGAGATCACCTGCTGCCGTTCCATCGGGCAGGAGATCGTCCAGGTTGATGTACTCGGTTATTTTTTTCCCTGGCCCTCGCCGGGCATCGAAGCTCTGGTTCGGGACCTTGAAACCCGACGTTCGTCGTATTTGGAGCTTGTCTTCAAGGGGTTGCGGATCCTCGGGATTCCGGTAACCCCGGATGTAGTGAGGGCAGAGTTTCCGGATCGCCGGCGGAGTATGACCTGGGTACGGGCAACGCTGCAGAGGAAAGGGCATGCGGTCGACAAGCAGGCAAGCCGGAACCTGCAATCCGAGGCCGTAGCGGCCGCCGGTCGTGCGGACCTGGTGGAGAACATCGACGCGAGGGAGGCGATTGAGCGGCTGCGGCGAGCAGGGGCCACAACATTCATGGCGCATCCATTCTGGCTGACCCGGTCCGCCCGGGGCGGTGTGCCCGAAGAAGTATGCTGGACGCATATGGAGCACATGATCGATCTGGGGATCGACGGGTTCGAGGCGTATAGCCGGGACCGAACGACGGAGGTGCTGGATTTCTGCCGGCGACATAAGTTGCCGGCCAGCGGCGGCTCGGATAGTCACGCCGGGGGTGACACGCGGGTGCTGGGGATGCTGGACACCGATTCCGGGCGGAAAACCATCGGAGAGGAATTGCTCGAATCGATGAAAAGACATCGCGACGGAAAATCGCCGTGGAAGTAATTTCGAACATCAACGCCTGGGGCCTCTGCCCTTCTTCTCAATGAAATCATCGTATGCCCTCTCTTCGCTCCTGGCGTTCCTGTTGGCCGGATCCACTTCGGTCGCGGCGCCGCAAGCCGGGCTCAACAGCTACAAACCCGGGTTGAAGGCCACCTTCGGCGCTCTTGCGCCGACTGACTTCGGCAGGATTGAAAACACCAACAACGGCGGGCCGATCCTGAGTGGGGAGCGTGCCGTATTTACTGGAACAAGATGGGTCCGCTACGACACGACGGCATTCGAGGAGCAGTCGACCGCCGTCGCCATGAGTGCTTCCGAAAACTGGGTTTGTTCGTTCGAGATCGACATCACGGCGCCCGGATCCACAGACAAAAATCTCATTGAGACCGGCGCCGGTTCCGGGGGAAATATCTTCCGGATCCTGAAGAGCAATGCCGGAGGGGCCGACACTTGGGCGCTGCTGGGGGGAAACGGCGGCGGCGGCTATTCGCAGATCGGTATCTTCGACCTGGCGACCGGAACCAACCATCAAATCGCGGTGCACTACAAGGCATCTAACTCGCGACTTGATCTCTATCTGAACGGGGTCGGAATATTTTCGAATTTTCAGGGCCGGAGCGGCAACTACGACATCAACCTCATCCATGCCGGCGACGATTTCCCGGCCAACGGCGATTTCTCGATGGACAACCTGTTCATTGGAATCAAGGTCGAGAAACCCGTCGAGTCCGGCGTCATCACGAGCTTTCCGGATCTGACGGGATTCCCCAACTTGGGGATCTGGCGGCTGACCCATGACCGCGCCATCCGGGCCGAGGCCAATTATCATAATGTTCAGTGCTGGAGCCACGACGGTCGGTACACAGTATACACCCTCTTCACGCAGGGACCCGGCGTCGGCGAGGCCCAGGCGGAAGTCCACATCGTCGACCTCTCAACCGGGCAGGACGTTTTGGTCGACACCGGGTACAATCCCCGTTGGGCGAATCACACGAATTCACTTTTCTATGTCCACTTCACGGACGATTTCTGGCGGGTCCGTCGATTCGACGTTGCCACCAGCAACACGGTCCAAATAGCGAACGGCATCAATTTCATGGGCGGCGGCACGGATGCGAACGACGAGTGGCTCTTTGCCTTCCTCCAGGACTACACACCGCAAGAGGAGTGGACGCCGGTGCGAGTCCGAACCACCCTTCAGAATCCTCCCCTCCCGAACCCGATCGAGTTCATGCCTCCCATGCCGGGGGGGAGCGGCGTGTCCGCGGTGAATGTCAGCCATCCGGTCCTGGAACTTCGCAGACGGTTCGGCGATCCGTTCCTTGGCTCGCGTGCAACCCTGTACGACCTGGACGGAACGAACGAGCGGATTGGAATTCTGCTCTCCGAGGAGGGACATGTCTGCTGGAGCGGCGGGGGCGAATGGCTCGCGGTCGGCAACCAGCAGGTGGCGGCGCGGCGCTGGGACCAACCCTACCCGGCCGATTTCGAGATCCTGGTAAACGACGATACCCAGGACATTTCCCCGATGGACCGGACCGATCGCTATCTCACAGGAGCGGGGCTGAAGGTATTCGATCTGCGCAGCGGCGACGGCGAGCACGTGGTAGCGCCCCGGAGCGCCCGAATCTACCCCGCGGACGGAGACAACAGCACCCTCCACGACATCGATCCCAAGGGGAGTCCCGACGGCACAAAACTTCATTATCATTCGGTCATGGAACTGGAAAATCTCCCCTTCGCGACCACCATTTCCTACGACGCCGGAAGCAGTGTCCTGCACGTGCAAAGTACGGAGGGTTGGCCGTCATCCGGGTACCTCGTCTATCGAGACAAAGAGGTCATGAGCTACACCGGCAAAACGCTATCCTCCTTTACCGGGATCGGGCGGGCGGCTCACTATTCGCAACGGCAGTCTTTCGTGGAAAACGGGGCGTCGGTTCTTCCCCTGTCGGCTTATGTCCTGACTCCGAGCGAAGTGGCGCGGTCCCATCCCGACCTGGGTATCCAAAGCCTGGTCGCCGCGAATGGAGACCCGGACCCGGCGAACAACCCGCTCGTCTACCAGGCCCAGACCGACTGTTACGTCGTCGTGGTCCGGCTTCCGGACGCGCCCCACCTGCGGGTTACCAACCTGACGGTGGAGCTGATCCCGGGAGAACGGGCGGCGGAGATCCGCCACTATCAACTGCAGCGCGACGGAATGCCCTACCCCGATGCTCAGACGTTTTTCGAGCCCGGTGATTCTTTTCCGATTAACGACCCGGGCACATACAAGGCGGTGGCCATCGAATGGAGCATCTTGGAGAGTCCGCCCGGGACCGAAGTGGTGCTGAACTCACCGCATACGCTCCAGGTCTTGACCGCAATCCCGGGCACTTTTTCGTGGACCTACGAGGACCCGGCGGGAGCAGTAACGAACTTGCGCCACCGGCACGACGAGGGGATACCCGACCGCCTGATCGGCAGGACGTTCATGGACAGTGGAAACTTTGTGCGCGAGGACCTGGACCGGTTGGGCCGCGTCACGCGGCGGCAGGAGTACGACAGCGATCCGAACGCCGGCGGGAAACTGCTGCGGCGGGAATACTGGAGACACGACGGTCCTTCCTGGCAGACAATGTGGATGATCAGCGAGGAGAACTACGACCCAGGAGACGGCCGGAAAATAGTGTACGTCCGGTACGGCGATCCTTCCAGCGGCGGCAACGAAGTCGATCGGGTCGAATACAATGACGGACGGCCCACGAAGAAATTCGAAGGCGGGAGCCTGGTGTTCGATTACACCTACCTCCTCGACACGGATGTTGCGCCGGAGGGTGGAAGCTCGGTGCAACGAAGCCCTGACCAGCCTGGTTTCGCCGTGGGCCAGGTGGTGACGCTGACCGCGACCCCCAGCAACGATTATACCTTCACCGGGTGGAGCGGGGATCTCGCGGGAAACACGAACCCCGACACCGTCACGATGACCGGCGACAAATCTGTTACCGCGAATTTTGTCTTTAATTTCGACGCCATGCTTGACGTCGTGTCTGTTCCGGCGTCCGGCGGGACCGTGCAGCGCAGCCCGAACCAGGGGGGGTATGCGTTCAACGACGTGGTCACGCTGACCGCCGTTCCCGGTTCCGGCTACGGCTTTGTCGGCTGGAGCAACGACTTGACGGGGACATTGAACCCGCAGGACATCACCATGAGCGGCAACAAGTCGGTGGCCGCACACTTCGACCTCCTGAATCATCTTCCCACCGCACTGGACGATTCGTATACGATCGTGGAGGACAACGGGCCGGTTGTCTTGCACGTTTTGGCCAACGACTCGACCGCGCCCGACGTGAGAGAGATTCTCGTCATCACGCACGTCAGCCGCGCCGCCAATGTCCCCGGCCAACCCGGGGTGGCGGCCCCCATGACCGACTCCCTGGCGCCCCCGCGGTTCGGAAAACGCACCCGAGGCAAGGTTTCGCAATGGGACCTCCTCACCGAACCCGGGCGGGCCGTGGCCCGGAACAATACGGGAAATGCCGAGCGGTTGACCTACAAGCCCACACTGGACTCGGATCAAACCGTAACGGTCCCCATGCCGACCAACGCGCCATGGGCATTCGAGATAATGTACAAGACATCCCATGCATTCGGCGAACGGAACGTGTTTCGACTCTACGCGGTGGGGAATCCGAACGATGCCCTCTACTTGTCCTGGGTCAACAACGATCTCCGGTTGACGGACGGGGCGACCACGTCGATCGTGGGCACCACCAGCGAGTACCCTCCCGGCTTCTACTACCACATCCTCGTCCATTACAAGCCGGCCACCGGACTGGTGGATCTCTACTTCGATGACGTCCTGGTGCTGGGCGACCGCCCGCTGAACGGAAATGCGGACATCGACCGGTTCGAGTTGCGGGTAAACGGCGATCCCGGCGAACCGATCGACTACTTTGACGAGGTGAGGCTCGGCCAGGCGGCGCAGGGCACTCTCACCGTCGTCGACGACACCGCGATCGTCTACGAGCCGCCGCCGGGCTTCTTCGGGGTGGAAGCCTTTACCTACACCCTGAGCGACGGAACCGCCGGGGTAGTGGACACGGCCACCGTGGTCGTGACGGTTGAGGAAGACCGGGACGGCGACGGCATGCCGGACACGTGGGAGCAACTTCACGGGCTGGATCACGAGAATCCCCTGGGCGACGACGGTGCCAACGGCGACCGGGATATGGATGGAGTAAGCAATCTGAAGGAGCATCTGGCAGGGACCGATGCGAATGATGCCGGTCGATATTTCGCCATTACCGGAATCGATGTAGACTCGAACGGTATGGTTACCGTGACCTGGGCCAGCGAACAGGACGGCACCACGTCCATTCGGCACTATGACGTCTTCCGGATAGAAGATCTCCTCGGCGCGGGCAATCAATGGAATCTGTTCACGCAGGGGATCGCGCCCGCGGGCGCCACGACGGCGATTCAGGATGCGGGCGACGAAACGACGCAACGGGTTTACCGGGTGGGGATTTCAGGGTTCTGATCTGTCCAGACCGGTTCGTGCGAACTTCTCCTACTCGAACATCCTACTCGAATCTGCGTCTTTCGAATAGGATCGGCGAGCAGGATGGTTAAACACTAAAGTCAGGATCGAAGCGAGACCGACGAACCGCTAATCTTCCCACCGCTTCCGATTCCGGATATCGCTCCACCACTTCTTGGTGTTCCACTCCACGTGTCCATCCACACACACGGCATTTGCCCCTTCATCGTGGCGGGTACCGATTGGGTATTCACCCAGAGGGGGATAGCCCCAGATGTACGGATTAATGAGCATGTGAAACGCCAGTGTCTTGGACGAGAGCCCGGTGTCACCGAAAACGATGATCGAGGCGGGTCGCCCGATATCCGTCATGTGGCGCTTCAGCGGCGTGCTCGTATCGTCGTATCCCAGGTATTCGAAATTATATCCATAGGTGAAACTCTCGTACCATTCCACCGGTTGCCCGAAGATCCTTCCGCTCTGCGGTTTTTCGCTGAACTCCTTTCCCGGACAATACAATCCCCCCTCCCTATCCAGCGGAACGCCCATGTAGCCCCCCAGTTTGTCCTCACCCTGCCAGCCGTTATAGGTGAAGAGCCAGCCTTCGTGATCGTTGACAAAGGACCGGGTCGAGATTCCCATCTGCCGCAAATTGCTCATGCAGGAAACGCTGTAGGCCCTCAGGCGGGCCGACTTCACTGCCGGCACCAGCAGGGCAGCCAGGATCGAGATAATGGCGATGACGACGAGCAGTTCGATCAGCGTAAAGGCGCCGTTGCGGGAATGGGCGGATGGCGGCTCGGGGCTCATAAGGGTTTCGGTTTAGCCGCAAAGGAACGTAAAGTTCGCAAGGAACAGCGAGAAAATCGAACTAAAATATGCGGCACAATTTTTCCTTAGAGAATCATCCAGATTCCACTTTGTACTACTATCTTCCATCTTCGTTGTTGTTTGCGACAATTTTTCCAACCGTGGAATGTTGGTAGCGCGGAATTCATTCCGCGTTCACGTGTGCGGAATTCAGCCTAGAAAGAGCCATTCAACTGCTACGCAGTTGAATGGCAAAGCTGTAAACTTCGATATTGAAACACGTTGTGACATATATTTCGGTTCGAAATCGCCGCACCCATTGGGTGAAGACAGAGCCAACCGCCCATGCGCATCTGAAAGGCGGAAAATCCCGAAAACACAGACCATTTCCGATCCGACGCCCTGACCTTCATGGCCGCAACTGCTCTTTCCCGGTTCAGTCCGCAGTGGAGTCATTGACCGCTCTCGCATTCCATTCGAACCGCGTCGAGCTGAGATTACGAGTACGATGGAGAGTGGAAAGTCCGTTTTTTGTGCCTAATTCCCAGCCTTCTTGTCGCCGATCGGAAGTCTTGGTCCACCTTCGCTCTCCGAGCTACGGAGGACAAACGACTTCCGTTACGATTCGGATCCTTTTTTTGTGCTTTTTTGTGGCTACTCCCGGCATGTCCGTCGCCAATCGGAAGTCTTGGCGACTTCCGCCACATGGAAAGTCCGTTCCATCCGAAATCCGAAATTTGGTTGCGGCCTTGTGTCCCTTGCGTTCTTTCGCGGCTACAAAACCGTCCCGAGAACTGATTTTGCGATCAGCGCGAATGCCACGCCCAGCATGGCGATCAGGCCGACGCCGGTGAGGTAACCGGCCAGCAAAACCGGAGAGATTTCCAGGAACCGTTTGGCGCCGTACTTCCTGTGAAAATAGAAGCGCGCGATCAGGGCGCCGAGCACTTCAAGCAGCAGGGTATGCGGGAGTCCCCCTGCCCCGCGGATGATCCCGTAGATAAACATGATCGGGAGACCGGCCCATCGGAAGACGAGGAAGACGATGACGGTGAGGCCGCAGGTGATTACGATATCGGCGGGGTGGAACGCCTGCTCGAACATCGTGTTCTCCCCCGCTTCCCCAAGCGTGGCGGACCACATGATCAGGTTGCTGCGCGCCTGCAACTCCCACATCTCCTGCACGTAAGGAAAGGCGTGTGACGGGATGGCGTTGGAATGCCAGATGAAAGACCAGAACAGGAGGCTCAGCACGAAAGAAAGCGGCACGGTCAGCAGCAACATTTTCGCCCGGCTCCAGAACGAGGTGCCGGTCAACTCCATCTGCCGGAACTCCTGGGCGGAGGCGCCCTCCTTTTCCGCTTCCGCCGCATCTGCGATCGCGGGGGAGATCCACACATCAAGTCCGGCGTAGCCACTGAACTGCTTGGAAAGAATGAACATGCCCTCGCGGATGAAAGGAATCTGGATGGTCTGCCCGCAGATCCCCACCAGCCGCGCGTTGACGTAGCTCATCAGTGGAGCATATCCCAAAACGTAGAGTGTGAGAAAACCGATCAGCATCCAGCTCGGATTCCGAATGAGCGCGACGCAGAAAATCAGCGTCAAGACAGAACAAAGGACGTAGATGCCGACTGCGATCTTGAGTGAAAAATCGCCGCGCCCGGGCGGGGTTTCCCATCCGCCTTTCAGTGCTTCGCTGCGCTCGGTCTGTTGACCCTTGGCTTCCTTCAACGCCTGCCGTACGCCAATGACGGTTTGCAGGATACTCACGATCGCGAGACCCAGCGCGATGCCGAGCCCGGCGCTGAACCAGAAGTCGAGCGCATTGGCGATCTGGGTGTTGATTGTTTCCATGCCCGGCTTCCAGGTATGGAGCACGCCGACGTGATGCAAAATCGGATTCAGAATGATGGTGATGAGGATGCCGGCCGCGGTGCCCATTACGGCCCAGAATGGAAGGACAAACCCGGTAAGCAGCAAGGCAAGGTCGATGACCACACCGAAGGCCACGGCGGGAAGGATCTTCTGCATCAGTGGCGTCAACTCCAGCCATGGCAGAGGAATGAGCATGACCGGCTTCTCCAGCACGGCCCCGGTGACCAGCGGAATCAGGGTGTGAAAAAGCGCGAAACCTGCGCCGAGCATGGCCCCGGAGGAAAAGACGGTCCATCGCCAGGACTGCTTCTCTTCCCCCGCCTCGGCGAGAGCGAGGCTGCCCGCCGCGTTAATGGCGGCCATCGGAAATGGCAACTTCTCCACATCGCTGGTGAGCCGATAGAAAATGTAACCCGAAACATAGCTTCGAATCGTGTGGATCACCAGGACCCCGGCCATCACGGTGACGGGAAGCCACCAGTCGAAATGAAAGAACGTGCGCTCTACAATGGCATCGGATGTGGCGGAGGGTGCAAACCATGCGGGGAACTCCTCCTGCAAACCGGCCTCTTTCACCACGGAAGATCCCACGAGGAACTGCCGATAGATCAACGAACCAAACGGTCCACCCCCGCTCATCGCTCCGGCTACACCGAGCAGAATGATCATCTCCTGCTTGCGGAGCATGGTCAGGGAGCGCCGTGCAATCTCGGCAAACAGAATCAGCGTCACCCATGCCGCCGCAACGTTCATGCTGGCGCCGGAAAGCAAGCTCAAGTAGATGGAACCGGGAATCATCACGATTCCACAAAACATCGCCCCCACCACCGCCTTTGCCGTAAATCCCTCTTCAAACGTATCCGGCGTATCGAGAATGCTGCGGTAGAGCTCGAGCTCCGCGTCTTCTGACACGTTCCTGGTTTTTCTGAATTTAGGCATTTGATATTGGCGTTGGTGTATCTATCCCGAATCTTACTCGTACTCTTACTCCCCAGTCTCTCAAGTTCCGTCGAAACACCGGACACCCAATGTGCTAAACTTGGCACGGGAAAGAGTTCGGAAGTGAGTAAAATCATTCGTCGCCGCAAATACGACAAGGAATTCAAGAAATAGGCGGTAAGGCGATTGCTTGAAGGGGAGAAGACGACCCAGCAGCTGGCCGAGGAACTCAGGATCCATTGGGGGATGTTGGGGCGCTGGAAACGAGAACATTTGGAGCGCCTCGATGGGGCCGATCCGGAGAAACCGGCGAGCAAACTGGAGGAAGAGAACCAGCGATTGCGCAAGGAATTGGCTTCGGTGCAAGAGCCGCGAGACATTTTTTAAAAAGCCTTGAGCATTTTTTCCCGGACAAACAACACAGGATCGGATTTATGAAGATCCATGAATCGGAATTCTCGGTCCGCAAGATGTGCAAGACTTTGGATGTGGCTCCCAGCCATTACTACCAGCACCGAAACGGCCCGCCGGGACCGCGCGCGAAGGAAAACAGCGAGTTGACCCGGCAGATTGAATCGATTTTTGAATCCACCGATCATGGTTACGGGAGTCCACGCATTACCCACCAACTGCGCCAGGACGGCTGGTGTTGTGGAGAGAACCGCGCGGCTAAACTGATGCGGATCAATGGCATACGAGCTCGAAAGCCACCGAGGTTCGTGCCGGCAACCACCGATTCGAATCATCCGTGCCCGATCGCTGAGAGCCTGCTGGGCGATTTGCCACAAGTCGTGGCATATCAATCAGGTGTGGACATCAGATCCTACATATCTCCGAGTGCTCGGCCGATGGATGTACCTGGCTGTGGTGACGAATCTGTACAGTCGACATATCATCGGATGGTCATTTCAAGACCATCTGCGCACTGAATTGGCAATCGGTGCGCTTTCCAAGGCTCTGACCAAAAGGAAGCCCCGCCCGGATTGTTGCATCACTCGGATCGAGGTGTTCAATACGCCAGCTTCCAATACCAACAACTCCTCGCCTCTCATCAGATTATTCCAAGCATGAGCCGCCGGGGAAATTGCTATGACAACGCCACCATGGAAAGTTTCTTCGGCACACTGAAAACCGAACTGAAAATATCCAGCGAATTCCGATCACAACAACACGCAATGCAAAGCCTCTTTGAATACATCGAAATCTTTTACAATCGGAAGCGACTTCACTCTTCACTGGGATACCGTTCCCCCGTGGACTTCGAAGCCGCATTAAATTAAGGTAACAATGTGTCCGGTTTTTCGAAGGAATCTCACTCCTATAGATTTGGGAGAAAGAGTAGGAGCAAGATTTGGGATAGGGTCGAGTCCTGATTTAATGTTGTCAGAAATGTCCAATATCGAATGTCGAAGGAGGTGGTGGTTCATAGGGTCGAGTCCTCGTCACTCATTCCCCACCCCCAACATCCCCCTACCCTGTTCATACAACCTATCCTTGCCCCGCTGGGACAATGCGCGCCAACTCAACAAATGCCGGCGTAGGATTTTCACGAATCTAGTATTGGTGCGGCGCCAGGAATTGAGATCGCCGGTGAGTTGATGAATGGCGATTCCCACGATGTAGATCCTGGGATCTTCTGAAGGACGCAATTCGATGCGGACTCGCTGGCTTACCCCGAGATCGTAGGGTCGCAGCCAGGCGGTGGATTCCACCGCGAAGACGGGCAGGTCGTTCGGCCAAAGGATGTCCACAGCGGGGGGCGAGGCGGAAAATTCCCCCGACGAATCCTCGCCTCTTTCATCAAACCAGCCGGTGAGAAAAGGCACCATGGCCAGGATATCCCGTCCGAGATAGGTGAACGGAAGTTGAAAATCTAGTTGGCCTTCTTTGACTTCAACCGGCATGCGCCAGGAGACCCGCTCGGATGGGGATGCGATTTTCGCCGCGCGGCGGGCGGGCAGGAATGTCGACGCGATGACGGCGGCCATGATCGTGAGACAAACGTAGATTGCGCTGCGGCTGGAATAGTCGATGGCCAGGCCGAGAAAATCGCCGAACCGGTGGGAAACGCCCTGCAGGGTCAGCCCCAGCATGTAGCCCCCCACCACCCCGATGACGCCGTACACGAGGCTCTCCGCCAGGAACAGATAGAAGACGTGACGCGGCGAAAGACCCACCGCGGAATACACGGAAATTTCCTTCTGCCTTTCGTACACGCTCCCCAGCATCGTCGTAAATACGATGAACGAAGCGATGAGCAGCGGCACGCCCAGGTCGATCAGTTTGTCCATGCCGACCGAACGCAGTTTGCCTCCGAAAAACGAAACTCCGTCGAGCGCAAACGTAAAGAAGACCGGCATCCGGTCCATCAGCGTGTCGATCATTTCGCTCATCTCGCCGTACGGCAGTTCATCGAACGCGATTACGGCAGAGGTTGCATCATCATCGCCGATCGACACGCGGGTGGGATGGAACGGCAGAATGGCGGTATCCGCGCCCGGGGCGCGATACAGGGAAGAGACCTTTCCGCCGGCAGGCCCGGCGAGGCGTTGCGTTTTTTCCATGCTGCGCTGTCGCCCGCCGGCCTTCACCGGACTCCAGGCGGGCGGCAACAGGGGTTCGCCGTCAACGTCTTCGAGTTGATCCATCGCCGAACTCGAGAAAACTCCGATCAATTTCCGGTCAAATCCGCCGAATTGCACGAAGATGTCACGGTCATTCAGTTCTCCGGGATCGATGCCTAGCGTGGAGGCCATCTGTTCGGAGATAATCATAGACTCCTCCTCATTGCTCTCGAACCACCGGCCGCCGGGCAGCAGCGTTTCATCGACTCCGGTTAATTTGGGTTCCTCAGCATCCAGATGCATCAAGGTGTGGACGGTGGTAGCGCGGATTGCGCCCTCCGCGGGCGTGTAGGAAATGCCGGGACCCTTCGGCGGGACGCTTTTCTGCCAACTGCTGCCTGTTCGCATGATGATCTGCGCCTTGTCCCCGAACTGAATTCTGAGCGGCGAGAAATTCCCGGGACGACGCAGCAGGATCCCGTTGAAGTCGGCCTGGCCCGCCACCACCTTCCGCGTCACCAATTCCGGGTGCGGCGCCGTAAAGCACACCATGGAAAAGCTGATGAGCACCAGCGTCGCCACCGTGTAGGCGGTCCTAACCGGTCGCTTGCGCATGCTGTTGACGCCGAGACTGAATGCCGTGCCTGCCGCGCTGGCCCGCGAAACGTCACTGTCTGCCTCGGCGGCGCCCCCGCCGCGCAAGCGCAACTCGCGGATGCGCTCCGCAAACTTTCCGGACAGGAACGCCAGGATCAGCACGCACAACATGAAAATGACAAACCCCACCAGCACGATCATGCCGGAGGTGATGAGTTCATAGACCGGATGAAGCGTTTGAATCAGGAAGAAGAGGAATATGAAGATGGCGAACGTGCCGGCGATCCGCGCGCGGATGTCATTCGATCCGACGAGGAGCCGTTCAGCGAAAAGTGAGAACGGTACCAGGAGAAACAGATAAAGCAGAAGTCCGGCCAGCGCATCTGCCACTGCCTTCCGTACCAGGGGATAAGCGCGGTTTGAAATTGCCAGTGACGTATTGAGATCGCGGTATGCGGCGGTGTACTCGTACGCACCGATCGCGTCCGCCGCGCGATCGAGAAAACGGTCTGCCTTGCCCGCAAACTCCAGGACGGCGGCGTCGCCCAAACCTTGTCGTACCTGCGCGTCAAGTCGCTCCCGATTTGCCGCGGCGACACTGACGGCGGCATCGAAATCCTGGAATCGGATGCGGTGGTCCCGCCCGGCCAGGTAACCGGGACCCCAGAAGCCGTCCTTCCCCGGACCGGGCGTCTCTTCCGGCTCGTACCCAAGTAGAAATCCACGTGTAAAGGACGGTTGCCCCCGGGTCAGAGGCTCCTCCTTCAAAACGGCGTAAAAACGCTGTCCCGGCGGGACAAAAAGTGTGCCTCCCTCATCACCATAGGTCCACATGGCAAACTCGGCGGGAATGGAACGGAAGTTCGCGTCCAGAAGTTCCGGCCGCAGTCTCCTGCCCTCCGTTCCGGTAAGGCGATAGATGTCAGTCGGAGCAAATTGACTCAGGAGAATCGTGACCCGGTTTTCCGGTTCACGGTAGATCTGATCCTTGCCCAGGTAGGTGGGGTATTTCTGGCCGGCAGCCCCGAGGTCCCGCGCGCCGGTGATCTCTCCGGTGCGGTCGTCGATCGTATATGCATCGCAAAAAAGTGCGTTGGAGGCGCGCCCGGCCAGACAGGCAGGAATTCGAAAAAATCCGTCCCGGGATCGCTGGACAAAAAAGTCCCTGCCCTCGGTTCCCCCGCTTCCGGTCCCTTTGAGTACCACCATCGCATCCGCCACCCTCCGGTTCGCCAGGATGGAACGCGAACCGCTGCTGGAAACAACTTCGCCGCCATAATCTGAAAACCATGAATAAATGGGCGCCCGATCCTGCCCGGCGAGTCCCATCGGCTCGTATCCGGAGGCTACCTGCGCGGCCATTCCCGCCATGAGTTGGCTTTGTGCCGCCACGTCGTCGAAGGCAATCGCTTCGCGAAGCGGCGTCTGGTAATTGCGAGCGGCGCCCCGGCCCCGAAACCGAAATTCCGCGTGGGCTGCGATCGCGAAGGGAAGGGTCCCCTGGTCGACGGTCTCTCCGACGCCGAATTGTATGCTGCCGATGCGGACACGAATTCGGTTCGCGATATGATCCGAAAAAGTCGACGGATCGGCGGCGGGACTTCCCTGCCAGGTCAGCCAGGTACGTACGATCGCATCGCGCGCCCTTTCCAATTCAAGCGAAAGGGTTTTGTCGCCGGCGAAGGAAAGCGCGCGGCCATTCGGGGTCGGACGAAACCAGAAATAATAACTTCGGCTATACGAAGCGAGGGCGTCGGCCAGGCGAACGGAGTCGTTCTGCCAGTCGAATGCCTCCTTCGCATAGCCTGCCCTCTTCTGCAACTCCTCTTCCAACTCTTCACGGCATCGACCGGCATCAAGGACATCGGTAAAGACCTGCTTGAGCGAAATCGTATCCGCGCCGGCGGCCGCGCGCGCGCGGCGAAGTCGGTTGGACGCCTTGAGTTGGGCGTCGAAAAGCGAGCCGGCATCGGGTCGGCCCGCCTCAACCCACGCGAGCTTCGCGTCGCTTTGGGCATCCTGCATTACGATCACGTGGCGATCGATCAATCCCTGGAGCGCGTCGGAAAACGCATCTTTTGCCGACTCGCCGTGCGTGTTCCAGAGTCGCGCCGCCCCTTGCGCATCCAATGCCCAGAACGACGATTCGCGGTACGCTTCCAACGCTCCCTCAGAGGCTGTTTTCTGTTCCGCCGCTTCATCCAGCCGCCGGGTGAGTAGCTTATAATTCATTTCGAAAAGTTCGCGATTCCCTAGCACATCGAGGAATCGGCGCACTCCCTCAGATCCCAGGCACCGCCCGGAGAGCGTCGTGAAAACGATGGTGCGGGCGAGGGCAGAGCGCTGCTCAGACAGCGAGGTGGCCACTTCGAGAAGACCCGCCAACGAGCATGCTTCGAAATCCCCGGGAGCGAGATCCGGCACGACGGACCACGAGTCGCTGTCGGCGATGAGAAAAAGCGCTTCGTTGCTTTCAATCTCCGGACGCAGAATTCCGAATACACTGCGCGCTTCACGGACGGCCCAATCCACGCGAGCGTTCAGCCGAACAGTCCGTCCCACCAATTCGTCAACGCCATCTCCTTCTACAAGGAAGCGAGGAATATTGGCCGGGAAGTGAAGCAACTTTTTGCGGTAATCCTCCGCATCGGCCGAGGCCTTGAAGAGAATTGCCGCCGCCCCCAGTTTTGCCACGTCGAGCCATTCCATGGCGGGCGTCATCTCAACGAGTGCAATCCGCCCTGCGATCGGCTTGCCGTCGAGATCGGGCAAAACACCCGTGCCGGCATCGACGACCTCCCCCACGATGCCAGTTGCCGGTGTGGTGCAGGTGCGAATTACATTCGGCCAGAAAGGCGTAATCGTGACGTCTTGTACCGGCCCTTCCTCTTCCGTCCCTTCCTCCAGAAGTTCGCATACCCGGGTTACAGGAACGGTGACGGGAAACCGTTGAACGATAACTTCCATCCCGAGGGATCGAAAATGCTGTTCGGCTACGCCGGCGGCCTCCAGGTCACCTTCGGACCCGGATAACCGGGTTGCGTGGCCCCGGATCGCTTCGTATCCCCGTCGCACGCCGGCGCCATCAATCGAGTCATAGAGCGCGTCAAAATCAAATGAGCCCGCCAACTCAGGCCGCGGCTGCGTTTTCTGGATCCGAATCGTTTCCTGGAACCGAAGCAGGATCGCGACGCCGAGGAGGATGGCGAGGATGCCGGTGAGGATGACCAGGTGCCGTTTCATGCCAGGAGCGGTAGAGTTCGTGCGTTGGAGGAACTATGGGCAACGCGCCAACGGCGCGGCTTCACCGTAGCCTGGGGCAACGCCCCAGGTGGCGAAGTCGACGGGATTGCAAGCCTGAAGGGCTTTCTCACCGCCTGATTGCAAGATGGCGCCCAACAGGGCTTGATCGCCGTAAACCGGCGGTGAAGCAGCCCTTCAGGCTGCGCATCCGACCGGTCTTTCCTGGGGCGTTGCCCCAGGCTACGGTGAAGCCGCGCCCTTGGCGCTGTGTCAAATGGAAACAAACTTTCCTTTCCCAAAATCGGAACCTTGTCGACAAATGCCTTCACGAAACCAATAAACAACAACAAATATCCGAAACCCGAAAACCTCTCCTCACGCCAATGCACTGTTTCTTGAAAACGTCTCGATCACCACCCAGAAAGAGGTTACCGCTATGTCGCCTACAAACAGGCCGACGCAGAACGGACGCACTATACCCCGGCTGAATTGCAGACCGCCGAAACGCAGACCCAGCGACTTCATCAGCCACCCAACCGCGATGCTGCCCCACAACGTGCTCATGGCCGGCGTGAAGGCAAGCGCAAATCCCAAGGGGTGAAGCGGAAATCCCAGCCAGATCACGCGCGCCAGCGCCAACAGACCGGTAGTCAGAAACGACAATCCCGTAACGACCAGGACTGGTGTCTGAACGATAGAGATTTTGGACCGGTTTTCCGCCGTGATGACCGGCTCTTCGTTGGGGTGTTGATTGAAATAGCGTTCGATGACGGCGTTGTCCGCTTCCACCCCTCCGCTGACGTTCCACCCGAACGTATGCCGCTTGTGAGCGGCATCCTTGTTCATATTCATTGCGCCGTAGGTATATCCCGAAGACATTGAAATGACACCGCCGACCGGCAATGAGATGAAGAAGGCGGCGAACAGGCAAATGGAAAGCTTTTTCAGAGGCACCCCCACGCGCGTGGCAGCAGCCATGGCTTCGGCGATCAGTGGGGCGGAAAGAAGGAATACCCCGACCGCGAGAAACAGGGTCTGCCCTGTGAAGAGCCACTCCCCGTATCCGTACGCCACCACCCCTCCGAAACCAATCAGGATCCGATGTGGGTACATGATAAGGATCCCCGCGTCGGGCAACCCCGTCTCCGCGCGTATTCGCGCCGCGGACAGCGCGAGTAAAAGGTACACGCCGAGAAGGGCCACGACGAAAAACATGTTGATTTGGGCCATTCGGGCGAAGAGCAGGAACATAGTCAACGCGACCAGGAGTCCGAACGCGGCCACCCGGTATCGAACAGCTTCCCGTGAGTCGTCAATCGTGTTGTCACCCAGAAAAACTTTTCGGGAAACTTTCCGGATGTGTTTTCGGGCCGAAAGGATGCAAAAGAACGCCATGAAAAGAAGCCCACCGGCGGCCATTTGTAAACCAAACGGGTAGGGCGTGCTCAAGTAATCCGGAGAAAGCCGCAGTGCTTTCAGAGGTGTGAAATATCCAACAAAGCGCAAAACCCAACTCAACAGGAAGAACACGACCAGGCTCATCGAAATTTCCAGGCTCATGAAAAAAGCGACGGCAACATAAAGCGGACGAACAGAGAACGTCAGAGACGGATGAATCCAATCGGGTTGAAGAGCATCCTTCAACAGACCCGGTGGAAGGAGGTCGGCAAGGACCAGCTCAAGACTGGCCGCGGGAATCTCTTCGTAATAGGTCTGCAGTTCCTGGAGAGACAAGTGAACAGCGCAGAACGCGAATGCGATCCAAAAGGGAGCGGACCGGAGTAGGGCGAGGCGCTGCCCATCATCCAGTCTTGTGATATCGAGCAGAAAATTCTGAAGCGGAAACGTGAGGCGGTCGCCTTCTTCCCAATGACGGTAAAAAAGCGTGATCAAACAGAACATGGCGAGAAACACGCCCACCACGATCAGGCTCCACATTGCCAACGGTCGAATCCAGGCGTCCCACGGAACGAGGCCGAACAACACGTGCTTGATATATGCCTTGTTCAAACCCCGCGGCGGGCGCAAGCGCGTGTCGCTTCTGTCGGCTTTCGAAAGGTTTGCGTAGACGTTGGGGTCAGCTTCCTTGTATCCCTCGAGATATCGATAAACGACCTCGGTATCGATGAGGGAGAAGTCCCGTGCGTATAGCGTCCCCTTCCCGCGGAACATGATGCGGATGAAAAACGTGTCATCCAGTTCTCGCGGCACGAGGACATCGATACCGCCGGTGATTACGAATCGGTCCGGAGACAGAACGCCGACCGGCGTATCCCTTCGGAGACTTTTGATCTCGCGCATCCGGTCAGGTCGGACACCGGCAGAGAGAGAAACAAGGGGTGAACCGGAGGTGTCGTCCAGCCGGACGCGGGCGAACAACGCGTACCGTTCCAAGGCATTTACGAAGGAGTCCGATGGCGATCGCCGCAGCAATAGTGTCGCAGAGGATTCGTCTCCCTCGTTTTCGTGCGTAATCCGAAGGCACCGTTCCGATGGGTCGGGCGTTGGTCCGATCTGCGATCGATCCGGGTGGCTGAGCTTCCACTCGGCATACTCCACGGGCGGATCTTCGACACTCGCCTCCTGTAAAAGGTTTCCATGGTTTGGCCAGAGCAGGGGCGAGCCCGCCATGGCCAGGTCGAGGTAACGGCTGCGATGGTTTTCGTGCTGCAGGGCGACGAAGTGGCGCCAGAACCCGGAACCATAGATTGGCACCGCCAGCACCAGCATGGAAAAGATCACGATCAGTTCGCCGCGGGTATATTTCCAGCGACGCCGCAGCCAGGGAATAAACGCGCAGAGCAAAAGGAGTGGCAGGAAAATGGCATAGGCAGCGGCGGGAGGCACCCCGTTGGAGATCTCCCCCGCCTGCCGGTGAATTTCAGTAAACTCGATCCAAACACCCGATAGAACCAGGAGCGGAAATGTGAGCAGGATGATCCGGATTACGGAGAAGTCGACGCGCTCCGCAACGGCCTCTTTTCCTGGCTTTTCCTGGTCTGTCACTCTGTTTTCCTTGCTCATTACTCTCGCGTCAGCGAAGATTATGAAGAGGTTGCGAATGATGGCGTAATATTCCGATTGCAGCAAGGATCTGACGTCGCAACGTTGAGAGTGGATTGCATCACTCAAAGGAGGTTCATGCCAAGGCCCGACGTCAAAGCAATCATCACTACGGTTTTAATACGCAGGATGTGGAGATTGTTTGTTAGGCTCTCCAACCTTCCTCCTGCTCCTACTCCCCAAAACTGATTTGGGAGTAAGAGCAGGAGGAAGATTTTGGATTCATGGGTCCGCTGCTACCGCCGCGGCGCGATCATCGTCAGGCGCGCCTTCATATCGGTGATTGTCGCGGTCATCGCAGCGCGGGCACCCGGGTCGGCGGTGATTACGATCAGCTTTTTTGAAGCAAGTTCCGGGTATGTGAATTGCAGTTCATCGCCCACCGAATTGGCGGACTCGTTCACGATCCCGGTGGGGTCGTATACATCCACACTGAAGACATCCAGCGTCCGTCCCTGCAGCCAAGCGGGTAGACGGAACGCGGCGGTGACATTCACCGGATCGCAGGAAATTACGCCTCCGGTTTTCGAAGCGCTGATGTTCAGATTGAGCACAACTAAGCCGAAGTTCCTTCTTATGATTATGCGAATGGTGTTACCTCGCAGATCGTTGCGAGATTTGTGTGTGTTCAGTTACTGGGTACAGGTTTCATGAGTCCTAACAACTCCAACGCGCGTCGCTGCAGCACATTGGGCGGGATCAACTGTGTACATGTGCTCGTCGAGTCGCTCTGGCCGAAACGGTAAACGACACGGCAACGGGTAGACAAGGCCTTCAAAAGAGTATCAAAACTGTGCACGGGCGTTCCTTCAGGAGTTTGCTTTTCGCGGCGCTTCAATGTTGCCGATGCGGAAGGTTTTGCTGGTTTGACCGGATCGCGTCGCTTCTGATCTTGTTCGACCTCCTCGTCGTCGAACAGAATCGGGGCTAGTGATGGAGGAAGTCAGACACAGCCCGACGCAACGAGTCCTCTCCGAAGAAGATCATACCGCGGAGGCATTCCTCCTTTATGGATTTCATAAACCGCTCGATATGCGGCGTCAGGTTCGGTGAGCGTGGCGGAAACAGGACGCAGCCCACGTTGGCCTGCTCAAGGATTCCGCGAAAGGACCCGCAGTATTGGGTATCCCGGTCCATGAGCAGGTGGCACGTGTCCGGCAGGAAACCGTCGAGGCGATCCGCCAGGTTCCTGGCGAGCTGCTTCATCCACGATTCATCGGGGTGGGCGGTGCAGCCCGCAAAATGGACTCTCCGGGTTGCCAGTTCCATGACGAAAAGCAGGACGGACCGATCACGAATCGTTCCATGAAGGGGAAGGTGTCTGGATGCCGTTGTACGCAAGGGTGCAGGCACTGGAGGCCTTTCACCGGTTTAAGCTGGACGAGAATGTGCATCGGCTCATGGAACATCTCTTCGAAGAACCCGCCTTCCCTCTACCGATGACCATTTCGCGGATCGCCCTTCCGCGGGACAACGAAAACGGTGCGCAGCCTCATCAGGACTGGCTGTATGTGGGCGGATCCACCGGGATCATCTCCTGCTGGGCGCCCTCCGGGGATGTCCCCCTGGACGTGGGCGGATTGAGAATTCTCGCCGGCAGTCATAAGGCGGGCTTCCTGACACCGCGCCTGGCCGCCACTACACGGGAATGACGGATGATCCTGACGACCGACTCCGTCGACACAACTCCGGCCAGGTTTCTCACACCAGTAAATTTGGCCCTTGGTCATTGACAAATGCGGCCTTCCGGACATGATGGTGACGGGCAGCGAGACCGATCTGACCGACATCGGTCTCGCCGTCGGTGGATGCTCCTTTTGCCTGGTGAATGGAGAACCGAAAACGCTTCATCCCGGGACCGGTTACGGCCTGCGCGCAAAGACATGACGGATTCCCGGAAAAAACTCTTTCTCCTCAATGACGAGCAAATTCGGGAATACATAGCCAACGGCTACATCAAGGTGGAAACATCGCTCCCGGGCGAGCTCCATGAGGCGATCGCGCGGAAGCTCGACCTGATGGTGGAGCGGGGACCGAACCTGGGAAATAACGTTCTCCCGCATGCGCCGGAGTTTCGGCATGTCCTCAACGCCCCCGAAGTCCAGGGAGCACTCATCAGCCTGCTTGGCGAAGACTACATCGAGTACCCGCACCGGTTCTGTCACGCCAGTTTGCCTGAGGACAAGGTGCCGGAGGATATTCCCTCGGAAGTCGGCCAAAGGTATCACCAGGATTCGTACACCCCGATGGCTAGACCTCGCCAACACTACCCACGCTTCGCGCGAATTATCTACTATCCCCGGGACACGCCGGTTGCCCTTGGACCCACCCATGTCTCTCCGGGTACGCAATTTCACCAGGCGATCGCCGAGGAAGACCGGGCCGCAGCCACACCGATGGTGGGGGCCGCGGGCTCCCTGTGGATTACTCATTTTGACATTGCACACGGGGCCGGCGTAAACCAATCCGATGTCGTGCGGCACATGATTAAGTTTATCTACATGCAACGCACGGAGTCGACGTCACCGGCGTGGAACTGCGGCGACGAGCGGTGGCAGAATCCCGATAACCTCCAGGCGCCATGGGATCTCGAAGTCGCTTGGTCGCACATCTGGGACTGGATGTGCGGCAACCCTGATCGCTACCACAGCTTCAAGTCCAACCATGGCTCCGCCGCAGACGGCAACGTGGCAGACCTGGTCGCAGCACTGACACCTTCCGAGACGCTCGATCGGGTCCTGGTCGCGATCCGAAAGTTGGCCGCGCTCGGGCCACGGGCGGCAGAGGCCGTTCCAGCACTGGCCGCCCTGCTCAACCAGGATCACCAGGCGGCACGAACCGCAGCTACGTATGCGCTCGGTGCAATCGGCGATCCGGCGGTCGAGATCTTGGAGAAAAGACTGGAAGAGGCCGGCCAATCGGGTTGGGACAAGGATACATCGACGGGGTGGACGGAAAGCGCGGTATCGATGATGGACGAAGCGCACGCCCTGTCGGCCGTCGGCGCATCAGCAGTCGCTCCACTCGCCGCGCTGCTGGCGGCCCCCGACGAATGGAGTCGTATCAACGCCGCTTTTGCGCTGGGCGAAATGGGCTCGGCCGCCAGGGATGCCGTGCCCGCGCTCACCCGCTGCCTCGATGACGATTCGCACCGCGTCGTGCGCAGCGCCCTTGACGCTCTTGGCTTGATCGGCCGGCGCGCAGACCAGTTCGTTCCCCGCATGGGGCGATTCCTTGTCGAAAGCCGGCCTGACTGGGAAGAAGTGCTCACGGGAAGTCGGGCCTGGATGGCGCGCGACCAGGTACGCATCAATGCAGCGACCGCATTGGCCAGGCTCGGGCCGAACGCCGCGGCAACTGAACAAGAACTGATCAAGTCCCTCGACGATCCCTGTGGCTATGTCGGAATGATCGCAACAGACGCGCTGCAGCACGTGGGATCGGCCACCGCAGCCAAAGCCGTCATGGACCTGGTACTGGCCCAACGATGGGACTCGTCCTTGACCAAAGCCCGCCTCTGGTAAGGGCTGTGTGGATCAGTGGAATCAATCCAATAGTCTACCCTGACACGTCGAATTGATATAGGTTCGGCAGCCTCACCCTTTGCGGCGTAGACGCAGCTTCTTCGCCAGTTCCCTGGCGTCGACCGCAACCGGCTTTCCATTCCGGCCCACAATCAGGGAACGCCCGTTACGAACGGCCTCGCGCACGAGCCACTCGCCCGCTTTCTCAAACGCCTTCGCGATGAGCTTGGTGTGTTCGGCTTTGGCGAAGTAGATTCCGTTTGCGAGGTATTCTGAGAAATCGGATTCTTTCACCATCGATCCCGGTATGGTTTGAACGGACGGGGATCCTCCGTATTCGGTTTAGCGAAGAGGTAGTAGCCGCGTCGGAATCACATGTACAGAAAACCGGCAAAGCGGTCCAAGGCTTCGTTTAATCGGTTTGGTTCACTGGCGAAACAGAGGCGAACCCACCCTTCCCCTCCGGCTCCGAATGCTCGACCCGGGGCGAGGACGATCCCGGCTTCCTCGAGCAAAGTTCGGCAGAATAGAACGCTGTCCGCTGACTGCGGAACGCGGAAAACGCATAAAATGTTCCCTCCGTTCGGGCGAGTTGTATCCCGTCGATCCCGGAGAGCCTCCGCGCAACCAGATCCCGCAGTTCGCGATAGCGACGTACGCTCTCCGTGACGAAAGCATCACCCTTCTCGAGAGCGACCACGGCGGCGACCTCCGCGGCGCCGGGTCAGCGGCGAGGGCCAGCTTCAGGTCGGGACGGCCGCTGTTGTTTTCATAGAACACGACTCCATTCCGTAGCGCCTCACATTCCGCTTCCACGATGAACGAGGGGGGGTACCGAGATCCGGTTCACCGAAATGAAGCGGTCCGGATCTCCGACGGTGTCATGGCCTCCAGCCGGTCCACTCTCTCCCTTGTTCGCATTCGAACATACTACAGAAAACCCGGCGGATTCGTGAAGTCCTGAGGCATTTTGTGATGGACCGTCGCCTCCGTTTCCAATATTCTCATCGGATGTCATTACTAGGAACCATTCAGCAACTGGCCGATTTCGATACGGCATTACTCGCAAACACTATTGGGTACGTTGACGCCACACCGCCGGAGGAGTGGTACATGGGCGGCTCCATTCAATCCGTTACCCCGACTCTCGGACCCACGGTGGGCGTCGCCGTGACGTGCGAATTGGATACCAGCACGCCGGGCAACCAGGTGGATATGGAACCATTCCTCCAGCAGCTCGAGAAAATACACGCGATGGAAGAACCGGTGGTGTGGGTAGCTAAAGCCATCGGGTCCAGACCCGATCACGAGTGCATCATGGGTGACGGCATGGCCAAGATGTTATACGCCGCGGGCAGCGTAGGCGCGGTGACCAACGGCGGCGTCCGGGACGTGGACGGGCTTCTTTCGGTGCCGTACCCGGTCTATTCCAAGGGCACCGTTATCCATCATACCCCGATCCGATTCTGCAAAATAAATCAGCCCGTGGAGATCGGCGGTATCACCGTGTCTCCGGGCGACGTCATCCATGCCAACAAAGAGGGCGTGATCAAGATTCCGCCGGGATGCCTGGATGTCCTGACGGAAAGAGCAATCGCGATGAGAGCAGTCGAACACGAATCGCACATCGGAAATCGCAGGTCCGACTTGGAGCCTCGCGAAGCAAAGCGTCGAACAGCAGCGAAGGTGAAAGAATATGGGTTTTGACGCAGTCCATGATTTTCACATCAGGGTTTAGAGTGCGTCGATTCGTGGGTTACGAATACCGTGCGACGACTTTTGCTTCGCCAGTGAATTTCTCGATTGTGATTTCTTCGCTGTCCGCGTTGTAGTCTCCACCCTCGACACTCGTCGCCCGTTTCTCTTCCGGGTGCGGGAGACGGAAGACTACGGTATCGGGACGGCGATCCGGATCGCATGAGATGGATCCTTCAATCACCCCTTCCGCAACCCGGGACTGCACGTGAACGTCCAGTTTCCCGAAGTAGCTGGCGACACCCTCGAGCGCGATTTTTTTCCCGTCTTCCAGCCAGGCCCGCGGTACGCATCGGAGCAGATAGAGTGCGTTCCCCTGCTCCATGTAGAGCATGAGCCGGGTATGCATAAGAAACTGGCCTTCTTCGCCGATTTTGTGCGGTGCTTCATGGTAGAAGTGCTCCCACCATGAGTAGGTCTCCCGGTCGATGAGCGCCGTCAGCGCATTGTAATAGGACTTGAGAAACGCCTTGGCCTCGCCGCGGTAGAGGTGCGCGTACTGATGCCGCGCAAGATAGGGCTGACTGAAGGATGTGTTCCGGGAACGGTACAACTCACAGTCGCTGTTCACCAGGAAATCGGCCGCCAGCTCGTTCGCTTCGACAATTTCATGGTAAATCAGGATCAAGGGTCCCAGTGAATCATCTCGAAGATTCACTGCGCCGTGGGTCCACCAATTGCCGTCGTCCGTGAACAGGCTCGAGGGGCCGGAACGGCCCAGCCACGGCGCTACCGTGGGGCACCACGTCCCGTCGCTCAACGGCACCGCGGGCCCGCGCGCCTGTTCATGCCGGAACGCTTTCAGGATATCCTCCTTGAGCGAGTTCGACGCATCCCGAAGGCGGCCGCCTTCGTCGGCATCGAGCTCCGACACAACTTCGGCAATCCGGCTGAGACCGAGATAGAAATACCCGTTCAGCATGAAGATAATTTCGTCGTCCTCCGGATCGGCGACTTTCCCCTCGAGCAATCCGAATCGCCCGCCTTTCTGTTCGTCGGCCTGGTTCCGCGCGCGCCAGGTGAGCAGAAAATCAACAGACTTTCGAACACCGGGGAGGATGCTCCGGAGCCAGTCGTTGTCCCGGGTATAGCGGTAATGCTCTCCCACCAGCCACATGATGCATCCGGTTTCGAGCATATACCCGATGAAATTCTGCATGAATCCGTCCTCATGCTGCTTCTCGAAATAGTAGGCAATACACCGGCGCGAGATGTCGTGAAGCCCCAGCGAATCAAGATAGTTGATGATGGTTGAGGTCTCCGAACCGATCGGGCTATAGGTCCCGTTCGCCATGGCGATCGGGCCGTCTGGCTCGCGGCCGTAGTTCACCAGATCCACGTGCAGGTGCCCGGCCCGAATCAATTCGTCGATTCGTTTCTCGGGCACACGGATCCGCGCCGCGCGATTTAGTTTTCCCCTCCAGAAACGGCGACAGTCGGCGAGCCCCGCATCGAAATCGCGCGCATGCAGCGCTGCCGCCCGTTCTCTCGAAAGCGGGCTGTGGGGAATATAGAATTCCAGGGTGGTCGTCCCCCCCGGAGGAAGCAGGACCGCGATCTCCGGCTGGCCGAGTGGATTGCCGTCAATTCGTGAAATTCCGAAGACTTCATCCGAATCTTTGTGGAGGCTGAACCCGGCTTCGCAATCATAGTCGTGCGGAACCGCATTTCCGTAGATGTCGTGCGGATAAATCGTCTTGAAGAATGCGTGTCGCGGGGACGACCCGGTATTCTCGGCAGTGATGCGGACGCAGAGTACGGTCTCTTCCACGCCATCGAATTCGGTTTCTAGCCGGGACTCGAACTCGGTGCGCTGCTCTTCCGTTAGCGCATTGCACACAGACAACCCGTCCGCCACGAGGTAGTCCGTGCCCCGCAGATTTTTTTCCTGGAGCCGCGATTTCTCGAGAGACGCATAGCAGATGTGGTCGTAGCGAACTTCGTCATCGACCCGTTCAATCTTGAGAATCGGCAATACGCCGCCGTCGAGACGACGCCGAACTTTATCCTCGCAGCCCCATCCTCGGCCGGCAGAGAATCCGTACCTCGGCCTCATGTGGGTCTCCTCCTTCCAGAAGTATCCATGGCCGGAAAATCGTGGCTGAATCCAGTCCGTGTATAGCATCGGCTGCCGAAGCCCGACTTCGAAAATCCGAACGTCCCGGCTCAATCCCAACCAGATCTGGCACTTCTGCACGAGGGTGTGGCGCGCCGCTGCGTTGAACGTCTCTTCTGGTTCCGCCTCAAGCTGCTCCAGCGTCGTCTTCAGTCCGTTATTTTCAATCGCATCCAGGATCTGGGCATAAGATCGAGAATCGCCGGAGGACGTAACCGCAATTCCATAGCCCGGAATCAATATGGGCCACGATTCATCGACATCCCGGAGGAAGAACGAAAATGCCACCCTCTCCGAGCAAAAGCGCATAATCGAGGGAAACTTTCCGATGGATAGGTTGTCGGCCTCTATTTCCAATTCCAACCGGCCATTCTCCTCATTCCCGTCGAACGAAGAGCTCCCCGCCACCGTACCATAGTCGACCTCGACTCCGCCGGGGCCGGGAGCCGTTGACCAGAGGATTGCGATCTGTTTTTTCATGAGTCACTCCTGATTTGTATGCGCATCGAAATTGCAGCGAAATCTATACGCATTGCCGGGTTGATCCGCAACGAATATCCTTCCCACCACCCATGGGTACCCGACCCCCCCAAGTGCGAAGCCAACGCCGCGGCACGGCGCCTCCGGCCCGTGTCGGAGCAGGAAATGAGGAAGGATGGGGAACGAAGAGAGCAAGCTCCTTTCGTGCGCTCCTTTTCCTCGTCCCTGGTGCCGACACGGGCCGGAGGCGCCGTGCCACGTAAGACTTGGGGTCCTGGTTGGGCTCCGCTACACGTGCTACTTGAATCAGTGATGGCTTTTCAAATCGTTTTTTCCTGCGAAGATTCATGCAATTGGAGAACGCCGAATCATGAACAAAGAACTACTGCGCAATTTTCGAAATCCACCCGCAATCTATCGAGGGAAACCTTTCTGGGCGTGGAACGGCCGATTGGACCCGGAGGAGTTACGCTGGCAGGTCCGCGTAATGCAGAGAATGGGCCTGGGCGGCTTTTTCATGCACTCCCGAATCGGTCTGGAGACAGAGTACCTCTCCGAAGAATGGCATGCATGCATTGATGCCTGCATCGACGAGGCCCGCAAGCTCGGCATGGAGGCCTGGTTGTACGATGAAGACCGGTGGCCGTCGGGATCGGGGGGCGGCATCGTAACCGCCGACAAGCGATACCGGATGAAGTATCTCGAGATGCGGGAATCAACAAATGGGAAGTTGAGGAATCCTCCGGGTACCCGTCTTGCCCGGTTTATCGCCAAAGTGGACGGCTGCACCGCGACCAATGTCCGGCGCCTACGATCCGGAGAACGGCCTCGGCTACACCAGGGAGAAACCTTTCTCGACTTCTACGTGCGCGAAGCCCCGAAATCGAGTTGGTACAATGGCGAGACCTACCTCGATACCATGGACCATGCGTCCGTGAAGGCATTCATCAACTCGACTCACCAGGAATACCGGCGGCGATTCGGAAAAGACTTTGGCGGCACCATACCCGGGATGTTTACCGACGAGCCGAATCACGGTGGATATTTCAATGAAATGCAATGGACCAGCAGGGGCAAGAGCGTTCCTTGGACGACCAAACTGCCTTCTGTTTTCCAGAGCCGATACCGGTACGATGTGCTGGATCATTTACCGGAGTTATTTCTCGATGTAGACGGCGACGGCGTCACCCCCGCGCGTCACAATTTTCATGACTGCACCACCTTTCTGTTTGCCGATGCTTTCGGCCGCCAGATCGGCGAGTGGTGCGATCGCAATGAAATGATCCACACCGGACACATCCTGGCGGAGCAGACGCTGAGTTCGCAAACCTGGGTCGTAGGAAGCTGCATGCGCTTTTACGAGCACATGCAGGCGCCCGGCATGGATCTTCTCACCCAGTACTGGCGGGAGTACGACACCGCCAAGCAGGTCAGCTCCGCCGCACGGCAGTTCGGAAAAACCTGGCGTCTCACCGAAACGTACGGCTGCACCGGCTGGGACTTTCCGTTCGAGGGCCACAAGGCAATCGGCGACTGGCAGGTCGCCATGGGCATCAATCTGCGCTGCCAGCATCTGTCCTGGTACACCATGCGGGGTACGGCAAAACGGGATTACCCCGCGAGCATTTTCTACCAGTCGCCCTGGTGGGACAGCTACCACGTGGTGGAAGACTATTTTGGCCGGGTCCATGCCGCCATGACGCGCGGGGAGGAGGTCCGTGATCTCCTGGTGGTTCACCCGGTGGAAAGTATGTGGGTACAGTGCCGACAAGACTGGTGGGGAGACGAGTACCTGCCGAAGAAGCATGTCATCGACTTTGACAGCACCCTGTCCCTCGTTCGGGATGCCCTGCTGGGGGCGAATATCGACTTTGATTACGGGGATGAAGAGATCCTCTCGCGGCACGGAAAACTTTCATTGCGAGGAAAAGAACCTTCGATCGTGCTCGGAAAGGCGCGATACAAAGCGGTGCTCGTCCCCCCGCTGATTACGATGCGTACGTCCACACTCAAACTGCTGAAACGCTTTCAGAAAGCCGGTGGAACGGTTGTTTTTGCGGGACCCGCCTGCAAATATCTCGATGCGATGCCGTCGGAAGAGGTGAAGACATTCGCCGCCTGCTGTGTCTCCGCCCCCGTAAAGGGAGAACAGCTGGCCAAATCGGTTGACCCATTGTGTCGACGCATCTCCATCACCGACGAAGACGGATCGGAAATCGTGCCCGCACTCTACCTGCTCCGCGAAGATAGCGAAGCCATGTACCTTTTTGTCTGCAACGTCGGTCACGATTTCCGGGGGAAACCGCTCGATCCACACATCAGGAACCGTTTGTCAGTATTTCCCAAAGCATCCATTCACGGATTCGTCGGCTGCAAAGGAAAGCCGCTCGAGTTGGACCCAAATACGGGTGAAGTGACGACAACCTCCGCGAGACGGCGCCGGGACGGCTGGGCCATCGAGACATCGCTGGGGCATTCCGGAAGTCGAATCTTCGTGATCCCGAAGCGCGCCGGCAAAAGCGCGGTACGCGTCGCGAAGCCACTGCGCATCGCGCGATCCCGCACGCTCTCGGCCAAGCGCTGGGACATTTCACTGAGCGAGAATAATAACTTTGTGCTGGATCGGCCCGCGTTCCGAATCGGCAGCGGCCGGTGGAGAAAAGCAGACGAAATTCTGCGCGTAGACCTCGCAGTTCGGAAGGAAGCCAGCATCCCGGAACGGCACTGGAGCATGGTGCAGCCGTGGGCCATAAAACGCCGAAAGAACCCACCCAGTGTCGCCATCGCACTCAGGTACCGCTTCCAGGTGGATTCATCACCCTCCGGAGACGTCTGCCTTGCGCTGGAGAATCCCGAACAGTTCGACGCGGCATTAAACGGTCATCAGCTCAACACCGACACGGAATGCGGGTGGTGGACGGACAAGTCCCTTCGAAAAATCGGGTTCCCGCCGACACTCTTCCGTATCGGCGAAAATGAGTTGGTGCTGCGGTGCAAGTATGATGAAAACCATCCCGGTCTCGAACCCGTATTTCTTCTCGGCAATTTCGGCGCCAAACTGAAAGGAACGGGAGCGGTCATGACCAATCCGCCTGCGTCACTCCGCCTTGGGAACTGGGTCGGACAATCCCTCGCATTCTACTCGGGCTCTGTTACCTACTTAAAAAAGGTGAGACCTGATTTGAAGGGCAAGGAGCGCCTCTTCGTGCGCGCATCGGATTTCGACGGCGTAGCGATTCGCGTGTGGGTGGACGGAAATATTGCCGGAATCACCGGGTGGGAACCTTTCGAAGTAGAGATCACCGACTACTGCGAATTAGAAACCATTTTACTCGGAATCGAGGTGCTGGGCCATCGCCGTAATTCACACGGACCACTTCACCATACGAGACGGGATGTGGAATTCTGCGGGCCGGACCAGTTCGAGTCGACAGGTCAAGAGTGGTCCGACGCCTACCAGTTGGTTCCGGCAGGATTGAAAGCCTCACCCGTTCTGGTATGGAAGAAATAGGATCCACGGGTCAAGGCACTTTCACGCCGACCCGGTAGTTTCGACCGGAATCGACATTCGTATCGGTTGCAGAAATGACCGCGTTGCTACCCGGAAGATCGTCGAATAAAACGGTCCACGATTCAAGGTCGGGTACCGCGTTGTACTCAACGGTATAGACGCGGATCACCGAGGCGCTCCACGATATAGTCACCGGAGAATCCGTTTCAATCGTTTCGATTTTCAGGAACGACGCCACATTGAAAGGGTCGGTGTTCGATACGTACTCTTCAAGTGCAGTGAACCCATCGCCATCCTGGTCAACTGTAGCATCAGACAGATCCAGCGAATCGAGTCCCTGCAGGATCTCCCAGGCATCGGGAATCTGGTCATTGTCGTCATCTGCATCATGAAAGTCGGGACTCCCGTCTCCATCGGTGTCAGGAATTGA
>Ga0310342_100000168_pt1 | contig 33540 bp, 15 predicted proteins | sample S15DNA20500_MG_FD_206155 | JGI IMG/M metagenome (GOLD analysis project Ga0310342, IMG submission 206155) | Marine microbial communities from station ALOHA, North Pacific Subtropical Gyre - S1503-DNA-20-500_MG | ecosystem: Environmental > Aquatic > Marine > Oceanic | place: Pacific Ocean: North... | reverse complement strand
GCCTTGGATGCCAGCACCGCCCGAGCCACCACCGCCTTGGCAATGGTGGGGTTGGAGTTGAAGTAGAGCTCGAGCCCCCCCCCGACGACGCCGGCGACATGGGCATTGATCTCGGGGTTGTTCAGCTTCTCCTTGGTCTGGCCCTGGAATTGGGGATCGAGATGGTAGACCGAGAGCACAGCGCTCAAGCCCTCGCGCAGGTCATCCGGAGTCATCCGGACTCCCCTGGGCTGGAGGTCATGGATGTCGATATAGTTCCTGACCGCCCGGACCACCCCGGTCCGAAGCCCCTGCTCGTGGGTTCCCCCATCGCGGGTATAGACGCCGTTGACATAGGAGCGAATGTATTCGCCCGGCTCGTCCGTCCACTGCAGGGCTACCTCCATGCGCGGTTCCTTCTCGGCAGCCAGGTAGAACATGAAATCGCACGTCGGCTTAAAACCCCGATCCTTCACCAGCTTCTCGAGGTAGGCCTGGATCCCATCATCGAATTGGAAGGTCTCCGTGGTGCGCTTGCTCCGATCTCGGTAGACGATCTTGAGACCCGAGTGCAGGTAGGCCCTCGCCTCGAGTGTCTCTCTTATCTTCTTGGTGTCGAACTTGGTCGAACGGAAGATCTCCGGATCCGGTTTGAAATGGATTGTCGTCCCCCGACCCTTGACCTTCCTGACCAGCTTCATGTCGCTCCTGGGCTTACCCCGCACGTAGCGCTGCTCATACTCCTTGCCGGAGCGCTTCACCCGGGCGACAAGCTCCTTGCTGAGCGCGTTGACCACAGATGATCCGACCCCGTGCAGTCCACCGGAGTGGATGTAGTTGCCGGAATCGAACTTGCCGCCGGCATGCAGCGTGGTCAGGATCGTCTCGAGGGCGGGGCGCTTGGTCTCCGGATGCTTGTCGATGGGAATGCCCCTGCCGTTGTCGCTGATCTCGATCCCGCAGGAGTCCTTGTCCAGCGCCACCTCGACAGTGGTGGCGTGCCCGTTGATCACCTCGTCGATGGCGTTGTCGACGATCTCCCAGACCAGGTGATGAAGTCCATTCTTGTCGATACCGCCGATGTACATCGCCGGCCGCATGCGCACCGGCTCGAGCCCCTTGAGTACGCTGATGTCCTTGGCGTTGTAGGCCCCTTTCTTCCCTCCCCCGGTGGCGGTCTTTTTCTTCTTCGCCGTCCGCTTCTTCACAGACTTCTTCACGGGCTTCTTTCGCGCCTTGGAGGAGGCCTTCTTCCTACGGGCTTTCTTCCTGGTTGCAGAGGTCGCTGCCATCTTGTTCTTCTGTCTCCTGCCCGCATATCAGCCGCCTTGACGGCTCAGGCCGGGCCCGGTTATCCCTTATTTCTTTCGTCCTTTTCGCGAAGCCTTTCCACGTGGCTTCTTCGCGACCTTCCTGCGCGGCTTTCCACCGCTCTTTTTAGCTTTCTTCCTCGCGGGAGCTTTCTTTTTTTTCTTCCCGGCGGCTTTTGGGCGCCCGGTCGGCGGAGCACCGTTCTCCTCAAAGACGGGGATCTCGGGGTCCGTGATCGCTGAGCCTGAGAGGCCGCCCCGCTTGATGACCTCTATGCCCTTGCCGCCCCGGCCCGAGACCTTGTATTTCCTGGTCGAGATGTCAATCTTGGCTCCCTTGGTGGTAAACACCCGCAAGCGATCCCTGGGAGAGAGGCTCATGGCGCTGGCTATCACCCGGTCGTTGGGGCCCAGCTTGAGTCCGCGCACTCCACGCCCGGGGCCGGTAAGGAACTTCACATCCTTCGACTTGAAGAGCGTGACCCTCCCCTCCTGGCTTGCCAGCATCACGACCTCTTTCTTCCCCTGCACGATGTGGGCCCCGATCACCTCCTCCTCGCCGCGGACCCGCATGAACTTCCTCCCAGTGCGAGTAGATGGCTCGGTGAAGGCGGCGATCGAGCAGCGAAGCGTGTATCCTCCCGAACTCACGGCAAGAAGATGGTTCCGCGGGGGCTTCCCGGAGGTGTCATCCGCCGAGCCGACATCGGTAAGGAACCTGGAATCGAGCGAAATCGCACCGATGGGCCTCTCCCCATCGCGGAACTTGAAGATTCCCTGCACAGGGTCCCCATAACCGGTCGAGGCCGGCAGGTCATTGATCCGAATCGTATAGGCGGACCCGAGATTGCTGAAGAAGACCACCAGGTCCCTTGTATTTCCACCCACGACGGAAAGCAGCTCGTCTCCCTGGCGAAGCCTCACCTTCGCGAGGTCCGCGATGCGTCCCATGCGCTTCACCCAGCCATCACGGGAGAGCAGCACGATGGCGTCTTCATTCACGATGAAGGCTTCTTCGCTGTATTCGGTCTCCCGGGCCCCCTTGCCGCCTATCTTAGTGCGCCGGACGTCAGCGAAGCTCTTGCGCGCCTCGGCGATCTCTTTGCGGACGATGGTCCAGAGCCGGACATCGCTCTTGAGGATCTTCTCAATCTCCCTGGCGCGTTTTTTCTTATCCAGCAGCTCGTCGAGGATCGCCTTGATCTCCAGCTTGGCGAGCTTGTAGAGGCGGAGGTCGAGGATCGCGTTGACCTGGATGTCATCGAGCTTAAATCGTTTCTTGAGCTTCTTCGCCGCGTCCTCACGGCCGTTGGAGTTCCGGATGATCTTGATCGCCGTGTCGAGGGCATTGAAGATCTTTTTGAAGCCCTCGAGGATGTGGATACGCTCTTTGAGCAGGCGCAGATCATGCTCGAGCCGACGAACCACCACCCTGTAGCGGAACCGGATGAAGTGCAGCAGGATCTGCCGCAGATCGAGACGGGCCGGCTTGCACCTGTCCGGGTCCTCATCTGAGGCGGGGATGAGACAGGTCAGGTTGACATTGAAGTTGTTCTGCAGGTTCGTGTTCTTGAAGAGATAGGCCATCACCACGTCAGGCTCAGCCCCCTGCTTCATCTCGAGCACGATGCGAACATCCGTGGTCGACTCATCTCGGACATCGTTGATCTGGGGGATTTTACGGGCGCCGATCAGCTCTCCGATCGAGCGCACCAGGACATCCTTCTGGACCATGTAGGGAATCGAGGTGATGACGATCCTCGGCCTGCGGGATCCCCCCTCGAGCTTGTACTCTCCACGCACCTTCACCGATCCGTGCCCATCCCGGTAGATCCTGCTGAGCTCACGGCGGGTATTCAGGATCTGGCCCCCGGTGGGAAAATCGGGACCCTTGATGAACTTCAGGAGATCGGCGACCTTGAGCCGCCTCTTGCGCACCAGGGCCTCGCAAGCCTCGGCCACCTCGCCAAGGTTGTGCGGCGGTATGTTCGTCGCCATCCCAACGGCGATACCCGTCGCCCCGTTGATCAGCAAGTTGGGGATCCGCGAGGGCAGAACGATCGGCTCGCGTGTTTTACCATCGTAGTTCGGACGGAAATCCACTGTCTCCTTCGGGAGTTCCTCGAGGAGTTCGATGGCCAGCTTCTGCAGCCGCGCCTCGGTATAGCGATAGGCCGCGGCCGAATCACCATCGATGGACCCGAAGTTGCCGTGTCCATCGATCAGCGGGTAGCGCAGGCTGAAGTCCTGGGCCATGCGGACAAGGGCCTCGTAGACGGAGCTGTCCCCATGCGGATGAAATTTACCCAGCACATCACCAACGATGCGGGCGCACTTCAGCGGCTTGGTCGATGGGCCGATTCGAAGTTCGTTGCGCATCGTATAGAGTATCCGCCGCTGCACGGGCTTCAATCCATCCCGGACATCGGGCAGGGCCCGGGACGTGATAACGCTCATGGCGTAATTGAGATAGCGCCGCCGCGTGGTTGCGTGGAGGGCAACATCCACGATGGGGATCAGCGGCTCATCCTTCGGGCGCCGCGGGGTTCTCTTCTTCTTCTTTTTCTTCGCCATTTCCGACAGGGACAGGCTTAAAACGCGACCAAGTCCGCGCCAGGCAACCCGGCAATCCAACTGGGAATGAAACGCCCAGCCGCCGGGAAATACCCGCGACGAGTACACCATCTCCGCTCCGCCCGGTTCAACAAAGCTCCTCTGGAGCCGGGCGTCTGCAAGCAGTTGCTGCTTTATATATTACCCACCCCCACAAAAGCAACTTGGAGGAAGAAAAATGCGGCGAGGACTCTCGGCAATACGGTGAAAACCTGCAGGACTGCGTGTTCTTTCACTGCGTCTTTCTTACGACGTGGAGCGAAAATCTCCCCTCAAAAGAAAACGCCCCGGCGATCCATTCGGATCACCGGGGCGTTCAATCGACGTGATAGGCGGCTTAGCCAGCGGCGCAGGTAGCGCTGCTTTCTTCACAGCCAAGGTCATCGTCTGTGGGATCGGCACCGCAACCCAGGAAGGGAGCGGGAAGCGCCGCGCCACGCTGGAAGACCCAGCGAAGGACGGGGACCGCGTCGGCGATATTGGCGCTACCATCATCATTGGCGTCAAGAGCGTCCGGGCAGTTGTACACGGCGTTCAGATTACCAACGACGATCTGGATGATCAGGACAGCGTCAGCGACGTTGATCCGCCCATTGCCATCGGCGTCACCGCGGAAGAAGTCCTCAACCGGAAGAGGAGGAGCTTCGGCTGTGACCGTCAGGATCTGGTTCGACGCGCCATCGGCGGTCGCGGGGATCTGGTTGGCATCGTCATCGAGGTCGGAAACGTAACCGACAAAGAAGCCGGGGCCACCGACGACGGGATCAAGGTCAAAGGCGAGGAAATCCCCACCCTCGAACCCGGCGATAGCCGAGCCGCGAACGATCCCATTGATCTCGCCGGGAGCGGCGGCGGCGGCGCCAACGGTAAGTCCGTTGCCCACATCGTGCGAGCCACCGCGGCTATCGGTGATAAGAAGCTCGACGAGACGGTTGGCGTCGGTACCCAGGGCACCCGAGAAGGACACGGTGTCCTCACCAACAGAAACACCAAGCTGGAACGCGAGGGCGGGAGCGGCATTGGACATGTTGATGACGGTCTGTCCATCACCATCGGTGCCAAAGCTGAATCCGTAGTCGCCAACAGGAACGACCTCGCAATTGGCCGCATCGGCGCAATCGGCGTCGTCACAGTCGACATCTCCGTCGCCATCATCATCCACGCCGTTGGCGCAGTCTTCGGCAGCGGCGCCGGGAGGAGAGACCTCAGCATGGACCAGGGTCGCGGGCAGCTTCGCCTCGCCAGCGACGGTGATGTTCAGCGCGACGGTCGGACCGTTGTTGCTGAGCTCATCGTCGGCGAGCCTGATCAGGCTGCTCGCACCCGGAACGGCGTCTACGTTGTAGGTCAACTTCGCCAGCGAGTTGGTCTGCCCCGTGGTCAGGGTCGCCGGAGCGATAAAGGAAAGAACCACCGCGGAGATAAATCCTTCGGGTGAGTTCTGGGCTGCGCCAACTCTGGTCGACACGTTGAAGAAAGGATTGACCAGCGCAGCCTCTGCCTCGGTACCACAAAGGTAATCGAGTCCCGCACCGTCACAGGCACTGTCGGCGATCGAGTACGAGTCGCCATCGTGCGCGAGGCCGTAGGACCAGCCCTGCACGCCGTCTGACTCGGAGACGGTCTGGACCGTCACGTCAAACGAGGCCTGGCCATCAGCGAGGGTCAGGGCGGAGTTACCGGTCGAATCGAAGACAACTTCCATACGATCGGGAATACAGTTAGCGGCGCCTTCACAGAAATTCTCGACCTGCTGGGCCGGAAGATACGCGCAGCAAAGCAGAAATACGGCTACCCATCCAAACAAGCGTCTCATTGATATTTCTCCTAAAAAAAACATTTTCTCACCCGGCACATCTCAAAGTGCCGCACTGGTACAAATTAAAGTAATCGCCTACGTTAAAACCCATTCCACCAGCCAGGCGTTCGGACAAAACTCGAGGAAATCCAATCCGCGAGACGATTTCTTCCGACAAGGCCAGTCGACCCCAGCACTCAAGCTGAGGTTTCTTTGCGCTATTTGCCTTGGCCAGAGTCCTCCTTTCTTAAATTTGGACTCACAAGTGAAAAGAAGGAAATCCCTTCAATAGAGTCCGCCCCCAACAGCCCGTTTGTTATTTCTTGTTTTTCTCCACAACCGGTTGGCCGGCTGTTTTTCCTCATATCCCCCAGTCCCGTCCCCAGTCCGATACATTCAAGTTACCTATTCAATATCAACAGCTTCTGACGAAGAGTGCTCAAACCTCGCACCGCTCCAGGACATGGGTAGGAAAATTCAAACGCACACTGGTACCAGACCTATACCAGTTCCCACGCCACAGTCCGCACCGTAGAAAAAAGTAACAAACCCAATGTTAACGGTGCCCACAATGAGCGTCAACGGGAAAAGCAAATGGGGCGATCTTTTGCCCCTGCACCCCTCGCGCTTGCTCCGGGGGACCGATGGCAACCAGAGGACTAACAAAAACCTGACCTGTGAAACCTATAGAGGTTCCTCCGGCATTTACAGCCTGGAGGAAAAAGAAACCGGAGGCCCGGAACCCGGGCGAAGAAGAGAGGCGAGTCCGCTGAAGGTGGTTATTCCTCAGCGGTTTCGCCAGGGGCCCCGCCATCCTCAACGGCACCCTCGGCGAGTTCGAGGCCTTCACCTTCGGTCAGGCCATCTTCGTCTTCCTTCTTCTTCTTGATGCGCTTCTTGACCTTCACCACCTTGACCTTGGGAAGACCGTAGGGTCTCCCCTCTTCCTCGTCCCAGTTACCTATCTTGCGCATCTCGAGAATCCGCTCATAGCGAGTCAGCACATTGCGAGAACGGCCGAGGCTGCTCTTGCTGACAAGACTTCTATGGATACTCATGAGTGATTCTCCGAACTGGTACTCAACCGTGATGAAGCGAGGAGTCTATCACCGAGAGCGGACGCGCTCAAGAAGGAGTTTAAAAAGAAAACCTGAATTCCTGACCGTGGCCGTCAGCCGCGTTCAACGACACAATCTCCCGGCGAAACCCCCAATTCACCCGCGATAACAGCGCATTTGGCTCTCAGGAGGAAGAAAAGAGCTCTCCGCTCTTTAGGTGCCCCACCCGTGGCATCTTCTATTGTCTCAAAGGCCGCCTGCCCCTTGGCAATTACCAGGTCAGCTGAATTGTATTCTTCTCTGAACTTATCAGAACTCGAGTCCAGGCGAAGCCCCCTGCAATCCACTCCGGGATCGCTGAGGGTGGCTACCGTGTCCAACCCGACACTCAAGGCATCCTCCTCGATCGCACCTCCAAGGCTGCGAACCGAACGGAGCACAGAGACAACAGCCCCCGGGTCTTTTTCAAAGGTCTCGATCAGGAGACGATCAAAGAGCAGCTCGCCCGCGGTTTCGTGAATGAAGAGAATCTTCGAGGCATCCGAAACGGCCTGCCGCAGATCTTCCGAGTGGTCGATCGCCAGCTCGATATGATCGAGATCGGCAAGAAGCGCCTTCAAAGAAAAACCGGGCTGGAGCCTGTCACGGAATTCACAATCGATGAGGTTGGCAGCGACGGAAAGCTTGAGAGCGGCGAGAAAAGGGTCGCCTGATTCCTGGATAGCCGCGCGAATGGGCTCCTCACTACCCCTGGCCTTTTCCACCCATTTTTTCTGGTCGGCCTCGTAGGGGGTCGAAACTCCCAGCGCCCTCCCGGCCTGATGAAAGACCTGGTGGACAACCTCCGCGGGAGAAGCCAGGTCATCCACCTCGCAGAGATCCTGCATCGAATCCGAGAGGATCTTCCGATGCAGCCACTCATCGTCGGTGACGAGGTTGGCCGCATGAAGAACACGCTGCAGGCAGCACGGTATGCACTCGGATCGATGTTTCATGCCGGGATTATAACCGAGACATACTCGCTACTTGCAACATCGCAGAGAGCTTAAAAAAGCGCCTCCTTCACGCCCGCACGGAAAAAAAAGCGGGTGAGCCCGTCTCAGGGCTTTCGCGGGTAGCTCTCGGCGAAATAATCTTTTTTGTTGTGAAACACCCAGGGCGCCTTGCGGGTCGCCTCTTTCAGTACCGCCGAGGCCTGCTGAGCGAAATTCCACGAAGAGAACGGCCCGATGTCCACCGAGTAGAGCTGCTCCCCATGCCTCTCTTTCACCCTGCTCTTGAGCTCCTTGCAGGCTATTGACCCATCAGCGCAACCGTTCTTCTCCCTGAGATGCTGCTGCAGGCCCTTGAGATGATCGAGGAGCTTGGCGCACTCCTCCTTACCCATCAGGTCCCGGACTCGAAGCCAGCGAGTAGCCGATGTCGTCACGAAAATTTCGGATCGCGTAGCCGCGGGCCCCTCGACCTTTCGCACTGGAGGGCGGCCGGCGATCGGAGTTCGCCCAGCTCCGGATACGCCAGTCCCGGATGTACTATTGCGGCTCCAGAGAGGCCTGACCGGAATGGTCCCGCCACCCGGGCGCCCCACCCGTGGAGCCGGATTTGCGGAAGTGCGAACCGAGTCGCCGGGCTTCGAAGCCGAGCCCCTCCTTCCGGCGGGCAACGATGTCCGGCCGTCCCCGCTCCCCCCCGCGCCGGCCGCACCCTGTAGAGCTTGACGCTCATCCAGGAGCCTGCCCGCCAGGGTGCCTTCCTCACGATCTATATTGAAGTAAAGCCCCAGCAACCCCACAACGATGGCGACCGCCAGGCCGAACAATATCATCGTGGATGCCCGCACCTGGACCGACTGCCCGAACACCCCCAGGGAATCATCCCTGAGGAACCAATTCAGCAGGCGCGGAAACAAGGCCCGGCCCCCGCCAGAGGGTTCCACTCCATCACGGTCGGTTTCAACGGGCCCATCCCGGAAATCATCCCCGGGCGACTCCCCCCGCCCCCCGGAACCGGAGGCCGCTCCGCCCGCCATCCGTATGGCGGCAGGGTCCTCTCCGGCAGGCGACTCTTCAGCCGCGTCCTGGGAACAGTCCTCTTCCGCGCCCGTAAGACCATCGGGCTCCCCACCAGGAGAACGCCCACGGTTGAATTCGGGTCCCGGATCTCGGGCTTCAATGATGCTGACCGCCTCAGGCTCGGCATCGAGAGGCTCGGTAGCCCCACCGCGGAACCTGGCCCCGCCGGGAAGATCCTCCTGGCCGAAGCGCGGCGAGGCGCCGGCAACGCCCGGCGCGGTCGATCTGATGCCGCCATGCCGATGAACCGATTCAGGGCTGTCACTTTCCCGCCTCCCGAGCAGAGGCTTTGCCTGGCGCTCGGAGACACCCGGATTTATCCTGCTCTCACCGGCAGCCGGGGACTGGCCATCCCCGGTGAGTCCTTTCCCCTGCTTCCCCTGCCCAGCCTGTGGGCCATCGGCGATTTCCGCCTCAAAGACCTTGCGCAGCACTTCCCTACAATCGGCGGTATTTTTCCGGCGAGCCATCACAGTTCTCCTCTTTATGGCAGCAGGTTTCTCTTCAACAAATGTAAAATAACTCCAAGTTCCGATATGTCAACTGGAGGGATCGAGGAATACGGCCGAGAGTTTTTTTTCGTGTGGACCTCGCTCCCTCAGAGTCCTAGAATTCCTGAATCTGACCTGAAACCTGAAGGGGCTGAATTACGTCCGTTTCGCCTTCCGCAAAGTCAGAAGGAGAAAGCAGGCCGGGAAGGCCGAAACCGCCTGAAAACACCGTGTGGTGCCCGTGCTATTGCCGCCGGGCGACATCGGAGCGGATGTGGGAAAACCAGCATGAACCGAACTCCCTATTCTAAAAGCGAGCAGACATCGCGACCGGTCTCGGGGCTCGTCGCCCTCCTCGCCCTTTTGCTGTCTCTTTGCCATGCGACCGCGCTGCTGCCCCAGGCTCTCCCGGGGAAAGACCCGCAGGAAAAACCCGGAACTCCGGATGAAGAAGCAGGCAAGACACCATCAATAGAGCGCTCCTCCATAACCGTTCGCTCCATCAAGGGTACGGCTACCAGATTCCTCGACAAGGACACCCTCAGCTTTTTCAGCGCCGACAATACAGGGGGGATCATCCGGGTCGGCCCCGACAGCCATGAAGTGGAGGATCTGCTGTTCCTGGTCTTTACCCCTCCCGGCACCGCGAAGAAACCCATGCCGGCGGAAAATGCCGAGGTCGTCCTCGGCAACGGGGACCACTTCTGGGCCACTCCGATTGGAATTGAGCCCGTCAAGGAAGATGACTTCCTGGTCCTGAGCAGCAAGCACATCGCGCAGGCAGTTCGCCAGAGAGACGGGCAGGTGAGACTCAACCTGGGAGATCTGCGGCTCCTGCTGTTCCGCAACGCCTTCACCGATGAGGTCGAGTGGTCAAGGTTCCGCTCCGGCCTGCTCAGGACACGTCCAAAAAATGACGTCGCCCACCTCAGCGCAGGAACCCGGCTTACGGGTTTCCTCGAAGACATGGGCCGTGACTCGATCTCCTTCAGCGCGGATGGGGTTGGCCAGGTCAAGCTTTCCACCGCGAAGGTTCGAGCTCTCGACCTCGCTGAGCTGAAGGAGAAAGGAGAGCCGGAACGAACTGGAAAACCATCCGGGCCACAGGTGGGAGTCTTCCTGCGAGACGGAGCAAGCCTGCGCGGAAAGCTCGAGGGGCTCGGACAGGAGGGGCTCTCCCTGCGGCACGCGCTGCTTGGATCGATCTTCCTGCCCCTGGAGAGCCTGGCCCAGGTGAGCTTCCTTGGAGGCAGATGCCAGTACCTCTCCGACATGGACCCGGCAAAGGCCAGGGAACACCTTGGCAGTCTCTTCCTTGCGAAGCTGCCGTTCAAGCGTGACAGCAACGTCATGGGAAACCCCCTGCGGATGAAGGGGAAGACCTGGCCCAAGGGGCTTGGCGTCCACGCCTACTCTCGCCTCGATTATGACCTGGCGGCAAAGTTCCAGAAATTCCAGGCCACGATTGGACTGGATGATTCCGCCCGCCCGCCCTCCCGGGGGCAAGCGGGGGAGAACACCGGGGCTGTCATCTTCCGCGTCTTCCTCGATGGAAAACTGATATCGGAAAAACCCATGCGTTTCACCGATCCCCCACAAGAGCTGGACCTCCGCATCGTCGGAGGCCGCACGCTATCGCTGGAGGTGGATTTTGGCGGCAAGAATTTGAGCGCCGCTCTCGATCGCGCCAACTGGTGCGGGGCGAGAATCATCAAGTAACGGACACCCTCCGGCAAGCCGGAGCAAAACTCGAAAACGAATCCCGGACCAACAAATGAAAAGATTCCCGACAATCCGTAAACCCCACCCGTGGGGTCTCTCAGCGCGTCTCCTTCTCGCCACCGCTTTCCTGGGCGTGACCTGCTTCGCACAGACCACCTGGAGCGCCGGAGAAATTGAAACAGCCATCACCGCGACGGAAAAATCTCTCTACGAGGGCCGCTTTCACGCCGCCCTGGAGCAGTATCGCAACCTACTCAACTCGCTGCTTGGAGCGAAGTCTCCGGCCGCGGAAAAGCGCCGCTGGATGCCGGAGATCGACCTGGCCCTTCGCAGGACGGCGACCCTGGGGCAGCGACTCGGACGCTCGGGAGACATCGCCCCCCTTCTATCCGTCTGGTCAGCCCAGCTTGCCTCGATAGCTCCTGTCGTGAGCGCGCGCGCGGCCTACCACGCGGGCTGGTCGATCATCGAGGCGACGGGCTCCACGGAAGCCGCGGGCCGACAATGGGAATCGCTTGGCCTGCTCGATGGCTGGAAAATCATCGGTCCCTTCGACAACGAGAGAGGAACGGGCTTCCTGGATCCCTACGCGCCTGAAAAAGGAATCGACCTTGAGGCCGGCTGCGAAGGAAAGGCGCGGGAGGTGAGCTGGCGAGCGTTGCCCAGGCAGACCCTCGCGGGTTACGTCAATTTTGACGCGATGTTGAGGCCCAGGGACGAGGCGCTCGCCTATGCCGTCACCTTCGTGGAATCCGACGCCGCGAGAAAGCTGTCGCTTCGCTTTGGCAGTGACGAAAGCTACAGGATCTGGCTCAACGGGGCCCTCCTCGCCTCCGAGGACATCCAGAGAAAATACGGCTTCGACCAGTCCGTGGTCGACCTCCCCCTTCACAAGGGCTGGAACTGCATCCTCTTCAAGATCGGTGAATCTGAAGGCGACTGGGGTTTCTCCGCCAGGATCACCGCGCTCGATGGGAGACCCGCCACAGGCTGGCGGGAGGGTACGCCCGGAGCCGGGGTCCTCGATCAATTCAAGGAGCTCGCATCGGGGAGTGAACTTGAGGAGAAGAGCGCGCCCCTGGCCTCCGCCGCCGGCACCCTGGAGATATTGCGAAAGAGAAGTGACGCCGACCCCCTGCCGGCCCGGCGTCACTTCCTGCTCGGAGCGCTGCTCCGGCTGCAGGGAGCGCACGATTCCGACGAGCATCCCGACTCCGACGCCCTGCGACAGGCCATCGGGATCGACAAGAAGCCCGCTCACTACCATTACGAGCTAGCCAGGAGCTACCAGTCGGAAGCCTCCATAGCCGCCCAGCGCGATGACAACAACTGGAGAAAGGCGATGCTCGCCGCCGAAGAGCGCGGCTGCGCGCTCGCATCCCTGCGGCTGGCGGAATACTACCTGGGCACATTTTCGAACATCCGGCTCTGCAGGCGCCACCTCGCCAGGGCGCGGGCGATCAACCCAGACCTGCTGGAGACCGTGCTCCTTGAGGCCCAGGTCGAGGGGAAGCTTGGCTTCCCGGACGCTGAACTGAAAGCCGTGAGCGCCTCCACGAAAATCGACAGGGAGGCCCCCGCGACCCAGCGCGCCCGAGCCGCCCTGATGGGCAGGACGGGCCGCCCCGAGGAAAAGATCAGGATCCTCACCGCTCTCCTGGGCCGCAACCATCTGAGCTACTCCGTGCGCAACGACCTCGTCTCAACTCACCTCCAGATGGGCAACTACGATGCCGCGATCACCCTGCTGGAGCAGGACCTTCTGCTGGCGCCCTACAGCACCCGTGCGACTCAACGCCTCTGCCGCATCGAGCGAGGCAGGGACAATCCTTCACAGGCCGCCTCGCGCTACCTCGCGGCCCTCGAGATCCAGCCGGAGGAGCACACCCTGCTGGAAAAACTCGGGCGAGCCTATTGGGAGGCCGGCCGCCCCGAGAGAGCCTTCGAGGCCTGGGACCAGGCCCTCGAGATACAGCCCAACCTCCCGGACCTGCGGGAGAGAATCGAGTTCCTTCGAAGCGAAGAGAGTCCCTTTGAAGATGAATTTCTCCGTGATGGGGCGAAGCTTGCGACGAACGCCCACGCGGAAGATTACAAATCCGAGAGCGGCGAGGCCGCCCGGATCCTCCTCGAGCTCACGGCCGTTGAGGTCAACCGCGACGGAACCGCGAAGGAGTTTTCCCAGACCATCATCCAGGTCCTGAACGACCGCGGAATCGAAATGTTCGACCGGTTCGCGACGGCCTTCGCCCAGGGCGAACAGGTGCTCGATTTCAAGCTCGCACGGGTCCACCACCCCGATGGCACCTCCGAGGACGCCAAGCTTCCCCGCTTCAGCAGGCGCTCGGCAGCCACCCAGGTCTGGCGCCGCGGCGGTGTCGACCTTCCTCCGCTGTCGGCCAGCGACATCATCGAAATCCAATACGTCAAGGAAGACATCCAGCAGAGCTTCTTCGGCGACTATTTCGGCCGACGCGAGATCTTCCGCAACACCCTCGCCACGGGCGAGAAGACCTTCAAGCTGCGCGTCCCAGCCGACCGGGACTTCTTCTTCCACCAGCGTAATATGAAGACCCGGGCCGCGATTGAGCTCAGCGATGACAACCAACTGAAGACCTACACCTGGACGGTGAAGAACCTGCCGAAAACGGATACGGAACCCGGGATGCCCTGGAGCAGGGAAATCATGCCGCTCCTGGAAATCTCTACCTTCGAAAACTGGAAATCTTTCAACAACTGGTACCGCAACCTGATCCGCAAGCAATTTGAGAGCAGTCCCGAGCTGGACAGGAAGGTAGCCGAGCTCGTATCGGGCAAAGATACCGAGCTCGAGAAGATACGCGCCCTCTACAATTTCGTGGTCACCGATATCCGCTACAACGCCTGGGAATTCGGCGTCCACGGCTTCAAGCCCTACAACGCATCCAAGGTCTTCGCCCGGCGCTTCGGGGACTGCAAAGACAAGGCCACCCTTCTTTGCGTCATGCTAGACAAGGTGGACATCAAGGCCCACCCGGTGCTCATCTTCGCCAACCGCTCGCGGGGAGAGGAAGACCTCTCCCTGCCGATGGTCAACCACTTCAACCACTGCATCACCTACCTTCCCCCTGACGGAGACCGCCCGGAGCTCTACCTCGATGGGACAGCCTCCTTCCACAGCGCCAATGAGCTGCCCTCGATGGATCGCGGCGCCAAGGTGCTCATCGTGCGCGATGACGGCCAGCTGGTTCAGCAGATTCCCTGGAACAAGCCGGGAGAGCGCTCCGTCGACGAAGAATGGGACATCCAGCTCGGAGCCGATGGCTCCGCCGAAATTAGAATTCGGCTGAAGGCTCGAGGCGATTTCGCCGTCTACCTGCGCAGCAACTACGAGCTCGCCGCGCAACGCCAGACACTCCTCGAGAAAACTCTCGGCAGGAAGTTTGCCGGGGCCGAGGTCGTCTCCCAGGAGTTTTCCAACCTCTCCGATCTCGATGAGAACGTCACCATGGAGATTCGATTCAAGGCGCCGAGCTTCGCCAACTCCTCCCCCGAGGAGATAACCTTCTCCCTGGTGGACGACTTCTTCGGCTCTGTGGGAAACCTTGGAGTTCTCGGCGCGCTGGAAAAACGCGAAACCGATGTAGTCCTTGGCAACCCCCGCAGCTCCCGCCTCAAGGCCATCTACCACATCCCCGACGGAATCCGGCTGAAATCGACTCCTGACAGCAGAGACATCGACACCCGGTTCGGACGCTTCCGCCTGGGTGTAGACTCCTCCCGGCCCGGAATCCTCGCGCTGGAGCGCCTGTTTGAAATGAAAAAGAACCGGGTCCCCCTGGAGGAATACCCCGAATTCCGGAAGCTCTCAGCCAGCGTCGATCAGCTCAGCAACGAGAAGATCGTCCTGCAAAAGAGAGGTGCGAGGTAGAGCCATGAAAAACAAGATCCTTCTTTCACCTGCGGCCCTGCTCCTGCTGGCCACTCTGCTCCCGGGACTACCGCAGGTCTCCGCCGCCGAGACCGGCCTGCTCGAATTAGCCCTCCGTAACCCGAACGAACGCGACGGGAATTACGACCGTTTCGCGCTGGACCTCCTCGAGGCTATCCCTCGCTTCAAGACGGACCCGCGCGTCGAGATCCTGGCCCATCGTCTCAACGGCAGTGTCGGCTCCATGCGAAACTCCCTGGCCCTGGTGGAAGGACTCGAGAAGCTGCTCGCCGCCGGGCTTCCCGGGGATACCCACTGGATTCTCTCGAACCTCCTCGCCGATCTCTACAAGCGGGCTGGGCGCTTTGATGAGGTCCTTGCCCTGAAGAGTAAAAATGGCCTGCTCACGCGGTTCCTGATCATCGGCCCCTTCGGTAAAGACATGAACGGCCCCATCAGCCGCTCCTTTCCCCCCGAAGAAGAGATCGATCTCGCCAGCCGCTACAAGGATGGGTGGCAACAGCTGCGCTGGCGCCAGGTTCGAAGAAAGCGGCTCTACGCCACCCTCGACCCCTTTAACCACGTCTACCCGAATATTGGAATTCCCTACCTGCTCTGCCAGGTCCATTCAACCGTCCGCCGCAACGCTGTCCTGAATGTGCTCGCCGGTGCCGAGATCAAGATCTGGATCAACGGGGTGCTGGCGATCGATGACACGACCAGGAAAGAATACCTGCCGATCCACCGCAGAACAGGCATCCGCCTCGAAAAAGGCTGGAACCGCATACTGGTAAAGGCGAATACCCGCCTTCTGCTGCGACTCACCGATTCGATGGGCCATCCTTTTGACAACGGGGCCCTGGAGGAAGAAGCCGGATTGAAGCTGCACCAGCTCCCAGCCGATGCCACCGGGACCTGGAAGGGCCCCTATTCACCAGCCTCCGAAGATGCCTGGAGCAGGCTCCTGGCGACCGCCGGGAAAAAGCCTCTCGCGCTGGCCCTCGAACACAGCGGCCTCGCGATGATCCACAAGACCAACGGCCGCAACGACCTCGCGGTAGCCCGGGCGGCAAAGGCCATCGCCCTGGCTCCGGAGGATCCCTGGATCCAGCATCATGCCGCCGCGGTTTTCCAGGGTGCCACCTACCTGCCGCCGGCCCAGGCCAAGAACCGGGCCAGGGATGCCTGGGAAAAAGCGCTCAAGTTGAACGAGGATTTTCTCCCCGCCTACACGGGTCTCGCCAGGATACTGCAACAGGACCAGAAAGCCGACGAGGCCGCCAGCAGCCTGAGAGGAATCCTCGAGAAGCACCCCGAATTCCTCGCCGGGCTCAAGAGCCTGCAAACGATTTATTCCGGGCTCAAATGGGAGACCGAAGAGAAACAGGTGCTCGATCGAATCGGGAAGCTATCGCCCGGCTCCTCCACACCGTGGGCCACCGAGGCCGCCCGCTACCGGAGGCGGGACAACCCGCGCAAGGCCCTCGAATACTACGGCGAAGCCTACCGCAGAAATCGCAGCCGAGCATCGCTGCTCTCCAGCATGGCGAACCTGAGCAGCTCGCTCGGTGGCCGCGACGAAGCCTACAAGCTCCTGAACCAACACCACGAAAGCTCCGGCGACAATCATTCGATCTCCGAGGCGATCGCCCTGCGGATGATAGAGGACAAGCGCTCCGGCGCGAAGGAGGCCGTCGCCTGGTATTCAGCCGCGGTCGGCAAGCGGGACTGGGATCCCGCCTACCGCAAAGCGCTCGGGCGGCTCTATTCCGCCGCCGGGCAGGAAGACAAATCCCTCGCCATGTACCGCGCGGCGCTCGCGCTCAGCCCAGGCGACCTGGCACTCAGAAAGTTCCTCCGGACGAGGGATCCAGAGCAGGTCCGCTTCTGGGAACCTTACGATGAGGTCTTCGAGGACTGGCTCCCAAGGGTGCCGGCCGAGGGGCCGCTTGTAGAAAAGGCCCAGGCCCTGAGCATTCTCGACATCGGTGTCGTGCAGGTTTATCGGGATGGTTCCTCGCGCGAATACATCCACCAGGCGTTCAAGCTTCTCAGCGAGGAGGCCAAGGACCAGATCGCGAAGGTGAGAACCGGCGGCGAGCTCCTCAAGCTGCGCACCATTACCGCTGAAGGTGAGAGTCTCGAGCCCGTCGCAGCCCTCTCCGGTGGCAACTACGTCATGCCCGGCATGCTACCCGGCGCGCATACCGAGTTCGCCTATGTCATCGACAAGCCCAACGCAAGGGGCGTGCACTATCGCCACGGACCCTTCTTTTTCCAGGACTTCAACTACAAGCAGTCGTTCCTGCTCTCCAGGCTGGTCTACATCCTCCCCCCTGGTCTCGACAGCGAGATCGTCACCACGGCCTTTGACGAGGCGAACGAGACCAACGGAATTGTCAAGGTGACTCGAAGCGAAAAGACCCTCGACGATGGCACGAGGGTCATCACCTTCGAATCGACGAACGCCGGACGCATCCAGTCCGAACGCGCCATGCCGCATTACAGCGAATACGTACCCAGCACCCGGATGGAACCCAGGAAAACCTGGAAAGACATCGAGAGGTCCCTGAAAATCTTCTGCCGCCAGGCAACCGTGCTGACCCCGGAGCTGAGGTCAATGGCGCGCGAGGTCACCGGTGAGATCAAAGATCCGCTGGAAAAAGCCCGTGCTCTTTACGATCACGTCAACGAGGTCGTGACCAAAGACGACGGATCCTCTATCGCCATCCGTGTCCTGCTTGAGAAGTCCGGCAACCGAACCTTCCTCTTCAAGGCGCTCCTCGACGCGGCGAGCATCCCGGCGCGCTGGGCTTTCCTGCGTATGGACGAGAACCTCGAAAGAAAAACTAACTGGGAATATCCAGGCAATAGTTTTTTTCGCGCTCCCTACCTCCTGCTCAGCCTGCCGCAGCGGGAGTCCCTTTATGTCTCGCTCCAGTACCGCGACCTGCCCTTCGGATTCCTGCCCGAGCGCTACAGCAAGGGGAAGGCCCTGGTCCTCTATGAGCCGGATGCGAAGATCGAGGCGCTCCCCGTGCTCCCCGCGGAGATCTACGAGAGCGCCACCAGGGCCACCTGGAGACTGGGCGAGGACGTCGCGGTCGATGTCGATTTCGTGATGGAAACCAAGGCGGCCCAGGGCTGGATGCAGAAGGACCGCTTCAGCACCCTGAACGCTTTCCAGATAACCCTGATGACCCGGGGACTCGCGACCCAGCTCTTCCCCGGCGCCAAGGTCGAGAAGGGAGGCTTCGTCGGAATCGAGGACAAGAGCCAGCCCTTCGCGCTGGAGTTCAAGCTCGAGGCCCCCAAGCTCATGGTTCGAAGCGGGGATGATTTCCTGCTGCCCCCCGTGCTGCAGCCCGCGCAGCTGGTGCGCTCCTACGGCGCCCCGCCATCTCGAAAGCACCCCTACAAGGTACGGCAGCGAAGGGCCAAGCAGGACCGAATCCTGGTCCACATTGGCAAACACTTCGAGATCAGCAAGCTGCCTGCCAACGTCGAGATCTCAGGCAGGTTCGCGAGCTACTCACTGACCTACAAGCGGGGAGAGGAGAAGCTCACCATCGAGCGCAAGCTCATCATCGAGCCGGGAACGCTCGCGCCCGGGCAATTCCAGGATTTCCTCGGCCTGCTGCAGAAGGCTGATGAGGCCGAACGGGAACGCATCGCCCTGAAGCCGAGAAAGTGATCCCGGAAGCTTCGCCTATTCGTTTTCGTACCCGGCCTCGACCATGGTCCGGATCCCGCCACGTGAGTTGAAGCTTCCCGTTGCCCGGGCCGAGACGGGGCTCACCGCCTCGACAAAATCATCCAGGATCCGGTTGACGACGTGCTCATGGAATATTCCGCGGTTGCGAAAGGCGCCAAGGTAGAGCTTGAAAGACTTCAACTCCACGCACAGCTCCGCGGGAGTGTAGGCAAGCCGGATCGTGGCAAAATCCGGTTGCCCGGTCTTCGGGCAGAGGCAGGTGAATTCCATAGCCTCCATGGTGATCTCGTAGGCCCTGCCGGGATACTGATTGGTGAAGGTCTCGATTCCGGGAAGCTCCATCGAACGAACGTCCTCCTGCAGGCCCTCGTACTCACTCTGCCCGGTGGTAAACTCTTCCATCTGGCTCATCTTGACAGGCGGCTCCATTCCGGATTAACCGATGCTTCACTTGAGATTATCGCGCAGTCATCTATGATCATCGGTGACCGCGAGAAAACAAGATTCAACCCCGACCTGTGCGGGAAATTGCGCTAAATGGAAACCAAGGTAACCCTCTGCGACAAAAAAGATGAGGTGGTCGAGGCCTGGCGAACCCGCTTCTTGAAGAATCCCGAGATCAACATTGTCGCGGGCGACATCTTCGCCTGCGGTTGCGATGCCGTCGTCATTCCCGGCAACTCCTTCGGCTTCCTCGACCGGGGACTCGAGTTCCAGGCCGGAGAGCTCTTCGGTTTCGAGCTGCAGGACATCATCCGCGACAGGATCCGCGGCAGCTACAGCGGCGAGTTGCTCGTAGGACAGGGGTTCGTCATTCCCTGCGAAGACCGTCTCAAGGCCACCAGCGCCTGCCGGCACCTGGTCTATGTGTCGGCCTCACGCACTCCGCAGGACATCAACGGCAGCCTGAACGCCTACCTCGCGGCCCGGGGAGCGTTTCTCGCCATCAGCGAACCCGGAGCCGAGGACGTCTCGAGCATCGCCCTGCCGGGCATCGGCACAGGCTCATCGGGAATGCCCCCGGAAATCTGCGCCCGGCAGATGCGCTACGCCTACAGCATCTTCGCGGGCCGCAAGGGCTACGGGGACAAGAACCTCACGCGGCTAACCCGCAGGGAGCGCAAGCTGCGCAGGATGCCCAAGCCTCCCCTGGAAAAAACTCCATCCGGGGAGACCGAGCAGCAGGAGAGCTGAGAACCCGAAGGTTGCCTGCCACCTGCTGAAGATTATCTCGGCGCTGCTGCGGCGGGGATCTCGTAGTCGAACTTGTTCGAACCCTTGCCGACACTGAAGGTCTGGGCGGGGATGCTCGCATCTCCGAGTCGAACCCTGATGGTGTAGGAGCCTTCCATGAAGCCCGTCGAGCTGTAGCGCCCGCGCTCATCTGTACGCACCATCTTGTTGAGACCCTGCTGGTCGGTGAAGATCAACGTGACACCCGAGGCCGCCTTCCTGCCGTCTTCGTAGATTACCTTCCCGGTAACCGTCTCCCCGGGATCCAGGCGTACGGTCTCGGGGCGAACCCCCCTGGACTCGCGAATAGTTACCCGCGTGACATAGGGCAGGAAGAGATCGTGATAGACGACCAGGTTGTAGGAACCCTCGGGGACCTCCTTCATCTGGAAGTAGCCATCATCGTCGCTCTCGATCCCGTTGGCGTTATTGCCGCCCATGCCGGCGATCAGCGCGGCAGCCTCTTTCTGGGCCTTTTCGTCCTGGCGTTCCCGCCCGCCGCCATCACGGCTGCCGGCCCCATCTCTTGCCTGCTGGATCCGGGCGCGCAATTCTTCCCGACGCTCCTCTGAACTTCCCCTCCCTCTCTCTCTCTCTCGACCTCTACCTTCAGCCTGGGAGGGATTTTCCGCTCGCGCGAGAAGGTAGACGTTGGCTCCCGCGACGGGCTGGCCTGAGCGATCGACAACCTCTCCAGTAACTGCGAGTCCCTCGTCGAGACTGATGATAATCTCTTTCTCGGCGGGGCCGGACAAGACGTCCGCATCGACACGGTCTCCGGTATACCCCGCGGCGAGGATTTCGATGGTGTAGGGTCCCGGCTCGAGGTCATCGACCTCAAAGCGGCCTTCAGGATCTCTGATCCTCCGTAACCTGCCGCCGCCGCGATCATCGCCGCCGCGCCCGCGCTCTCCGCCGCGCTCTCCGCCGCGTCCACGGTCTCCGCCGCGCTCTCCTCCGCGCCCACTGTTTCCACCGCGGCCGCCCCTGCCGTCTTCTGAACCTCTCTCTTGCGCGCCTTCCCCCCGGGACCTTACGACAAGATAGTATTCAGCGACAGGCAGCTGGGTTTCACTGCTGACGACCTGCCCCACGATCTCTCCGAGGGCGACCATGGGAAGCTCGATATTCGAATTTACCGCGACATCATCGATGGACTGTTCCACGTAGCCCCTGCGTTCCGCCCTGACCGTGTAGGAGCCGATGCCCAGGTTGCCGAGCCGGAAGCTGCCATCGTTGGCGCTGCGCGTCTCGGAGCCCTCACGCTCCCCATCCTCCCTTTCCTTGCGTGCCCTGACACGGGCCCCCTCGATGGGAGCGCCCAGCAGGTCCGTGACAACCCCCGTGATAACGTTCTCGGGCAATAGGGTGCAGCTGACCGGACTGTCCTTGTCCTCGATCACATCGGTGAACGAGATGAAAGGCTGATGACCTCCATGGTTGATGGAAATCCTGTAGCGCCCTCCATCGATGCCGCCGAAAATAGCCAGGCCCTCGCGGTTGGTCGTGCGAAGATCGTACCTCTCCCTTTCATTCCATCCCCTGCCGCCAGGAGCGCCTCTTCCTCCCCGCCTGCCGCGTTCGCCTTCTTCCTCTTCCTGCTCCTCTTCCTCCGGATCGAAGCGGGTGACAACACGCACACCGGGCATCTTCTCACCGGCTGAGTTGCTCACCAGCACCATCAGCCGGCCCCCGGTCACGAGGGTGAGGGTCAGGTCATCGGCATGTTCGCCAGGCGCGAGATCAAAGGCATCGCTGCGCAGATCCTTGAACGCCGAGTGCTCAGCACGAAGCCGCAGATGACCGGGATTCACCTCTTTGAGGGTAAAGCGGCCCTCTGCATTGCTCCGAGTGTCAACCATGCGCCTGCCGCGATTTCTCTCCTGCCTCCGGCGGTCCTCTTCCCGGCGCCGCCGAGCATTTTCGTCCTCGCCCTCGACCCTTTCGGTCTCCTCGACCGCGTCATAGACACGTATCCGCGCCCTTGAAATCGGGGCGCCGGAAGCATCGACCACGACGCCCGAGATCTTCCCGGTCGGAACGAGCTGCACCTTGAGATCCTGGACCTCGGGCTGCGGCTCCAACTCCAGGTCGGAGAGATGCAGCATGCTGAAGCCCTTGGCATCGATCTGTAATTCACCGATGTCCCCGGGAGCCAGGCCCCCGATCTGGAACTCTCCCTGGTCGCTCACCGGGACTACCCGGCGGTCATCTCTCCAGCGCAGGATCACGTTGGCGCCGGCAACGGGTTTCTCATCGAGCGAGGAGACGATCTCCCCTTTGAGTTGAAGTCCCGAGTCCACGACGATCTCGAGATCCACACGCTTTTTCTCGACAAGGTCAATATCCCTGACTCGATGAGGAATGAAATTTTCTCCCTGCACGCTCAGGGTATAGCTGCCTTCACCGAGCGTATCGGCGACAAAGGTTCCATCCTTGCCCGTCTCGATCGCCAGGGAAGAGCGGTAGACGCTGACCGGCTCACGCTGGCGCTCCTCTTCCCTGCGCGCCTCCCGCGCGAGCTCTTCAGGTGTTTTTTCCTTCTGCTCGTCATCGTCGTCATCATCATCCCGATCACCTCTTCCCCCTCTGCCGCGATCACCGCCGCGATCATCACGCCCGCGGCCTCTGCCGTCCTCGGACCTGTCACGCTCCTCCTGGGCAATGACGACAAAAGCGCCTGTCATGGGGGTTCCATCGGAAGTCTTCACCACACCGGCAATAACATGCCCGGCCTCCATGCTGATGGACACCTCGACAGAATCGGCCTCCTCCTCGAGCTCACTGTTAATCTCCGTGGTCACAAAGGCCTTCTTCTCGGCCATGATCCGGAAGTTTCCATCCTCCATGTCGCTGAAGAAGAAACTCCCATCCGCCCCGGATTCCGAAACCGCCAGGGGCGAGGAGAACAGGCGCGTGATACCGCGGGGGGGGCCGCCCCTGCTGCCGCCGCGACCGCCAAAGCCGCCCCTGCTTTCAAAGAGGGAAAGCTTGACTCCGCCCAGGGGGTTGCTCGATGCATCCACCACCAGCCCGCTGACGCCTCGGCCCTTACCCAGCATCAGATCGACATCCACGGACCCGGAGGCGACCGCGCCGACATCGCCGGCGGAATATCCTGCCGCGTTCCCCCTGACGTCGAACTCACCAGAATATACATTCAAGGCGAACAGTCCGTCCGCATCGGTCAGCGCCTCATCCACCGAGTTGCCGCCACCGGAACCCCGGCCGCCCCAGCCTCTGCTGGAGGCTCTGCTGGCGGTAACGATAGCTCCCTCGACAGGGACACCCGCCGGAGACCTGACGATCCCCTTGATGACCTCTCCGACGCCCAATTGGAAATCAAGCTCCGCTGATTCAGGGGTCCATTTCCATCTCTGGTCCCCGGGAGCAAAGCCCGAGGCGCTGGCGAGGACGTCATAGCGACCCGGCCTGATACCCGAAAGAGCGAAGGCGTACTTTCCCGAATCATCGGTCTCGGTCCTGTGCGAGGCGGGCCCTCTCACGGGAACGGACTCCTTCCCGAGCACACGCAGCCGGAACATCGTGTAGCGATCGGCATCCTCCATTCCATCCCAGGAGCTGGTCGTCCGGAGCATCACCCTGGCGCCGGGAATCGGGTTGCCCTCGACATCCATGATCGTCCCATGCAACAGCGGGCCGCTGAGAAGCGCTACCGCCCCCTTTTCCGAATCAACGGATTCGGCAGACTCGGCGGCGTCTTTACCGGCAGCCTCTTTCCCGCCGGCGGCAATTCCTTCGGCTTCTTTTTCCGAAGTCTGCAGGACGGTTTCCGCTGCATCGTATTCATCGTAAGGATCGCCGGAACCGGAAGCCAGGAAGTAGGCGACGAGCGCTACCAGCAGCAGCGAAATGGACAGGGGAATCAAAATCTTCTTCATCAGGAACCGTGACTCCACTTAGACAGGTAAAAAAAATACGAAACCGTTAACGGATCGGCTCGCAGGGGCTTCTCAAACAAATGGGAAGAAACGCCCAACCCTTTTGAAACACCCATGATGGGGAACAAGTCTCGATTAATCGAGATAATTGCAATTGCGACACTGTCGGAAAATGTCGCTTGCTCCACGGCATCCCAACAAGTTTCGAAGGACCGCCTCGATCAGAAATGCCCACCGGCATAAGACCTTTCTTTACATGGATATGAGGCATTTTCGCACTCTCCAGTCGCAACGAAAGTCTTTGCGGCACAACTCCTTGACACGACAGGGACCTCGACTATATTCTCCTCTTTTCCACGATCATTGAAAAACGTTCCCCGGTAGCTCAATTGGTAGAGTAGGTGGCTGTTAACCACTTGGTTCCTGGTTCGAGTCCAGGCCGGGGAGCCATTTTTCCAGCAACGAAAGATCCAGCCAGGCAATGCGGCGGCTCCCTCGCCTGCGAGGAAGACTACAGGCGCTACCGAGGCCGGGTTGAGCATCTGCTCCCCATCGTCAAATAACGCGCCGGGGACTTCGACGGGCCCACGTGACGACCCGAGAATTTTTCGATGCTGCGGCAAAGGCGGGCTCACCCGGACACATGGATCCGGGATGGTATCCACCCCCTGCTGCAGGGCCACGAGCTCATCGCTCCCTCCTGGCTGCAGGAGATCAACGCTGGCTGGAATGAACTGCCGGGCAGATCCCAAGAACCTGAGTGAACCGGGCCGGGCTCTGTTGTATTATCCACGCAGGAAGCTGATAAATGACGCGTGTCTACTCTCTCGAAACGAGTCGGATTGGCCGCATGACGATCAGACATACGATCTCCCTTTTCTTTGTGGCGCTGTGTATTCCGGGGGTCTCTCCTGCCGCCGAGGGCGATGTCAACTTCAGCCGCGACATCCTTCCGCTGCTGTCGGACAACTGCTTCAAGTGCCATGGACCGGATGCGGCCAACCGCAAGGCCAAGCTCAGGTTTGACAAGCACGAGGCGTCACTCCAGGAGATCGAAGATGGGCGCGCGATCATCTTCGCGGGCAAGAGCGCCCAGAGCGAGCTCTACGGCAGGATCACCGCGGAGGACCCCGACGACAGGATGCCCCCGTCGGACACCGGCAAGACACTCTCGCAGAAAGAGATCGAGCTGATCCGTAAATGGATCGATGGTGGAGCGGAATGGGCCGGGCACTGGGCCTTCCAGCCGCCCGTGCCCCGGGAGGTGCCGGCCTCAGTGAAGGACTGGCGGTCGAGCAGCCCCATCGACAAGTTCATCCATGCCTCGCTTGCAGGCGCCGGGCTCTCCCCGCAGGGACCGGCCTCAAAGGCGACCCTGATCCGGCGCGTCACCCTTGACCTGACGGGCCTGCCCCCGACCTTGAAAGAGATCGATGATTTCCTCTCCGACAAATCCGAGCAGGCCTACCAGCGCGTGGTCGAGCGCCTGCTGGGCTCGAAGAGATACGGCGAGCACATGGCACGCTTCTGGCTCGACGCCGCCCGCTACGGCGACACCCATGGCCTGCACCTCGACAACGAGCGATCCATCTGGCCCTACCGGGACTGGGTCATCGACTCCTTCAACAGCAACCAGCCCTTTGACCGGTTCACCGTAGAGCAACTCGCCGGCGACCTGCTGCCCGGATCCACGCTCGAGCAGAAGGTCGCCACCGGCTTCAACCGCTGCAACGTAACCACCGGTGAGGGCGGCTCAATCGATGATGAGTACTATATGCGCTACGCGGTCGACCGCGTAGAGACCACCTCGACTGTCTGGCTCGGCCTCACAGCCGGCTGCGCCGCCTGCCACGACCACAAGTTCGACCCTCTTACCCAGAAAGAATTTTATCAGCTCTTCTCCTATTACTTCAGCCTGACCGAGAGGGCCATGGACGGCAACAAGCTCCTGCCCCCCCCGATCGTCAAGGCCCCCACGATGAGCCAGCGGGAGGAGCGCAAAGAGCTCACCAGGCAATCCGCCGCCATCACTAAGGAAATAGACAGCCTGCTGGCGAACGCGGGCTACAAGGACCCGAAACCAAACGAGGCCCTTGGCGACCTCGGCGAGCAGGAGCGCGTCTGGATCGATGAACAGCTGCCAGCCGGCGCCAAGCCCCAGGGCAACGACTCGCCTCCGTGGAAATTTGTCGAGAGCCCCGGCCACCCGGTCCACAGCGGAAAGAAATCGCATACCAGGGTCAGCACGAGCGATGCCATCACCCAGCATTTCTTCACCGAGGCGACCGACAAGCTCAAGATCACCGAAAACTCGAAGCTCTTTACCTACGTATACCTCGATCCCGCCAAGCCGCCGAAGACGATCCAACTGCAGTTCAACGACGGCACCTGGGAGCACCGGGCGACCTGGGGCGAAGACAAGGCCTTCCACGCCGGAAAACACAGCCCCGCCAACCACCAGATGGGCAAGCTCCCCGAAACGGGGAAATGGGTCCGCCTGGAGGTCCCGGCCAAGGTCGTCGGACTCAATCCCGGAGCCCAGCTCAACGGCTGGGCCTTCACCCAGGTCAACGGAACGGTCCATTGGGACAAGGCCGGCATCGTCTCGCGCTCTCTCTCCCAGCAGCAGAAGCGCTCCCAATACGCCTGGGAGCAATTCAGTGCCCAGGATAACTACTCGGGCCTCCCCGCCGAAATCCAGGGAGCGCTTAAAGTCGAGCGCGGCAAACGCAGCGCCGAGCAGGCTGGCCTGGTCACCCGGCACTTTCTCCGGCATGTGCACCCGGACACCAGGGGCCGGATCGCCAAGCAGTTGTCGAAACAGAAGATCATCAGCAACAAGCTCGCCGCCACCGAGAAGAACATGCCCTCCAGCATGATCATGGAGGATCGCAAGCAGCCGCGGCAGGCCTATGTGCTCGAACGCGGGCAATACACGGAGAAGCGTGAGAAGGTCTCATCTGAAGTGCCGGCCTGGCTGGCCCCCCCGGTCAAGGATGCCCCCGCCAACCGACTCGGGCTCGCCCAGTGGCTCGTCCAGCCCAGCCACCCCCTCACCGCGCGCGTGACCATCAACCGATTCTGGCAGCAGTTCTTCGGCACTGGCCTGGTCAAGACATCTGAGGACTTCGGCGTGCAGGGCGAGCACCCATCGCACCCGGAGTTGCTCGACTGGCTGGCCATGGACTTCGTGGCCTCCAACTGGGACGTCAAGCGCTTCCTCGCGCAGATTGTCCTTTCCTCGACCTACCAGCAATCGTCAAGGATCACCAGGGCCAAGCTCGCAGCCGACCCGGAGAACCGCCTTCTTGCCAGGGGGCCGCGCTTCAGGCTCGACGCCGAGATCATCCGGGACCAGGCTCTCGCCGTCAGCGGCTTGCTCGTAAACACCATCGGCGGAAAGAGCGTCAAGCCCTACCAGCCCGCCGGGCTCTGGAAGCCGGTAGGCTTCGGCGGCAGCAACACCTCGGTCTTCAAGCAGGACAAGGGTGAGAAGCTCTACCGGCGCAGCATGTACACCTTCTGGAAGCGAACCTCGCCGCCGCCATCGATGGAGACCTTCGACGCGCCGAACCGCGAGACCTGCCAGGTCCGCCGCGCACGAACCAACACTCCGCTCCAGGCCCTGGTCCTGATGAACGATGTCCAGTTCGTCGAGGCTGCGCGCAAATTCGCCGAGCGGGTTATCCATGAAGGCGGCGCGAAGATCGAGGACCGCGCGATCTTTGCCTTCCGAACCATAGTGACGCGCCGTCCGGGCGACACCGAGCTGAAGACCCTGGCGCGCCTTTTCAAGGAATACCTCGAGCAGTTCAAGGCCAGCCCTGAATCGGCGCCGAAACTGCTGGCTGTGGGTGAGTCTCTAAGAGACCAGAAGCTTGACGCCAACGAGCTGGCGGCCTGGACGATGGTCACCCACCTCCTTCTGAACCTGAGTGAGACAGTAACCAAGGGATAGCATCCTTCCGCCCAGGGCGGAGACAACCTGAGAATCGACCATGATCGACCTGAAAGAACAGATGATGGACCCTCTGTTGGAGACCGGTCTCATAGAGACCCGGCGGCACTTCTTCTCGCGTACCGCCGGAGGAATCGGAACCGCCGCCCTGGCCTCGCTTGTCAACCCGGAGCTCTTCGCCGCAGACAAGGCCACGACGGGAATGCCCGGGCTGCCGCACTTTGCTCCGAAAGCCAAGCGGGTGATCTACCTCTTCATGTCCGGAGCCCCATCGCAGCTCGACATGTGGGACTACAAGCCGAAGATGAAGGAGTACTACAACAAGGACCTGCCTGACTCCATCCGCAACGGCCAACGCATCACCACGATGACCTCGGGCCAGAAGCGGTTCCCCGTGGCGCCATCGATCTTCAAGTTCAAGCAGCATGGAGCCCACGGGGCCTGGGTCAGCGAGCTCCTACCCCACACCGCGAAGATGGTCGAGGACCTCGCTGTCATAAAAACCGTCAACACCGAGGCTATCAACCACGATCCGGCCATCACCTACATCCAGACCGGCAGCCAGCTGCCGGGGCGCCCGAGCGCCGGCGCGTGGATGTCCTACGGCCTCGGCAGCATGAACGATAACCTGCCGGCCTTCACCGTGCTTCATTCAACGGTCAATGGAGGCTTCGGTGGGCAGGCTCTCTACTCCCGCCTCTGGGGTGCGGGCTTCCTGTCGAACCGCCACCAGGGGGTCAGCCTGAGATCGACCGGAGATCCCGTGCTCTACCTCTCCAACCCCAACGGAATGTCGGCGAGCATGCGGCGTAAAATGCTCGACGAACTCGGCCGTCTCAACAACGAACGCTTCGCCGAGGTCGGCGACCCCGAGATCCAGACGCGGATATCACAATACGAGATGGCCTACCGCATGCAGACCTCTGTGCCAGAGCTCACCGATATCTCCGGCGAGAGCAAGGCCACCCTCGAGATGTACGGACCCGAGGTCAAGAAGCCCGGCACCTTCGCCGCCAACTGCCTGCTGGCGAGGCGCCTTGCCGAGCGCGGCGTGCGCTTCACCCAGATCTTCATCCGGCAGTGGGATCAGCACGGGAATTTACCAAAAGACATTCGACGCCAGTGCGGCATTGTCGACCGTCCATCCTGGGCGCTCGTCCAGGACCTCAAGCAACGCGGCATGCTCGACGACACCCTGGTGATCTGGGGTGGAGAGTTCGGGCGAACCATCTACTGCCAGGGCGGACTGTCGAATAAAAACTACGGCCGCGACCATCATCCCCGGTGCTACACCAAGTGGATGGCCGGAGCAGGCATCAAGGGTGGTATCGTCTACGGCGAGACCGATGACTTCAGCTACAACGTCACCGACAAGCCGGTCCACATCCACGATCTGAACGCGACAATCCTGCACCAGTTCGGCGTCGATCACGAGAGGCTCACCTACCGCCACCAGGGCAGGGACTTCCGCCTGACCGACGTGCACGGCAAGGTGGTGACCGACCTGCTGGCCTGAGACGGCTGGCGGGTTATTTCTTCTTCTTCGGCTTGAGCACGTAGGCGGCGCCGTTGTCGGGCGGCATCGACCGGTGCCAGGCGATGAGCTTCTTTGACAGGCGTGCGACAATCTCGGGGTGCTTGCCGGCGAGGCTCTCCTGCTCGCCGCGGTCACGGGAGAGGTCGTAGAGCTCGGGCTCGCTTCCATCGTACTCGCACAGCAGCTTCCAGGAGCCCTCGCGGATGGCCAGGTCGGGCAGGTCGGTGTCGCCGTAGAAGGAATCCCGGTCCGGGGGCCGCCGGAAGAAGATGGGAGCCTTACGCGAGCCTCCCTCGCCAAGGAGAGCGTCCGGCAGGACCTCCCCATCGTATTTCGTCCCTTCCGGGGCAGCCGTCCCGGTCAGCGCAAGCAGGGTCGGAACCAGGTCGACGGCCGAAAACACGGTCTCACGGTCAACGTGGCCTTTCTTTTTGAGCATTCCCGGCGCCCAGGCGATCAACGATGACCGCACCCCCCCCTCGTAGAGATGGGTCTTGAAACCCCGGAAGGGCCCCGCCGATCCGGCTCCCCTCGCCGGTCCATTGTCCGAGCAGATCAGGACCAGCGTATTGTCGCGCAGGGCATCATCCCCGCGAATGAGATCGAAGAGCTTTCCGAACTGGCGATCCATCTCCTGCAGCACCGAGTGGTAGAGCCCTCTCCTGCCGTCGGCCCACTTATCGACCGGCGGCCAGAAGGGGCCGTGGACATCGTCGGGCCAGAGATTGATGTAGAAGGGCTTCTTCGAGGCCCGGGCTTTCCTGATGAAGGGGATCGCCTCATCGACAAAACCGCCGGTGATTTTCGACCGCAGCATCCACCTGAAGCCGGCACCGAGACGCTCGGCGTCTCCCCAGATCCTGCCGGGCTTCTCCTGGCCCGGCTTGAGCACGAGCGGCAGCAGCTTCGGCCCCATTCCCTCGAAGTTGGTCAGGGAGGCATCGAAGCCGTAGGCCGTGATCGCCGGGGCGTCAGCGACGTTGCGCTGGCCGCCCATGTGCCATTTTCCGAAGTGCCCGGTGGCGTAGCCTGCCTGCTGCAGCGATCGCGCCAGCATCGGCGCCTTCGGATCGAGCCACTGGGCCATGCCGCGCTGGTTGTTGTGATCGCGGTTGCTCAGGAAGGAGGTGATCTTCCAGCGCTGGGGATATTGCCCGGTGGAGATCGCTGTTCTGGACGAGGAGCAGATCGGCGAGTTGACGTAGAACTGCTCAAAGCGAATTCCCTCGGCCGCCATTCGATCGATGTTGGGAGTGCTGGCATCCTTATTGCCGAAACACGAGAAATCGCCCCAGCCCATATCGTCGATGAAGACGAGGACGATGTTCGGGCGATCCTTCGATAGTACAGGACCCCCGGCGCCCGAGAGGAATAGGACGGCAAGCAGAAAAAAACGAAACGATGCTGGATTCAGCTTCATGGCTTTACTTACCCGCAGAACAGGGAAGGCGGCCGGTGGCCGCCAGGTCCTCTATGAAATCACTTCTCGTGCGCTATGCAGTAAAGAAACCTGCGACCGCGCAGAAAGAGCTGGTCCCCGGCAAGGGAAGGCGATGAGTCAAAGCGCTCCTCCAGCTTGTTCGTCGCCAGCACCTCGAGCTTCTTCGAGCGCCTGAGCACAAGCGTGGTACCGCTGCGACCGGTGAAGTAGACCCGGCCATCGCCACCCACAGGGGATGCGTAGATATTCGACAGGCCCGGAAGACGGGTACGGTCGATGATGACGTCGCCGGTCTTCGTCGCCAGGCAGGTGAGGATGTTGCGGTTGGACTGGGTGAAATAGAGCATGCCGTCGTACTCGATCGGCGAGGGCACGTAGGGCGTCCCCCGGCCCTTGCGCCAGGCGATAGCGTCGCTTTTGGAGATGTCTCCCTTCGCCGAAAGCGGCAGCGCCAGCAGCGAGTAGCCCTGGTAGCCGCTCATGCAGCAGACGAGATCTCCACTGATCACGGGCGACGGAATCACGTTGCCTGTCAGTCCTCCGCACTGCCAGATGATCTTTCCGTTCTCGATGTCATAGCATCGCACCATCTTGGAGGCGGGCACGACAACCTGGGTTCGGCCGCTGTGCCGTACAACGACCGGCGTCGCCCAGGCGTTGGGCTCGTCGCGTTTTTTCTCCCACAATGTCTTGCCTGTTTTCGCGTTGAGCACGTGAACGCTCGACTGCCGGGCCTGGTCGCGCACGATGACAAGCTTGCCATCGTGGATGACCGGAGAGCAGCCTTCGCCGAGGCTGGCCCCCATGTGCGCCTTGCCGAGGTCACGCCCCCAGAGCTTCTTTCCCTCGAGGTCGTAGCAATGCAGCCCCGCGGAACCGAACCAGCAATAGAGTCGTTCGCCATCTGTCGTTGGCGAGGCGGAGGCAAAGTCGTTGTCGCCATGATGTCCCTCGTGAGGGATTCCATCCCCGGCCGTTCGGCGCCAGAGCTCCTTGCCGCTCTCGCGATCGAGGCAAAGAACCACGAATCTCTGGACGGTATTTGGAAAGGTGATGCCGAATACCCGCTTGGGCTGATCCTCAGGCTTCGGCAGCGAGGAATCGACCTTCCCAGTGTCGATCACGCACAGGAGGTAGACCCTGTCCTTCCAGATGATGGGCGTGGAGGTCCCATTGCCTGGCAAGGCGACCTTCCACTGGATGTTCTTTCCTTCGCTCCAGACTACCGGCGGCTTCGCCGTTTTCGACACCCCGGTGGCGGCGGGTCCCCGCCAATGATGCCAGTTCTTCGACTTCAACTCATCGAAAGACTGGGCCTGCCCGGCACAAGGAAGAAGCAGGCAACAACAAAGCCCTGCGGGTAGAAACGCCAATGGTTTTCTGCTGATCATATTATTACCGGGAACTCTTTTACCATCAGTCCGCCACTGACCGCGAAATTGGACAGCTATTTTCAGCAGGCTGCCTCAAGAGGCGTCGCGGTCATAAGTCCTTACGCCACAACGTAGGCTCATCCAACCACTCTTGCAAGTCTTTCACCGCTTTACACCGCGTTGCACGGGGTAACGTATACGGTATACGGATTTGGGGAAGCTACCGGTCAGAAGGACAGTTTCTCCGCTTGCAAAAAATCAGCCGAAGCCTTGGCCTCGTGCCCCAGTCGTTTATATACATTGCCCCGGTAAATCCAGGCAGCAGCATTGTCAGGCTTCAGCCTGATCGCTTCGCTGTAGTCCTTGATCGCCTGGTCGTACTCGCCTTTATTTTCATAGGCGAACCCCCGACCGCGCCAGACAAAAACATCGTCAGGCTTCAACCTGATCACTTCGCTGTAATCACTGATCGCCTGGTCGTAGTTGCCTTTTCCATCGTAGGCCTTGCCCCGGCTGTACCAGGTCTCAGCATCGTCAGGATCCAGCTTGATCGCTTCGCTGTAATCCTTGATCGCCTGGTCATAGTCGCCTTTGCTGGCATAGGCATCGCCCCGGTCCTTCCAGGCATAAGCACAGGCAAGAGCCAAGCTGGGATCCAGCTCTATCGCTTTGCTGTAGTCCTTGATCGCCTGGTCGTACTCGCCTTTCAGGCCATAGGCCTTGCCCCGGTTGTACCAGGCATCAACATCGGCAGGCTCCAGTTCTATCGCTTTGCTGCAGTCCTTGATCGCCTGATCGGAGTCGCCTTTGTTGATGTAGGCACTACCCCGGCTGCTCCAGGCAAGAGCCAAGCCGGGATCCAGTTCTATCGCTTTGCTGTAGTCCCAGATCGCCTGATCGGAGTCGCCTTTGTTGATGTAGGTACCACCCCGGTTGCTCCAGGCAAGAGCCAAGCCGGGATTCAGTTCTATCGCTTTGCTGTAGTCCTTGATCGCCTGGTCGTACTCGCCTTTAGCACTCCAGGCCTTAGCAGACTCAAACAAACTCCGAATCTTCTCTTCCGTATCCGGCCCCATAAAGATGATGCTGATCAATTGAATGAGGCCAAAGAGTGCCAACAGTGCTACTGCTGCAGTAAGACCTTTTTTCCACCTACCTATATCAACAGCTTTGACCCAAGCCTTCGCCTTCTTCCATGAAGATTCTTTCCGCTTAGCTGAAGATCCTTCCTTCTTCCCCGGAGATTCCTTCTTGGGCCCCATCAGGTCTCTTAACTCTCTTAACTTGTCGAGATCACCGGCCTCGTAGGCCAAATTAATCTCGGTCATAATCCAAGTGAAGAGCTCCCGCTCCTTAACATTGCGAGCCTTGTCAGGGTGATAAATTAAACACGCTTCCCTGAAAAGCCGTCTAAGTTCGTGATCATCT
>Ga0310342_100000166_pt1 | contig 33723 bp, 21 predicted proteins | sample S15DNA20500_MG_FD_206155 | JGI IMG/M metagenome (GOLD analysis project Ga0310342, IMG submission 206155) | Marine microbial communities from station ALOHA, North Pacific Subtropical Gyre - S1503-DNA-20-500_MG | ecosystem: Environmental > Aquatic > Marine > Oceanic | place: Pacific Ocean: North... | reverse complement strand
TTGGGTATAAGCAATCCCAACTAAATCGCTCGTATCCAAGCCATAGCCACTGTCAGCGCCGTTCATCGAAACGAACGACCCGTCTCCATCGAGAACCCCATCGGCGACTCCGTCGATGGCAGCAAAGCTCGGATTAACCCCGGCAATCCACTGATCACTGGATTCAAAATAGATGTGAATTCCAGCGGCCTGGGCCGCCACAAGAATTTGCAGGTCATCCGGTGAAAGTATCGTGGCGTCGGGGAAGGTACCTCCCATGTACCAGACTCTTTGCACCAATGAAACCGAAGTATCCAGGACACAAGGAGGAGCGAATGCCGGCGTACCATCGACAAGCGAAGTACTAAGACCCAGTGATTGCAATGCCGTCTGCAAAGCGCCGCCACTATCGACCAGGCCTGAAGGCCCTTCACCACGGATAATCACGTCGGTAGCAGAAAGACTATTCGGAAGCGGTACCGCTGCAGAAACGGAAGCGAGGTTGGAAGTCAGCCCGCAACCAGCGGATGAGCCGATGACCTCGTACAGGTTGCCACCCGGTGAAGGACTCAGGACTGTGTACGTAGTTCCGACAATGCCACTGGCGATCGCGATGCCATTCTCACGAATTTCATAACTATCGTAGACGGGACCCGCTGCATTCCAGGACAGAGACACTTGCTCCAGCGCACAATCGTAAGCGGCAGACAGGTCAGACACCGGAGCCAAATTCAAGTTCAGGATTCCTGGTCCGGCGTCATAGGCAAAGCCGCTGACCCGGATGAGATAACTATTTCCTGCGAAGCCCTGGAAAGTGAGGCTGTCGGCATGATCGCATACATTGTTATCTGAACAGGAAGGACTGGCGGTTCCATTGACAGGAACTAACGCCCCACAATCACCTGTGGCTCCCCCATCCAACACCTCGATCTGAGTATCGTGAAGAGTTCCACAAGTATCCACTTCGAAGGAACCGTCACAGCTGGGAGTGTAGACGTACCAAGCATCTGGGGCGGGGTTAAAGGGACCATTGCCACAGGTTGTCGGCGCATTGCTATCGTATACAGCATAGGTGGTATCGAAATCTGTTGAAGTTCCGAGATCAACCGCAATCGCTCCGGTACAGAAGTCGTTATCGATGTTGTCACAATGCATCACTCCCCGGCTAATACTCCAGGTAGAAGTTGCTGCGAGACAATTTCCGATCAGCTCGTATTCGTGGATCCCGGAATCCACATTGATATCGATATATTCAGTGGCATCGCCAGCAAGATCGGCAACGACTACCCCATCGCGAAGAATGGTAATCCCTTGCGAATATCCTCCTGACTGAAAAGTAGTCCAGTTCAAAGACACTGAATTCGTATTGCAATCAGAGACGCAAGTCAGGACGTCGAAGGGGCAACAATCGTTACAACCACCGGGGATTTCAACGGAAATGTCATCCCAGTAGTATTCGCCGGCAATCGGCTGAAAACCGTTATTCCACAAATCGAGTGCAGCCACCTGCAACTCTCCCGAAGGGCCAGCCCAAATATTGTCGTCCATAATCAGTTGGTTGTCGTAGTACGCATCGTAGGTGTTGTTGCCAAGATCTACTTCAATCCGAACTTCAACCCACTGATCAAAAATTGGGGGGATTAGAATTCTGGAACCGGTGATGCCAGCGGTCCCACCGATATCGACCACAACACCGGTACCAAATGCAGTGTCGTCGATCACGATCTGGGTCGACCAATTTTTTGGACCTTCATGACTGTATTTGTTGAGCAGAATCAAATTGGTTTGTCCATCGCTGACACCAGGGGCAGGAGATGGTTGATAGACGGAAGCCCGCAGAGTCACCTGGCCCTGATTCAGGCCATTGAACATACGAACCATGTCATTGCCGAGTCCATTGCTATCGACTCCGAGCTGGAGAGAGTTGGCTCCCCCGGCTGTCGCGTTATTGGTATCGACAATGGTGCCACTCCAAGAAGGAATTTGATCCCATGAGGCCCAAGGTCCCTGCCCATTCAGTAACGAACCGGCGTTGTAGCCCTCAAAGTCATCGAAATAGATGTCCTGAGAATAGGAAATCCCTGCTGGACAGAGGGCCATCAAAACTACCAATGCCCCTAGTACATTCGGACATTTCAACCTATGAATAGACCCACAGACCCAACCGGCCCACGACTTCAAAATAAACATACACTTCTCCCTGCAATAAGTTCGTCTCAGAACGAATATTCTCTCGATATCGGCACACCACCATGCTGACAGGAGCAGCATGGATAGAGCTCCAACAGGACCATAAGTGGCCGACACCTTACGAAATATGGTGTTAAGTAGACATGTAAAGTCCTAGTAAATCAAGAATGAAAGTTCCGACGGAACTCATAGAAAGTAAAGAAATTACAGCGATCAGGGTCTCTTGATGGGGTTCAAATGCCCCTTCATCGAACCTTGTAGAAGTCCTCCCTCCTCGATAGAACTTGAGCGAACAGACTCCCCCCATAGGTGGGAGACGTGGGTCGTTGGCCTAACCGTTAACTAATAAGGGACCAGATTGTCATTAACCCTGTTGAACGATGTAATTCCGGTCGAGTGGATGCCGTGGGTCGTTTTCCCACTGGTCGGTGCGCTGATCGGCTGGACCACCAACTGGCTGGCGGTCAAGATGTTGTTTCGACCACGCACTCCCCGCGGACTCTGGCCGTTGCGTTTCCAGGGTGTGGTGCCACGTCGCCATAAAGACCTGGCCGACAATATCGCCGAAACGGTCCAGGAAGAACTGATCTCCGCCGATGACATCGCTCAGCTGGTTCAGAAACTCGCCACAAGCGATGCCATCCGCGACAAGCTCAAGCATCGCATCGATCGGTTGATCGAAGAACAACTGGAGAGCTTTGGCCCGATGGTGTCAGCGTTCCTGCCCTCCGACCTGGTTGACAAGATTCGTAATCGCATCGAAAAGGAAGTGTTCTCCTTTGTCGATGAACTCGGCCATGATTTGCATGGAACCCTCGGCCAGCAGCTCGATCTGAAACAAAAGGTGCGCGACCGCATCCTCGCCTTTGAACTCGATCAGATGGAACGATTGGTCCTACGAGTGGCTAAAAAGGAACTGCGCCACATCGAAATCCTCGGTGGTGTACTCGGTTTTTTCGTCGGACTGGTCGAGGCAGGACTGTTGCAGCTGTGGAACTAGCACAGTCACTTCATCAGGTCATCCGCCAGGTCGCTGCGGAGAACTCTCGCCAACCGCAGGATCAGGTTCTATCCTGTATTCCCCGCCTCAAACCTGTGTGAGGTACAAAAGAGGAGCTCAGATGTTCGGTCACTCCCATGAGAAGTGGACCAAGATTCGTGAGCGTGGATATCTTCGATTCATCATCTTCCGCAGCATTCCGATCTATGGTCTCCCAATCATTTTTGGCGGCAGACTGACTCGCGACATCTTCAACGCGATCTTCAGAGAAATACCGATGGATTGGGGCAAGGTCGCTACACAGCTTTCTGGACTATTCATCCTCAGCGTACTGCTCGGGATCATACTTGGCACCGCCGAGTACAGCCGTGGCGAACGGCTCTACTACAAAGAAGAACGAGCGCGCAAGAAGGCCAACTAAATTGGCGATGACGGGATAAACAGCCTCAACGGCGCGACTATTCCGTTACTCAGCGGTGCGACAATTTCCCAACAGCAACGATTTTTCGTCTGCGGAACCAGATTTCCTAGTCCAATTCCTGTCGGAATTCGGATTAGATGGCAGCTGAAGTGCCTTCAGTTTCTCAAAGAGGAGCAGCTAATATGCGCCGAAGCCCGCTTTTCGCCTGCTGTGCCATCTTCTTTATGCTCAGCGCCGCCATCACTTTCAAACTCGCCAGTGATGACGTTCCTACCCTGTCCCGTACGGAGTCACAGTCCGTGATCGCCGACACCCCGGCCATCGTCGTGCCGCCGATGCTGGAATTGGACTCTCGGCGAGAAGAGCTAAAACGAATCATCCGCACCATCGAAGCTACACCTCTTGAGCCGGCGCTACCCATCGTTGGTATTGTCCGGAAAAAAGATGGGACACCGATTGCCGGAGCCACCATCGTCGCGACAGCGGACGTCGATAAGCGAATCACCCCCGAAGGCAGTTATAACCAGCGCTTGACTCAATGGATCGAAGGTGAGGTTCGAGAGGAACGGGTCAACTCAGAGCGGTGGCAGACCACCAGCGATGAAAGTGGCCGCTTCGAATTGACCGATCTCATTCTGACCAGATATCGGATTTCCGTAGAACACCCGCAGTGGAGCTTCAACCGCGCGAAGCGGAACACGATCCCAGGATCGCTGGTCGTTTTCCTGGCGCAGGAGCCGAAACTGGAGATCGAACTTGAGGTGAGACTCGCCGACGGCTCAGTCCCCTCGCAAGCTGAGGTCGCGATCGGGCCCGGACGCCTTGATTCCCACTCAAAGAGATCGACTCGCTCCTTGCCTAGCGGTACCGACGATACAAAAAACACGCTCATCAATCAGGTTGTTTCCCGGCTGGTAAACGCTTTCAAACCCTGGACTGCCACGGAATCGACCAGAGAAGTCGAGCCTGGTTACCACACCGCCATCGCCAGGAGCACCGACGGCCACATGAGCGATCCGGTCGAGGTCTTCATCGGGAAATCTGCAGGAAAGAAACAGCGCGTCCAGCTCGAGATCGTCCAGAGCGGGACGATTCAAATCGATCTGGTCCAGTCCGACTCAGGTACCAGGTCTCTCCAGTATTACCTGATGCAGATCGATCAACAGCTCCCTCCTCCTGCTTCGGCACTATTCGGGGGATTGACTTCGGTCCGTAGCTTGCGTACATGGCCACAAACGATTCCCCGAGTTCCCGCCGGGACATACCTCGTCGGCATCGGGTCACGTCTGGCGATCTGGAACCACCAGATCGTCGAGGTCACCGACCAACCGGTCGAGGTGGTCTTCGATCTCTCCGAACCGAATGAAGGAAATTTTCTGTTCGCGCGGGTCGTCGATTCCCAGGGCCTTCCTATGAGAGCAACTTTCCAGTGCCGTTCCAGTCGTAAATCTCTAACTCAGAACAGCTTTGTCGAATCCCTCTTCTTAAAAGACGATGGGATCTGCCGCATCGCTCTGAGCGAAGAAGATTACAACTCTGACCAGCTCTTCCTCAGCGCCAAAACCAAAGAAGGCTCCATCGAAGTGGAGGTCGGCAATGATTTTGGGCAGGTCATCGAGTTTCGCTTCGGCAGCAGTGCGAAGGTCAACTTCAACTTTTCTGGCTTCAACGAGCTGTGGAAATATCCCCCCTCCGTTGAGATGGGCGGTTATGCCATCCAAGCCGCCCTGGTGCCCGCCGGGGAGCCGGTCAGTCAGACTCAATGGAAGAGGATCGGTCCTCTCTCGTGGCTCCATTCAGAGCCTGAAGAGTACCCTGAATTCCTGAGCAAACACTGGGGTAGCGTTCAGGCGGGGGTTTACGAGCTCGCGGTCGCTACCGACATGCACAACTTTCAAAACCTCGAGCTGTTGCGCGTACCCATCACTGTCGGCAACGTCGACCTCGAAATCCCCATCGCGTTACCAACTCTCTACAACATCGAGGTACTTCAATCGGGTCTCTGGCCATTCACCATCGATACACCACACGGGATCTCCATTTTTACCTCCTTCGAGGAGAAAGATGAGAAGACGGTGGTCCTACCCGCAGGTACTTTCCAGTTCTCCTCGGGCCCCATCAAACAAACCATCGATGTTCCTCGCCAGAGGCAAGTCGATCTGAGGGGAGAGGAAAGATGACCCTTCCACTGAAAACCCTGGCCCTTCTGTTGCTGGCGGTAGTTCTCGGGATTGCAGTAGGCCTCGGCTTCACCGACTGGCAAGATCAGGAATCGACCGCTCCCAGTAGCGATGCTTCCGGAGTTGTCCCGTCGATGAAATCAACTGCACAGGACCCCTCACGCGCGGCTGACCTTTCCCAGGCCTCCGACGGCCACCCTCAGACCCTCGCCGAGTGGCTCGACGGAGAACCGCTGCCCATCACGACCGGCAGCGGGCAAATCCGCGGCATCGTCCTTCTCGATGGCGAGCCACTCGCCGGACTCGAGATGACCGCAAGTGTCAGAATCCCCGTCGATAGCTCTGAAAGCGATGAAGATGATGAGCTCGTCGATCAGTTGATGGCCGGCGTTCGCAGCGGCTGGCTGCGGAAATCCCTCGAACGAACCAGCAACAGCGACCAGGATGGCCGCTTTACCATCGAGGGCCTCGACGACAGTTACAGCTACTATTTCCACGCCAGCGGCCACTCCCTCAAATGTGCTGATCCTCCGCCGTACGCCACCGGTAGCGATCTCAAGTTCAATGCCAGGGTGATTCGGCGCAGTAAATCGACCGACGAGGGTGAGCGGGCGCCGTGGGCGACTGGTGGTATCGATGAGACCGTTCTCATCGGCTCCGTCGATTGTTTCGATTCCAGCTGGCTCTTCATCGTCGAAGGCCACGGGCCTGTCCCCGATTCCCCCAAGCTGAGGGAAAGACTCTCCCTCTGGAGTGGATCATTCTTCAGCAAGTTTATCGATCCGGGGCGCTATACCCTGGTCCTCACACACGCGGCCAGTTTAGGTAACGATATCTTCAACTCATGGCCCATCGAAGTTGAACCGGGCTTCAACGAGGTCCACCTCGTCGTCGAACCACCACCTGCGATGGAAGTGGTGGTATGGAGCGCCAGCGGTGAACCGATTGAAAACGCTGGATTTTCGTGGCTGCAGCAAAGCCACGGCTCCAAGAGTTCGTACGGTGTCCAACCCTTCTATAGTGATGGAAATCGCTACTTCATCTTACCTAGAGATTCGATCCGCGAAATCTTCGCAGGGAGGTCAAGGGAAGAGGCGTTTCTCGTCGTGCATGCTCCTGGCCAATCCAACGTCGAGGTTCCTGTTGATCGCCTCGGCATGATTGAGGTGCACTTTGATGCGACGTCGTGGTTGGATGTCGATGTCATCGGTTATCGGGGAAGCGGTCTCGAAGGCGTCCTTCACTTCACCTTGACCAGTGAAGATGGTAACGCCTCCTCCTCAGCAATGGTTGACTGGCAAGGAGGACTACGCCTCGGCCCGGTCCCTCCAGGGCGCTACCAGCTGAAGAGCGCGCAGAACAAAACCAGAACACTTCGCAACGCTGAACAGATCACCACAGAGTCGGTTCACCTGTCGGTCGGTGACAATGCCCACACCCTCACCCTGCCGCTCCTGTACGAGCTCACTCTCGATCTCGATGACGAATTGCTCGGGAAATATGTAAAGCTCACGAATCCCCAGGGAGTCAGCCGCCGACTCTTCGCAGACAGCCGCCCGCTGGTCTTCTCTCAGCTGTCGGCGGGAAAGTACGTCGTACGGGTCGGACCGATCGATAAGGTGGTTCATATTCCCGAACAAGATTCCGTGTTCTTCGCCTTCGAGCAGATCGAGAAGATCGAACCAAACGCAATACTCATCACGGGCATCGACCCTGAGAGTCCAGCAGCTGAATGCGACCTCGAGGTCGGTGATCAGGTGATCGCGTTCAATGGGGAAACCTTTTCCGGGAGGGAGCATCTGCAAGCCATCGCTTTCCAGTCCATGAATGACCCGGAACTGACCCTCACCATCATCCGCAATGGCGTCGAGATGAATGTGACGGTGGCGTTAAAAGATTTCCAGTGGGTCGAGCAGAAGTTGATCGAAAGGTAATTGCCAGGGTCAGCGGCAGCGTTTTAACCCTGCCCATCCTAGAAACTCTTGAACACCTTGGCGATGCCGGGACCTTCGACGTGCATCTTGAACTCGTTGAAGTAACCCCACGGGGTGTGATGAACCTGGTAGCCGACCGACTCCAGTCGCTCACCGATCTCGGTCAGAATCTCCTTGGAAACTTCCGGATCAGCTCGCTCTTCGGCGAGATGGGCAAAGGAGTGCAACACCACCTGCTCGACCTCCACCTTACGTGCGTGCCACTTGAGATTCTTGATCGACTTGCGCACGACATTGGCACGATCCTCTAAATCGTGCGGCTCGACATGAAGCCACGCCAACACCGCCCCACCGGTAACGGTCTCCTCATCTTCTCGTTCCTGTTCCGTTTCCAGGTTGCGGGTATGGCTGCGAAACCAGAATTCCCGGACATGCAGCATCAGCATCTTCATGCCGAGAAGATCCCCTCAGAGCCTCTAGAGGTCAATCCCTGTCTCCTTACTTACCGGCCAGAGTTTGGCCATCTCTGGTAACTCGCCGTGAAAACCGATACCATGTGGATAGAACCTGGCCACTTTTTGTCCCAGAGAGAGGGTTCGTGCCCAGTCCCACCCCGGAATCGCTGCTCAATCACCGCTACCGCCTCGATGTCCAGATCGGACGAGGGGGGATGGGAGATGTGTGGCGTGCCCGCGATGAGGCGAGGGACGGTTCGCCGGTCGCCGTCAAGATGATGCCGGAGGGTCTCGACGAAACCGATCGGCGGCGCTTCGAAAGAGAAGTACGAGTACTCCAGGAAGTTTCCCATCCTCATGTGGTGCCACTGTTAGATGTGGGTTGGAACGGCGATGCCCTGTTCTATGTGATGGAGTATGTCAGTCCACTCTCGTTAGAAGATGTACTTCAAGCCCACCCCGGTGGCCTGCCGGAAAAGCGCTGGAAGTGGATCATCGAACGTGCGGCAGAGATCCTCGATGCCCTATCGCATCTGCATCAAAAGCGCCTGGTCCATCGTGATGTGAAACCGAGCAATGTTCTGCTGCGCTTTGCCGGTCAAACGGCAACCGATGGGAATGACTGGCCCCAGTTAGAAAAAAGTATCGCTCTACTGGCTGACCTGGGATTGGTCGCCCGTGCCGATGCTCAGACCGCGTTGACACAAAGTGCCCTCGGTACCCCACAGTACATGGCACCCGAACAGATCGAGAGCCCCACCGCCGTCGATGAACGCAGCGACCTCTGGTCAGTCGGTGTCTTGCTCTACCGCGGTCTGGCGGGCCGACTGCCCTACACTCGCCTCAGTGATGCCCTGTCGCGCAAAGACCCGGAACCGCTCAACGACGTGCCGGATCTGGTTCGAGATGCGATCTCTTCTCTGATGCAATTCGAGCCGCATCGACGCCCGCCGGATGCGAATCACGCCGCTTCTTTGTTGAGGGGAGCCATCGAAACTGGACCCGGCACCATTCCCACCATCTCCACCTCTCGTCGAGCGATGCCGGCCTTCACCGGCAGAGAAGATGCTCGCCGTTCAATGCTGGAGGCGGCTCGTCAGGCCGCGCGGGGAGAAGGATGTTGGGTTCATCTCGAAGGGGAACGGGGCCACGGCAAAACCTGGCTGGTCAGTCGCAGCGATTTTCGATCGCGTGCTCTCGTCGAAGAACAGCTACAACACTACAGTGCCCCCTTCGATGGTCGCGAACCCCACTCCGGATTCCGGTTGCTGTTGCAACAGGTGCTGGGCCACATCGAACGTAAAGGGGGCCAGCAACGAGCCATCGAAGCACTCGGTCGCTGGGGTGCTCATCTAGCCACAGCGTTTCCACGGCTGTGCGGACAGGGCTGGATCGAGGCCTGCCCGAGCATCGAAGATTCGCCGCCGCCAGAGATCATCCAGGAACGGGTTTTCGAGGCGGTCGTCCGTGCCCTCACTACCGATGCGGAAGTGGAACCCAGAACTCTGGTACTGGAAGACCTTCATTACTGCGACGAGTTTGACATCGAACTTCTGCGACGTCTCATCCTTTCTTCCATGGAACTACCGGTACTGGTCCTCACCACCGGCCGTCCCATCGCATCGGTTCGCTTGCAAAACCTGGCACGGCTGCGCAACGAGATCGAAGTCGAAAATCGCTTTCGTTTGATTGCGGTGGATCCGTTCGAGACATACGAAAGCGAAGCGTTACTGCGCTCGATGTTGATACCCGATGCACCCCTTTCGGATACACTTTCTCAAGCCTTGCACCAACGAAGCAATGGTGTCCCGCTGATTTTGGTTCAACTACTCGGTTCTTTATGGAGTCGGGGTGTCATCCAGATGGAATCGGAACAGTGGACCACCGATTCAGAACGGCTCGCCGATCTTCCAGTTCCCGAAGCCGCACGCAGTCACTTCCTTCAACTGCTGGAAGAACTGACAGCACCACAGCGAAGAGTTCTCGATGTCGCTTCCGTGATGACAGGCCTGGTCGATTTCGATGTATTACTGGAAGCCAGTGGCATCGACGAGTTCGAACTCGATGGCCATGCCAGAATCCTGGTCCGCAATGGAATCCTCCAGGAGGAGCAAGGAGGATACCGCTGGGGACACAGCTGGGAACAAGAAACGGTCCGAACCGAACTGACCCAACCGATGCGTCGCAGACTCAATCTGCGTCTCGGAAAAATCTTGGAGCAACGGTTCTCAGACGAAGAGGCACCGGTTCAGGCGATCGCCGAACATTTTTCCCTCGGCGGTGATCAGGAAAAGGGACTCCAGTGGTTACTCAAGGCTGCTGACCGTGCAGAAGCGGCCTGGGCTCATGACCGTGCACTCGAGTTGTGTGAACGGGCCCTCGCCAGTGCCCCAGACGATGAAGCCCGTCGCGAACTGTTGGGCCGCATCGGCGATCTCCGCTTACGGACCGGCGATCCGGTCGGCGGACGACAAGCATTCACTCAAGCGATGGGTTTGTGGACCGCCATCGAAGGTCGGCTGCTGGCTGACTCGGAACAGACAGCCGATGAAGAGCTCGGTAGATACACCTCGCTGGTCCAGCGCATCGGCGAAGCACAGATGCACGCCGGCGAATACGAAGATGCGCTGGCCAACTTTCACAAAGCCCACAATCTTGCCGAAGCCGCTCAAATGCCCCATCTGATGGCTCTCTCCTTGTGTCGACAGGGTGCCGTCCACGCCTTTGCCGATGACTTGACTGCCGCCAAGCAAGCTTACGAGGGAGCCGCCGATCTCTGTCAGCAAAATGCCGACCTCGATCACCCTCATGTGGTGGCTCTCATCGGTCTTGCATCCATCGATCGTCGGATGGGACTACTCGAAAGTGCTCTCTCTCGATGTGACGAAGCGCTTCCGCGAGCAGAAAAGATCGACAATCCGATGCAACTGGCAGGACTCTGGGGACAGCGAGGAACCCTGTTCCAGAATCTGGGGCGTACCGAGGAGGCGATCAACGCCTACGAAAAATCGCGTTCGCTGCGGCAGGAAAGCGGAGATCGTCGCGGCCTGGCCATCACCATGATGAATCTGGGTCGAATTCTGGTGAACATCGGCGATGTCCAGCGAGGACAAGAAGAACTGGAACGAGCTCTGGAACTGTTCCGGGAAACGGGAGATCTGCAGGGTCGGGTACTGACACTCGGTAATCTAGGCAGCCTTCGCTTTCACCGTGGCGACCATAAATCAGCGCGTGAAATCCTCATCGAGTATCTGGAGATCTCCCGCGGTCATTCTTTGAAACGTCCAGAAGCGGATGCGTTGATCAGCCTCGGGATGTTGGAGCTGGAACGACACCAGATCGATGACGCGAGCGCCTATCTGCAACAAGGACTCGAAGCTTTCCAGGCAGCCGGAGATCTACAAGGAACCCTCCATGCACAAGTTCAGGAGTCGCGGGCCGCAGGTCGACGCGGAGAATCGAAAGTCGCTCTGAAGATAGCGCAAGAGGTCGCCAAGGAAGCACGAGAAGCGAAAGGGATTCCGATCCTGGTCGAATCTCTACGGATTCAATCGGAAGCATTGCGAGACCTCAACCAACTCGACGAATCCCTCGAAAAAATTGAGGAAGCTCTGGAGTTGTGTCGAGACCAACGCCTCCCCTACGTTGAGGGTTGCTGCTGGCGAACACTCGGTAAGGTGCAACGAGATCGAGGGTTCGAATGGGCCGACCGAGCCGGAGTCGCCTTTGAAAAAGCAGAAAAGGTATTTGAAGCCAACGGCGCTCGACACGCTCTGGCGGTCACCCGAAGGGAGTTCGCCTCGTTCCTGCTGCTGGTGGAAGAACCCCAACTGGCGAAGGAACAGCTACAGAGTGCCCTCACCATATTTGATGAGCTGGATTGTTCTGAAGAAAAAAAACTAACCGAAAACATCCAAGAAAGCATCGAACAGTAGGAGATCGCGATGGAGAAACTAGACTACAGGGTACGAGCGGTGTTAGCTCGCATACGAAGTACCCTCGACCGTTTCAGTCTTCGCCTTGAGGTCGACTGGGACTACGACGTTCAACAAGTTCTCGAGGAGATTTTGGCTCTCGCTGTTGGTGAACTTGAGTTTGGCGATGGAACTCCTGTTGATCGAGCGCTACTCATCACACAAGACCTACAAGGAGGACGACTCGAAACCGGGGCGGGTTGGAGCTCACAAGATGACGACCGTACTTTTAGTCGTACCATCGTCGAGGAAACGATCCGCGGCGGGGTTTCCATCCTCTGTGGCGATGCGATGGAGGACGATCGTTTTCGATCTTCAGAGAGCCTGAGCGGTTTCGACGTCTTGACTCTTCTTTCAGTGCCTCTGAAAGCTGGGGATGAAGTGATCGGCGCCCTCTATATCGAGCGGCGCGATGCTCGCCATCTGTTTGGCGAACGGGATCAGATCTTCGCCGAAGCTCTGTCCGAAACCATTTCACCACTGATTCGTACTGCAGTGATCCACCAGAACCATGTCAGAGAACTACGCGATCTACGATCTCGCAACGAGACATCATCTCAGATGGGTCGGATCATTGGCCAATCCAGTTCTCTGATCCGTACCCTCGACCTGGCAAAAACCGCAGCCGGACTCGATCGAACCGTATTGATCACCGGTGAATCGGGAGTCGGCAAGGAACTGCTCGCCAGAGCGATACATGACCAATCGCATCGTGCGAAAAAACCCTTCGTCGTGGTCGATTGCTCCGGACTGTCCGAAACTCTGCTGGAAAGCGAACTGTTTGGACATGTCAAAGGTTCCTTCACTGGAGCCAGCTCTGACAAGATCGGTGCATTCGAATCCGCCGATGGAGGCACTGTATTTCTCGATGAAATTAGCGACGCCACTTCCCCGATGCAGCAACTGCTCCGAAGAGTACTCCAAGAGGGGGAAGTTCGCCGAGTCGGGGATCGTCAGTGGCAAAAAGTCGATGTCAGGGTGCTTTGCGCCACCAACCGCGACCTGACCATAGAGGTAGAAGAGGGGCGTTTCCTCCACGATCTCTACCATCGGATGCACGAGTTCCCACTCCGACTTCCACCCCTGAGAGAACGACGCGAGGACATCCCGTTACTGGCAGAACAATTTGTGGCACAGTTCGGCGAGAATAAGAATCCGCCGATTCTATCCATCACCCCCGATGCTTTAGCCATCCTGGCGGCACGCGAGTGGCGTGCCAACAACGTCAGAGAGCTGCGAAATGTGATTCGCCTCTGTGTCGATCTCGCGCCGGGGCCGGTGGTGGATACCGAAGTGCTTTTACGCGTCTTCGATGTCCGTGGAGAATCCGAAGGAGAGAGCCTGTTGATTCCGGAAGTGACGTTCGCCAGCGGCTCGCTGGTCAAACTGGACCGGGCTGGAATCGCCGATTTGATTCGTTCGACACCGGAAGAAGCGGCAAAGGATGATCGCCCCTGGGCGATGCTACAGAAGGAGTTTGGTGGCACACTCATCACAGAGACTTTGCGCCAGACTCGCTGGAAACTGCGGCCAGCGGCACGGATCCTCGGCATCTCTCCTGTCAAACTCCGTCAAGATTTCCGTGCCTGGATCGAATACTTACTCGATGAGAATCAAGGCAATCACACACAAGTCGCATCCCGACTCGACATGCCCGAACAGATCCTCGAAAAGAAACTCGACGATCTGGGTATCGACGATCAGGACTCTGAGTAGAGGAGACCGAATTGAAAGTCGGAATCATCCGAGCCCAATTACAGGTGCCTGGTTCCCGTTCTCTCAAGGAGAAACGGCACGCGATCCGCAGCCTCAAAGACAAACTCCGTTCCACCTTCCAGGTTTCGGTGGCGGAGGTAGATCATCAGGACATGCTGCAGAGTGCTGCGATCGGAGTTGCCTTCGTTGCATCTGATGGAAAGAACGCGGAATCCAGGATGACGAAGCTGGTCGATTATATCGAAAACTTTACCGGAGCGATGGTGCTTTCCATCGATAAGGAAATCCTGCACGAACAGTGATACAACTGGGTAACAGTTTCTGAGGAGGTGACGTTGAAGATCGAAGCGCTGGGACACTCGGCATTTGTCGCTACTCTCGAAAGAGAAGACGGCACACCCTTTCGGTTGCTGGCAGACCCATGGCTCGATGATCATGTCATCGGTGATGTAGGAGGACGTTTTCCTCGCGTTCGTGCCGACTGGTCACAGATCGATTCGATAGATGCAGTCTGGATCTCACATTCTCATACTGACCACCTGTGCCCCTACTCCCTTATCGAGCTACATCGACAGCTAAAGGAAACTCCAGACCTGCTGATTCCATCAAGCCTGGCCTACTTGACAGAAGTTTTTACTGAATACCTTCCCGGCTGGCCCATCACTGTCATCGAACAGGACACGGCGGTCGATCAAGGTGGCATTCGCGCTCGCGCCTTCTTTAACCTTCGCCAGCAAGCAACCAATGAAGATGATTGCATGATTTTGCTGCTCGATAATGGCCGCGAGGCGATTCTCTCTGAAGCGGATGCCGTGTTGCCGATGGAAGATCCTGAAATTCGAGAAATGGTCGGCGAACTGTTACTCGATGCGGGTCCTGATCAAAGGGTTTTTCTGACAACCCGCAACGAACTGGAAGCCACCATGGGCAGTGTCGATGCCCCCGATCGAGAATCTCGCCTACAAGTAGTTTCGGAACAACGAAATGAAACGACACAGTTAGCAGAGGCTGAGATCGTACCCAATGGTGCTGAATCGTGTCCATGGCAAGCAGAAGGAACAGTACGCATCGTCATCGGTCAGGGCATCACTCTGCCCCATACTCTTCCAGCAGAAACTTACACTGCCTGGAATCGTGTGATGTTTCCGATACGACTGGAGGATCGAGTCCGCATCGAACAGGAAGCGGCACTGCGAGAAGGCTTGCCACTTCAAGTGCTGGCGTTACACGGAGGAGAAAGTGTTGTCGTCGAACAGGGAAACGCCCAGCTTGCCGGATCAGTGGCCGGCCTGGAGGTTCTCGATCAGGAACAGCAACGCTACTTCGATGGGAATACCGAAATCTTCGCCGATTTCCCTGTCGCTCCGCTGCGCGATGAGAATCGGGAATCGGAAGCTCAACACCAGCAGATCATTCACTTTCTACAAGAGCGCTATCTCCCCTACCTGATCGGTCAGAGGCAACCGGCCATCGAGCACCGAATCTCTCACTACGACGGAAACTATCGGGTACGGGTCCGTTACGGTACTGCCAATTCCTGGACCCCACGTGATTACGTCATCCGTTTCGAAAATCTTCACTTCGAAGAAGGAGCGGTAGAGGGCGATGCCCAGGAAGAGTACTGGGCCAACGATCTCGACGATTACTTCCAGGGAATCGCCGACGACTTCACCACCTTTTGCCGCAGTTTCCCCGGTGGTGACAACCACGAGTTCTGGGATTGTCTCGGTATGCCGTTTTTGAATGACGATCTGGTCGCCAAAAAGATTCGTTATCACTTCCAGAGAGCCCAGCGCGGCGAAACCGCACAATCGTTCGTCTCTCCCTTGTGGGACTTTACCCGTTAGAACCGGCTCACGCTTCTAGCAGATGCCTCGCGATGATCAACCGCTGAATTTGATTGGTGCCTTCGTAGATTTGCATCACCTTGGCATCTCGCATCAACTTCTCGACCGGATACTCCTTCGAGTAACCGTAGCCGCCAAAGACCTGCACTGCATCGGTAGCCGCTTTCATCGCTATATCCCCGGCAAAGCATTTGGCCATCGAGCACTGCTTGGTGTTGCGTTGCCCTTGATCGATCATCCACGCCGATTGCCAGGTCAGGAGCCGTGCCGCCTCGACGTCCTTGGCGATGTCCGCCAGGATGAACTGGATCGCCTGTTGCCGAGCGATGGGCTTACCAAAGGCTCTGCGCTCCAATGAGTAACGGGTCGCCTCCTCCAGCGCTCTGCGACCGACACCCACTGCCGAAGCGGCCACTCCGGGCCGGGTACGGTCGAAGGTGCGCATCGCGATGTGGAATCCTTGCCCCTCAGTACCGATCCGATTGGCCACCGGAATCTCCACATCCTGGAAGCTGATGAAGACGGTGTTCGAGGCCCGCTGCCCCATCATGTCTTCTTTCTTCCCAATCTCGATTCCTGGCGCATCAGCAGGCACCACGAAACAGGTGATCCCTTCGTAGCCACTGCCGGGATCGGTGGTGGCAAACAGGACGAAAAATCGCGCTTGAGAACCGCCAGAGACCCACGCCTTGTTGCCGTTGAGAACGTAAGAATCTCCCTTACGTACAGCGGAGGTGCTGAGTGAAGCCGCATCACTTCCCGCATCCGGCTCCGAGAGACAGTACGAGGCGATGCAATGATCCGCAGTCAACATTCCAAGCCATTTCTTCTTCTGATCTTCATCGCCACCGATCTGGATCGGGACAGAAGAGAGATTGTTGACGGTCATGCTGATGGCCATCCCTGAGCAACCGAACGCCAGTTCTTCGGTTATGAGGGACTCCTCCATATGCCCCAGCGATCCGCCACCGTATTGGTCATCGATGGTGATATTCAACAACCCCAGTTCAAACGCCTGAGCAGCCACAGCGGTGGGATATTCGCCAGTACGGTCATGATGCTCTGCCACCGGGATGATCTCGTTGGCGACAAATTCACGGGTCATGTCAACCAGCATCCGCTGTTCGTCGGAGAGCGCGAAGGATACCATCAGGTGCCTTTCCAGCAGCTGGCCCACATTCAGCAGAATGACAGGCGGGAGCAGACTCGTACCGCTAGCTGCGGTACTTTGTCTGCTGGAAGAGCAAGGCGCAAGAGCCAGTGAGCTCGACTGTTGTGGAGACACTTTTCGAGAGGAAATACGGTTGGCAAAGGTATTGGTGGCGATGAGCGGTGGGGTCGACTCCAGTGTGGCGGCCCAATTACTAAAGGAAGAAGGCCACGAAGTCATCGGAGCCTTCCTGCGACTCGGCGATGGGGGTCAAGCAGCGGAAAAAAGCCGCGCTTGCTGCACCGTCGAGGATGCCATCGATGCGCGGCGTGTGGCTGATCGTCTTGAGATCCCCTTCTACTCCTTCAACTACGCCGAACAGTTTCGCAAGATCATCGATTACTTCGTCGATGAATACCGCGATGGACGAACACCCAACCCTTGTGCCCGATGCAACCAGTGGATCAAGTTTGACGTGTTTCACGACCTGGCTCGTGATCTCGGAGCGGAGTTTGTTGCCACCGGTCACTACGCCAGAGTGTTGCAAGCCGATGATGGGCCACGTCTGGCACGCGGACTCGATATCGATAAGGACCAGTCTTATTTTCTCGCCACCGTTCCTTACTCGGTGTTGAAGGAGTGCTTGTTTCCCGTCGGCGTTCTACGCAAACCAGAAGTTCGAGACATCGCTGGCGCCGCCCAACTACCAGTTGTCCATAAAGCCGAGAGCCAGGAGATATGCTTCGTTCCGGCCAACGATTACCGGCGAGTGATTCGCAAGGAAGCTCCCGAAAGCTTGCAAGAGGGCGACATCGTCGATGAGTCCGGGGAAAAGCTCGGCACCCATGATGGATATGCCGCCTATACCGTCGGCCAGCGTCGTGGTCTCGGCATCGCCGCCACCGAACCTCGTTACGTCGTGCGCACCGAGCGAGAAACCAATCGGGTGGTGCTCGGATCTCGCGATGCCTTGCTGGAAACGCATTTCTTCATCTCGGAAATGAACTGGCTACAACCGGAGGTACCACAGTTGCCATTACGCTGCACGGTGCAAATTCGCCACGGCGGTACCCCGCAGCCCTGTACCGTGCAGATGGGTACTTTCGAGGGAGAAGAGCTGATCGAAGTCGATCTGGACCAACCGATCTTCGCCATCGCGGCGGGACAAGTGGCAGCTATTTATGATGGAGATGTGGTTCTGGGCGGGGGCTGGATCGAAAAGAACTGATCCCACTTTGATATTTTCTCGCTACAAAAAAGAGTGTCGGGACCCAACAGGGTCCCGACTCTCTTTCAATTTCTCTAGTCTGAATCTAAAACTTCGACTGTTCCGGAAACTAGCACAGGAACCATTGACTCCGCATCGACAACGATGACTGTCCCGATAGCGGGGGTTCCCAGTGTGTTACAGAAATCGATCGGAGTGGTCCCCACAGCCAGACCTTCGTAAGTCCCGACGTTGAGTTCGTACCCAAAACCAAGCCCAAGTGCAAAGGAGGACGTAAAGCTAATCACCACTCCCACGGTAAACCCATCGGGGTGGATTTGAACAATGTTGAAGTCTGGCGATGAACCGTTATTCATCAGCGCGATATCAGCGCCATCATTGACCTCGATAATGTTCAAGAAACTGGAGTCATGACAGACTCCGAAACTCCAGGCCTGAATTTCCTCACCATTATTATCCAGGGAGAACGAGACCGTTCCTGATCCAGTTTCCTGGATCGCTGCATCTGATGCGCGAAGCAGATAATCTGGTGGTACCGTCACATGGATGCACTCGGTACAACTCGACGACGCGGTGCCTCCGGGACCAGTGACGACCAGCGTCACGGTGAAATCTCCCTCTTGGGTATAAGTGTGAGTCGGGCTCTGTGCCGCTGAAAGCGACCCATCGCCGAATTCCCACAACCAGCTGGTGATGGGGCCTATCGATGTATCGATGAAATTGACGGCTAGATTGTAGGTACCACTGGTCGGGGTAGCGGTGAAGTCAGCCACCGGTGGCGGGTCGTTCACGGTCACGCTGAAGGAGCTGGTAGTCATATTTCCTTCGGTATCGGTGGCACAATAGGTCACCGTCGTGACACCTACCGCAAATAGATCACCGGGAAGAAAATCACTGGTGAAAGAGATCACTCCACAGTTATCGCTGGCCAACGGCTCGTCCCAAATCACAGCAGCACTACTTTGCCCGGTATCTGCTGTCACGGTGATGTCTGCGGGCATTCCCGATATGACCGGGGCCTCAGTATCATCCACTGTGACCAAAAAGGAGCTCACCGAAGAGTTACCATTAGTGTCTTCCGAGGTATAGATCACCGTGGTTATGCCCACCGGGAAGCTTTCACCCGGAGAATGATCTCCCATGAGAGTTGCCCCACCGCAGTTATCGCTCGCAACGGGTTCTGTCCAGCTTGCAATCGCATTACAGCTGCCAACGGTGTGTTCCAGGAACAAGTCAGCAGGCATTCCCGAGATGATGGGAGCTTCTTCATCGACCACGGTAACGATGAAAGAGACCGACAAACTATTGGCACTGCCATCTGTGACGGTGAAGGTCACTGTCGTCATGCCGAGTGCAAAGCTATCTCCTGAATCGTGAGTACTCACCAGAGTCACTGCTCCGCAGTTATCAATCGCCACAGGGTCGCTCCATGTTCCCATGGCGCTACACAAACCAAGATCCGTGGTTAGATCTAATGCAGCAGGGATTCCCGACAGGATGGGAAACTCAACATCCCTGACCTTGACGATAAAGGAGCTGGTCGCTGAATTACCGCTGGGATCACTCACCGAGTAGGTCACGGTTGTCTCTCCCAGTGGAAAAACACTCCCACTGAGGAAATCGCTTGCCAGAGTTAGCACTCCGCAGTTATCGGTGGCGACAGGTTCTGTCCAGGTCGCCACGGCGCTGCATAAGCCAGGCTCATTGTCGATAACGAGTAGATCTGGCAACCCTGAAATCAACGGAGCTTCAACGTCGTTCACAGTCACGGTGAAGGTATTCATCTCCATGTTGCCACTGTTATCGACGGCTATATAGATGACCGTTGTCGTCCCCAGTGGGAATGTAGCCCCTGAAGAGTAGTCGCCATTGAGTATCGCGCCGGCGCAATTGTCCGTCACCGACGGCTCGACCCAGGTCGCCACGGCGTTACAGTTTCCTGGATCATTGTCCAGAATCATATCTGCCGGCAATCCCAGAATGACCGGGTCTTCGGTGTCCACGACCGTGACGGAGAAAGTACGGATGGCGCTGTTGCCACTGTCATCAAGTACGGTGTATGTCACCGTAGTCGTCCCGAGCGGGAAACTATCACCGCTATTGTAATCACTGCTCACACCGACCGTTGTGCAGTTATCGCTACCCACCGGTTCTGACCAGTTCGCCACGGCGCTACAGTTGCCGGGTTCGGTACTCAAGGTCAGGTTCGCGGGAATGGACGAGATCGACGGATTCTCGGTATCGTTCACCGTTACCGAGAAGGTAAGAGAACTGCTATTGCCACTACTATCGGTAGCGGTGTAGGTCACAATCGTCGTTCCCACCTCAAAACTGTCTCCAGAAGAGTGGTCGCTTGTGAGAGTGCTTCCCCCACAGTTATCGGTCACTATCGGTTCATTCCAGAGGTGAACGGCTGCACAGACTCCAGCGTCATTTTCGAGAACGACACTTGTCGGCATCTGAGAAATCAGCGGCGCCTCGATGTCGCTCACTGTGACAGTGAAGGTACTCATCGTCATGTTGCCACTGCTATCGACGGCCATGTAGATCACCATCGTCGTACCCAGTGGGAAGACATCTCCTGAAGCATGATCACCATTGAGCATCACGCCAGCGCAGTTATCAGACACCAGAGGTTCAACCCAGGTGGCTGTGGCACCACAGGAACCAGAATCGTTGTCCAGCATCAGATCTGCTGGCATCCCTGAAATGACCGGATCTTCGGTGTCAGTAACTGCAACGAAGAAGGATTCGCTGACACTGTTACCACTGCCATCGGAAACGGTGTATGTCACGGTGGTTGTCCCCGGCGGGAAACTATCGCCGCTACTGTGACTACTGGTCAAATCGACTGCTGCGCAGTTATCAGTCCCCAGCGGCTGCATCCAGTCCGCCACGGCACCGCAACTGCCAGGATCATTTTCCAGAGTCATATTCGAAGGCATCAACAAGATGGAAGGATCCTCTACGTCGTTAACAGTCACCGTGAAGGCAAGCGAACTGCTATTTCCACTGCCATCGGTAGCGGTATAGGTCACCGTCGTCGTACCGAGCTCAAAGCTATCTCCTGATAAGTAATCGCTACTGAGAACGGCTCCCGCACAGTTATCCGTCACCACTGGATCAGCCCAGAGGTGGACGGCACTGCAAATTCCAGCATCGTTATCAAGTGTGACACTAATCGGCATCTGAGAAATCAGCGGCTCTTCAACATCGATAATCGTCACGTTAAATGACCCGATGCTACTATTTCCATTATCGTCCATTGCCGTGAATGTGACTGTAGTCATTCCGAATGTAAAACTCTCTCCAGAATCATGATCTGCTGAAAGAGAAACTCCTGGACAGTTGTCACTGGCCATCGGAAGGTCCCAGACATGAACTGCGGCGCAAGATCCTGCTGTGGCAGCAAGAGTGATGTCTGCAGGGATTCCAGCCAGACTGGGAGCTTCCATATCCTCTACCGTGATGGTGAAAGAACTGGAAGTACTATTTCCTGTAGCATCGGTAGCGGTGTAAGTCACGACCGTAGCACCCAGCGGAAAACTATCTCCTGGACTAAAATCACTGGTGAAATCAGCCAGAGAGTCGTTGTCCGTGGCGGTCGGTTCGTCCCAGGTCGCTACTGCCTGGCACACGCCCAAATCGGTGGCGAGAGACATATCAGCCGGCATATCCAAAATCACCGGTGCTTCTGCATCGATCACGTTGATGCAAGCTCTGCAAAATGTTGTATCGGTGCCACCGGGACCCGAAACCATCAACGATACGGTGTAAATTCCCGGCTGCTGGTACAGATGAACTGGATTCAAATCAGTTGAAACGTTGTCAGCACCACTCTCCGGGTCACCAAAGTCCCACTGCCTGGAGTCGATGGCTCCGGTCGACAGATCAGAAAACTGAACCATCAACGGCCCAGCTCCAGTGGTCGGATCGGAGCTGAAACCAGCTACCGGTGGAGCATCCAGCACCGTGATACAAGAACCACATACCATCGTGTCGCTTCCACCCGGACCGGTCACCAGCAGCGTCACCGTGTAGAGTCCGGCTTCGGTGTAAATATGGGTGGGATTCAGTTCAACTGAGGTGGCTCCATCACCAAAGTCCCACACTCGAGACGTAATGACTCCAGTGGAAGCATCGGTGAAGGAAACTAGTAAATCTTGAACTCCACTGGTCGGATCCATATCGAATCCAGCAGTTGGTGGAGGATCCAGCACCTCGATGCAGGAATCACAGATTAACGTGTCTAGTCCTCCGGGACCGGTCACAGTCAAGGTAACGGTGAATTTCCCTGCGACAGTGTAAAGGTGTGTGGGGTTCAATTCGGTGGAAGTGGATCCGTCTCCAAAATCCCACAATCGGCTATCGATGGGACCAGTTGAGGCATCCGTGAACTCAACTGCGAGATCGTAAGTTCCACTGGTGGGATTCGCCAAGAAGTCCGCTGTGGGGGGAGGCGCCGTGACGATGATGCAAGAGTCACAGGCGAACGTGTCTTTTCCCGCCGGCCCTGTCACTGTCAAGGAAACCGTGTACTCACCGGCATCGGTGTATGTGTGAGAAGGATCTTGCTCGGTAGAAGTCGTCCCATCTCCGAAATCCCACAAACGAGACTCGATGTTGCCTGTCGAGGTATCCGTGAAGACGACCTTGAGATCGTATGATCCGCTGGTCGGAATAGCGGTGAAACTTGCAACAGGAATCACCACTACGTCTGCTCCACCGCCACCGCTACCGCAACCGGCAACCAACAGGCAAAGGAGCATGGCTAAAGACAGGAACATACAGCAACGGCCCACACCCATCGCCATGAATGAAACTGATGTCTTCATTCCGCACCTCATAGACTTTCACACCATCCCAATTTTATTAAAAAAGGAAGGCACTCACTCAAGGTCTTTAAGGAACAAATCGTTCCCCCCTTGAACACCAGACCTCCAGATACCACTTCCCCGAAGATTGTGAGGGAGGTCTTTAACTCACAACTCGCTATCTATCGATATGTGGGTTCAGACCCCCATCCGTCTATATTTTTTTGAGGTTCCGTGTAGGTGGGGCGCAGAAGAGTAGACTTCAGGATTTGTCAGAAGAGTTCGGTGTGGCTTTTGAATCCGGACGCCAATATCAAACGGCGGGGAATCGAACTAAATTTGCACGAAGGAAACCGGCACCCAGAGCAGAGCATCGAATAGCACAACATCTAGCCGGAGAACGGCTCTATTATCGTCTACGCCCTGCCATGATCTTGTCGGCAAACTTCTGTAGCTCTTCGGTGATGGTCTTGACTCCAGTATCGGTGATCTTGTCGCGGGTCATCTTGACCATCTTGATGAAATGAGCCCGTTCCTCCGGCTGAACAGGGCAACCGATGTTCCCTTCCGGGCCATCGGCGTTGATCAGAGCCTTGGAATCCGAATCCAGGATCACCATCCATGGAATTCCACCACGGTCAGTGCCACGCAAGCGCTTGGCCACTTCTTTACCGTTGACCATCCGATCGGTATCGATTTTCAAATCGATGAAATCACGAGCCAGCACTTGCGCCACTTTGGGGGTCTCGAGGAACTCCTCGAGTCTTCCACACCAACCTCACCAGGGCGCCCCGAGATGTACCAGAACCTTGCGGCCATCCTTCTTCGCAAGCCCCAGTGCCGCGGCAAGAACCTTCTCAGCATCCTGAGGGGCTGACTTCTTTGCCTGAAGGAAAGCCTCGACCTTGGCGCTATCGTGGTGATCACCTTCTTCTAGATCTCCGGTATTCTGGTTCGCCACGACCTGACCTTCGCCGTCAAGAACCGTCAGGTAAGGAACACCATCCTTCTTCATCTTGGCACCATATTTGTTGACGATGTCGATGTTCTTGTCGAAACGCCCGATATCGACCTTGACCACTTCATACTCGTAACGAACGGTGCGAGCGACAGTTCGATCCTTCTTGAAAAACTCATCGAGCTTGACGCACCAGCCACACCAGTTGCCACCATAGACGACTAACACACGTTTGTTGTTCTTCTTGGCACGGGCCACTGCTTGCGCAATATCGGTTGAAGCGTTCGCCTCGATGTCATAGACGGCGATCACTTGCTTCTCTGGCTTCTTTGCTTCCGGTTCCTGACCGGTCACTGGCACGGCCAGTACCAGCAGGATCAAAATACCCATCGGCAACAAGATCTTTGTTCTGTTTTTCATCGGTGTTGGCCCTTCTCGTCATCTCTGCAGCAAGTATCGAAATTTCAACGTCTACTCGAACGCCATCAATGTACTCGCCGGATGGAGATCAAGATAGAATTATCAGCGGTGGATGGGAACTTGCCCCGGAAGCGAAGAGAACTGGCATGTGCAGACTTCTTCGAGGATGCTGATCGAGATCAGAAAGGGCATACCTGATGGATGATCGGTGGATCCAGGAACAGATCGACAACTGGGTCTCGGATTTCCTGATCGACGATGCGGGTGACCGTGTCGCTCCAGCGCTGGCCCCTCATGCCCAGGCGATCCTGGTCGCCTTCCTGCGTCATGCTTGCTCGATTCGACAGGTCACACCCGATGCCATCGAAGAAGAAGACATCCGCGCAGGGCTGCTCGATGGTCTTCGTTCACTGGCAATCCCTGACCCGGTACAAGATCAGGTCCCACAACTGGTCGGTGATTTTCTGGCCGATCTGCAACGAAGGGGACGGCTCGCCGATGGCGAATCTCATCAGCATCTGGTCCAGGCGCTGAAAGAGGGATATCTGCGTGGTCAGCGGGGTGAAGTGGAATCGATTGATCGGATTGCATCCAAGATCGGTCGCAATGATCCTTGTCCCTGTGGAAGTGGTCGCAAGTACAAGAAATGCTGCCTCGATCTGCTCGGAGATGGATCGAAGTGAAAAGAGATTCAATGGAAAAAGTAACCGGTATCGGCGGCGTATTTATTCGTTCTCGTGATCCTGTTGTGCTGGCGAGCTGGTACAAAAAACACCTGGGTCTTGCCATCGAGGCGGAGTGGAATGGTGCCACCTTGCCGGGTCTCGAACGCGTCGAAAAGGGTACCGGCGGTATCTGGAGCGCCTTCCCGCAGGATACGGAATACTTCGGCTCCGATCAGAACCAGTTCATGATCAACTTCCGGGTCCCTGATCGCGATGCGATGCTGGCGCAACTGAGAGCCGCTGACTGCAACGTCGATGAGCGAACCGAGGATAGCGAGTATGGCCGCTTCGGCTGGGTCACCGACCCGGAAGGAAACCGAGTAGAGTTGTGGCAAGCTCCGACCGATCCACAGGCTTAGGAGACAACTGAATGAGAATCAGCGGCATCAAGACCGTCATCACGCTACTGGCAGCGGTTTTTTGGCTGACCCCACAGCTCCACGCGCAGGAGACCCCAGTCCCTGGCGACGCACGTCCCAATATTCTCTTCGCCATCGCTGACGACTGGGGCTGGCCTCATGCCGGAGCCTATGATGACCCGGTGGTCAAGACGCCGACCTTCGACCGCCTGGCCGCCGAAGGGGCACTTTTCCAGCACGCCTATGTCTCCTCGCCGTCGTGCACACCATCGCGAGGGGCGATCCTGACGGGACAGTGGCACTGGAGGCTGGAGGGCGCAGGGAATCTGTGGAGCGTGTTGCCGGACAAGTTCGACACCTACCCGGAATTACTCGAACGTGCTGGGTACGAGACCGGGTCGAAGAGCAAAGGCTGGGGACCAGGAAGAACCGAGACTCGTGGTCGTCATCCTGCAGGTGCCCCTATCAGTTCTCCAGACCCCGAGGCCTTACGAGATTTCATCGCGAAGGTCCCCGCTGGAAAACCGTGGTGTTTCTGGCTCGGAAGCCATGATCCTCACCGTGGCTTCATCAAGGATTCCGGCGCCAAGAGCGGTATGGATCTATCGAAGATCAAACTGTTTGGACACTTTCCCGACTCTCTCGAAGTACGCGGCGACGTGGCGGACTACTACCTGGAGGTTCAGCGCTTTGATCGTGTCGTCGGAGCAGCGATCGCCGCACTCGAAGCGTGTGGCCAACTCGACAACACCATCATCGTCATGACCGGCGATCACGGCATGCCGTTTCCGCGCTGCAAGAGCAACAACTACGACAGCGGTGCGCGGGTACCGCTGGCGGTACGCTGGCCGAAAAATGTCAAGGCGGGCACGGTGGTGACCGAGTTCATCAGCCTCATCGATCTGGCTCCGACCTTCTACGAGGCCGCGGGAGTTGCCATTCCTGAAGTGGTCACCGGCCGTAGCCTGCTACCACTACTGGCGGGCAAGGACACCAGCGATCGAAGTTACGTCCTGCATGGCAAGGAACGCCATGTCCCCGGCCAGGAAGCCCCTGACATGGGTGGCTACCCGACCCGTGCCCTGCGCACCGACGATTTTCTTTATCTCCACAACTTCTTTCCCGATCGCTGGCCTGCTGGAACCCCCCACTACCAGAAGGCGGCGTTCACCAACGCCTGGCTCGCCGATTGTGATAATGGTCCGACCAAGAGTTACATCGTCGAGAATCGCGACCAAGATGCTGCGCATCGACGGTTCTATCAACTCTCCTTCGGCAAACGTCCTGCCGACGAACTATACGACCTGAAGAAGGACCCCGAACAACTGGTCAATGTCGCCTCCGACCCGCAGTATCAGGAAATTCTCAAGCAGTTGAAAAAACGTCTATTTGCAGAACTGGAAAAGACTGGCGATCCACGAGTTTCCGGAAAGGGTCCTGACTTTGATCAGTTTCCCTACCTTGGAGGGGCGCCCCAATTCCCAGGTTCGAGATAGAACAGCCAAACTATGAATTGAGATCGGTAGTCTTCAGGACCTCAGCCTGTACACCAACGGCAGATCAAGAGTGGAAGAGACCGGCTTGCCATTACGAGTGGCAGGAATAAAACGGAGTGATTCGACACTGCGACGCGCAGCTCGATCCAGCAGTCGATAACCGCTACTACCGATCACCTGCACCGATTGCACCTCTCCGCTACTGGAGATGTGCAACCGCAACAGCACCTCTCCTTCCTGACCCAGGCGACGACTCTCACGCGGGTAAACTGGTTTCCACTCCATCGCCAATTTTGCAGGTCTGGATGTCTCAACGATCACCTGTGGCTCCGGTTCAGGCTGTGGTTCCGGTACCGGTTCCGGTTCCGCCTCGGATACCAATTCCAATTCGGGCAGCGGTTCTGGCTCCGGTTCAGGTGCTGGCTCGGGTTCCGGATCAGAGGCCGTTTCGGGTGCCGGCTCGGGTTCCGTCTTAGGGCTCACCAGCGGGTTGGATGGTTCCCAGCGGACCTCGAAGGAACGAGTCGCGGCCACATCCGGTGAAGCTTTCTCCGGTGCGTCGAGAAGAATCGCCGACAGTCCCACAGCCATCGCTCCATGGAGAGCGATGGAGCTCGCTAGCGGCCACAGCCTGATCGCTGAATTCTTCAGAATCGGGCCTCCACTCCGGTAACGATGCTGGCTCCCGGTTCATTACTCCCGGAACCATGATGACGATAGTCCACGTCCCCGATGTTGGTCGCTCCGGCATAGAGATGCCAGCGTTCACTGGCCTGCCAGCGACCGTGCAAGTCGATGACAGCATAGCCGGGAGTGCCGCCCGGTGGGATTCTCTGGATGTCAGTCAAATCCCGGGCGGATAGTTCGTCTTGCTTTCCAGCCACGGTGAGAGAAGCCTCCAGTGAAAAATTATCCAGCGGGCTGTAACGGAGCGTGCCCCTGGCCATCGCAGGAGCCAGACGCGACAACGACTGCTCCTCCACGACCCCGGGGGACACCGGCACTTCCACCTCTCCCGTGATCCACGACAGGGAGAAACTGCTGCTCCAGCGCTCATCCCATTGACGTGCCATCCTCAGATCGAAACCACTGGCCTGACCGGCTCCAGAGTTTTCCTTGGTGACAATCGGATCCCCGTCGGCATTGATCTCTCCTGTGGGAAAGCGGGTCACCAGATCATCCAGCCAGGAATGCCAGACGACCGCCTCTCCCCTCCACTGGTTGAGAGTGAAATCAATTCCGACTTCAGCGGTCAGAAAGCGCTCCGGATCGAGACCGGGAGCTGGGATCTCCGCCTCACCACTGAGGCCCACGTCGAAGCGAGTCAGGTCGGACAGATTCGGAGCACGAAACGCCTGGGACAATCCACCAAAGAAACGTAGATCCTCCTCCTTGCGATAGATGCCGCGAATACTGCCGATGAAATCAGACCACGCATCTTCGATGGGGCCTATCACGTCCGCATCGGATGGATCTGGATCAACCTCGCGAGCATCGACAGCGGCTCGTGTCCAGCGACCGCCCAGTACCACCGAGGTTTGATCATCGATGGCGATGGTGTCCTGCAAGTAAGCACCGAACAGCTGGTAGGTTGAATCATCAGCTACCGGACCTCGTGGCCTGATCTCCAGAACCGTGCCGTCTTGCTCATATTCGGTGTAGTACGAATCAACCGACTCGTGTGTGAAATCGAAACCGGTCGAGACTTCGCCCCAGTCGGTGAAACCGCTCCAGGTATAGGAGAGACCCAATGCCTCGTCTTCAAACCCCTGGATTCGTTGACGACCATTGCTGCGGATCCGGTCTTCCTCATCGGTGATCTGCTGACGGGAGATGGTCCATTCGGATTGAGAATCTCCACCATGATACTGGCGTAAACGGAAGTAGGTCAGATCACGTCCACCATCGAGATCACGCTGTAGATCCGTACCCGCCACGACTCCATGCCACTGGCTACCAAAGATGGTCGAGTGAGTACGAGGAACATCCTCCTGACGATGATGCTGGACCCCGACTATCAGATCGAGTTCCGGTCCCAGATGGGAAACCAGTGACAGATCACCGCTCCATTCCCGATAACCCGTATGCTCCTGAAGACCTTCGCTTCTACCCGCCACGAAGTCGTCGTAATCTCGATAACTGGCTCCGAAACGTATCGCATAATCTTCTCGAATCTGGATCTGATCGATGCGACTCACCGAGGACCGCTCTGCAGAGGCATAGCGTTGCAAGAAACGAGTCTCATCGCGCGCCTCGGGGGACGGTTCAACGCTACGACTGCTCAGTGCTATGGTGCCACCTGCTGCATCGCTGCCGTGCAAAACCGATCCTGGACCGAAGATCACCTCGGCAGCACCGAGCGAAAGAGGATCGACCAGAGAGAGATACTGGTTGGGACCCGACCGGAAAACGGAGTTATTGAAGCGGATCCCATCGATCAGAATCAGGGTTCGAAATCCGGTTTGACCGCGCAAAAAAGGTGATACCTGTCCATAGGAAGTACGCTGCAGATGAATCGCTGGAACCTGGTCCAGGTGGTCACCGATGGTACGGGCTGCCAGCGGAGAGCGTTCTTCACTGTCAATCAGGCCGATCCTGAACCGGGACGACTCCTCCACATCCAGACGACTGGCAGTGATGACGATCTCTTTCAGTTGATCGGAAGGAGCCGGATCCTGATGGGAAAGCGAAGAACCGAGCAATGGAACCAGAATCAAAACCGATAGTAACAAGTCTCATTGCCTTTCAAGAAAGAACATGCCGCATGGAACCGAGGTCAGAGCCTCACGAAGTCGCACTCGCTTCCGCGATGATTCGCTCAGTGATATTGCGATGATGTTGAGTGTGAATCCGGGCAAAACGAAGCCACTGCCAGGCACCTAGTTCCCCCACCGCATGATGCGTGAGAACAAGTCCCTTCGAATCAATCTCATCGAGACGAGGGGCCACCTCCTGCCACCCATTAAATACATCCTGCCGCAATTGTTCGAGTGCATCTACGGGGGGATCGGTTCGAGGAATCACGAAATCCGGTGCGGTCGCCTTGCCGAACGGAATCAGACCGGCAGAAAAAACCATCAGTCCCGCCTCGTTGAGCCCCTCCGAACTTTCCTGGCCACGCCCCATCCCGAGCATCCTGACCGCCTTGAGATTTAACTGATCTGCCATCAACAGGTGGTCCAGTTGCTGCCCCACTGACCAATCGGAAATCTTCTCCTGTCGCTGATTCAAATACTCCTGGCTGCAGGTCCATGTCGCCAACGATTCGATGAGGGACAGGAACACCTCGAGATCATCGGACTGAATACCGACGGTACGAGGATTCAACGAACCTCCCTGAAAAAACGGGAGCGGGCGGATCTACAACGATCCGCCCGCTCCCATGACAAAAATACTGTTGAACTAGAAACCAGGCAGCAACAAATCGTCGTCGGTAGCCCCCGGCGATCCCGGCATCTGGCCGGCGCCGGTGGTTCGAACGCTGTTAACTCCGGTGCCTGTCACCTGTTGACCAAAGGTGAAACCGTTAAGAAGTCGCACCGCATCACCGTTGCTGTCGAGGCAAACCAGCCACACTCGAACCTGGAAACGCTCGCCATCTCCATCGAGTCCATCGTCGATTAACCCCTGCATCCACGGACCCACTTCATATCTGAGGTGGGTCTGAGCAACAGGATCTCCAACGCAGGGATCGATCCCTTCGGCAGATGCCGCTCCCGGATTGTTGGTGTATTCACGAACACAATGGAATACCCCGTTCGTGGTCTGGTCGGCAGCAAACTCGGAAGGAGGTGCTTGCACCTCATTCCACAGCCACGGTTTCGCGTCGGCATAGATTCCATCAAAAGCACTATCGGCGGTTTGCCCCGTCCCTCCTGAAGGAGGATCGATGCGTGGAGCCGTCAGTAAATCACCAGCAACATTAGCATCGTTACTGGGACTACGTGCGGGCTGGTCATCGACGGTGATCACCTGGTACCAGTTGAAGTGATGTCCGCCCAGTGCCGCAGCAGCAGCACTCAGATCGCCAGCCAAACCAAAGGTCTCAAACGTCGCTTCCACCGGTGAATTCGGATCACCCGTCTCAACGATGGTGATGTTTCCGAGCACGGTTTCTCCCGACTGGACCGGGACTTCGATGTCAGCCAGGTCGAGGATCGGCGGCTCCAGTCCACCGGCCAGTGTACCTCCATTGAGAACAAAGATTCTCTTGCCAGCATCCTGTACCCATGCTCGCCCGCCAAACTGCATGCTGGCGCCGACGTCATCGAGGGGATTGGCAAAGATACCGTGATCTCCAGCGATGTAGTGCGACGCTCCGCCACTGTGCAGATCGAGCGGGTAAAGCTTCTGGAAACCGGAACCGAGTGGAGTTCCCGACAACTCCGGACGAGAGAGCGATCCGATGCGTTCCATCGCGAAGGAGCCACCCAGATAGGACGGTTCAGCGATGCCCACATAGGTTCCTGGATCTCCGGTGCCATTGGGTAGATCGGTGACAGGCGTACCGACCATGACGGCGTACAAACCCGTTCCAAGGCTATCGATCGGAACAACAGTGTCTGGTAGCCAGACACCGAAACTATTCTCGGCGGTCGGCTTCCCTCCCACCACCACTCCCATGTGAATCGGCACTCTCTGTGACGCACGACGGATGTGGTTGATCGGATCGATCGAGTCCGCCACTGCGGAGATGACATTCAAAGCCTGTTCGGCCCTGGTACTGCCCTGCACCAGATCATTATCGGCGAAGAAGTTGAGCAACCTTGGATTATAGACGGGAGAGTTCTCGAGCAGCTTCGCAACAGCACCCCCGGTAACATTCAACTCACCGCTGGTGATGTAACCTTCTGGCATCGCACTGAGGAAGGTGGTCCCGATCAGGCCTCCCAGCGACTGTCCGACATAATGGACTTCATCGGTGAAATCGTTGGAAGGATCGCCATCTCCATCGTAATCCCAATCCGGAATCGTCGCCGTCAACAGTGCCAGGTCACAGACAGCCTGCATCCAGACCGATCGGGAACTGATGAGGCTGGGGAAGTTGAGGAAGTACTCACCACTCTCCTCTGGAATTCCATCCCCGATCGCAAATCCTCCCTCATCAACACCTTCGGGCTCGCCCGTTGCGTTGTTGACGAGATCGATACCGAGAGTTCTTTCTTCACCAGGCAAGGTGAATGCACCACCGACCCCTGCAAACAGCGGATTGACCGTTGTGGTTCCATGAAGGGGCGCATCCATCGCCACGACGGCATAGCCAAGGCCACACAGAAGGGAAGTGAAGGCGGCGGAATCAAAACGACTGCGAGTAATTCCGTGCTGGAAAATCACCACCGGCCAGGGCGGCTCGGCAGAAGCAGGTTGCGAAGGATCGGGAGTCGCGATCAGCACCGGAACTTCGTGAGATCCCTGCACCAGCGGCACCGGATTGTAGCGGGTGGTATGAGCTGCATTGGCCGCCGGAGGGCTGGAGCTCTGGTACACCACTCCACCGTTCTTCCAGTAACCGGTGACCGCTTCAGTCCACCCAGCCGGCCCTGAAGAATCTCCAGGATAGAAGGTCGGCAGGGTGATGGTCGCCTGGGCCATCAGTGCGTTGTAGGGCAAATCATCAGGGCTGGAAATGGCACCCACCGCGGTGAGGAAATCTCCGACCGTATCGAGAGTCGGTATCGGTACTCCAGGAGTCGTCGCTGCCGGAGCCTGATCCAGGGTAGCGGCCACTGCCCCATCCAGGACATCGGTGACGCTCTGACAGGTGAATGAATTGACCACCACCACCGAATCTGGATCGATTCCTGCGCCTGCCAGCAGGGCAAGACTCTGCCCCACAACGGCTCCCATCGCGTTGGCAAAACCATCGGTGGCGGCGTTTCCGGTGTTATCCGGGATTCCGTTGGCCATCCGATCGAACTGATCGGAGCGGATCACTGCGTTACCGCGGAAATCCTCGACACCGTTGGTCACTGCCACCATGACACCTCGGGAAAGGCCTCCGAGAGAAACGTTGTCAGAAGCAGGCCACGGTCTTTTCGGTTTGACCATGATCTGGAACTGGACGCTCCTGGTCAGGCTGACGGCATAGTCGGAATCTGCCTGGAACTCGCGAATGATGCTGACCGGAAGAGCGATCGGAGCACCAACGATATTGAAAGACTCTGAAGGTGGACTGATGGCCACTTCGAACACACGCACCGTTTGCCCACCCAGGACACTTGTCGCATTTAGATTGTGAGTGAAATCGACCTGCATCGGCATGGTGGTCGAGAATCCGTCGAGGAATCCCTGGGCGATCAGGACATCACCCGTATCAGTAACATCTGTGGCTGACGGGATGATGGGAGTATTGGTAACCGTTGCTCCTGGAGCCCCCGCCACCTCAAGCGCCATCTCATTGAGTGCCGCGTAGGTGATGAACAGGTCGGAAGGGAACGGAACCGAGAAAGCCCCGGTCGAGAATTCCGCCTCGGTAGGCGGAGGTGACAACGTAAATTTTTTGTTATTGCAACCCGAGACCCCGATGGCGACCGAGACGCAGATCATGAGCAAAATACGACTCATGTAGACCCTCCTGTGGCTGTGCTTAAAAATGCTATTTAGCAGCTCTATATTCCCTTGGAATGGTCCTCGATGAAACGGGTACCGATCACCCAAATCCGTCTTCTTCGAAGGGCTGCTCCAGTGGTGCAGCCTACCATAGGGAACCTCCCAGATGGTCTACGAGACCACCACCCAGTTGTCAATCTTAGGGAAGCCCCCGAAACTCGCTCCAGGCACCCAGATGGGCTTCCTGAAGACAATTCATCTGCTCTTCCCCGGCCCGATCTAAATCGTCATGACCCAGCAAGTGTAGCAACCCGTGAACCACGTACAG
>Ga0310342_100000165_pt1 | contig 33742 bp, 33 predicted proteins | sample S15DNA20500_MG_FD_206155 | JGI IMG/M metagenome (GOLD analysis project Ga0310342, IMG submission 206155) | Marine microbial communities from station ALOHA, North Pacific Subtropical Gyre - S1503-DNA-20-500_MG | ecosystem: Environmental > Aquatic > Marine > Oceanic | place: Pacific Ocean: North... | reverse complement strand
CGTCCCCGGCTCCAACCGCAAGAACACCGCTAGTGAAGGTAAGACCCGCGCCGCCGGTGGTACTGGCTAGTGCGACAGCATCAGCGGCAACGGAGATGCCATCCCCGGCCCCAACCGCGAGGACGCCGCTTGAGAAGGTGAGGCCCGCACCACCAGAGGTGCTTGCCAGGGCAACATCGTCAGCGTTGATGGTAATGCCGTCCCCGGCCCCAACTGCGAGAACGCCGCTTGAGAAGGTAAGACCCGCGCCGCCTGTGCTGCTTGCCAGGGCGACAGCATCAGCGGCGACGGAGATGCCATCCCCGGCCCCAACCGCGAGAACGCCGCTTGTGTAGGTCAGGCCCGCACCGCCCGCAGTGGTAGCGAGGGAGATAACGCCGGTTGTGAAGGTAATGCCGTCTCCGGCCATGTTGCTTTTGAGGGCAAGACCGCTGGCGCTTGTGACCAGACCACTGACCCCTGAATCGATTTCGACTTCCAGTTCGTCACTGGTGATGATGATTGCACCATCGGACTTGACGTTGACGGCCAACGTGTCGCCGGTCTTGCTGAGGCCGTCACCGGCGAAGATTGTGCCAGCAACCGAGAAGAGGGCGAAGACGAGGGCGGTTGTGCCGACGGTGATCGCACCGTCGTTGGTCATCACCCAGCCGGAGTCAGCGTTCGTTGTGCCTTCTTCGACGAAGGTGAACATCCCCGGCGTCATCTCCGTATTGGAGTCAGCGTCAGTGGCCCTGCTCGGTGCGCCAGAAGCGGCAACGATGTAGATGCCGTTCTCAGCACCAGTACCCTGGTTCTTGACCAGAACCCTGTCGCCGGTAGCGAGAGTTACACCATCGAGGGTGTCGGCGTTCTCAAGATCACTCGCCAGAGTGAGAGCAGCCGTAGTCGCGACCCTGACGGATGCCTTGACATCGAGCCCGGTGCGGGCGGCGTCAACGTAAGCCTTGTTGGCAGCGTCTAGGTCGGCAGCGGGGGTAGACACCTGGAGTCGACCACTGCCATCACGAAGGGCGACTGTGGAGTTGGTGTTGGTGCTTGTGGCGTTGTCAAGTTTTGTCTTGTCGGCGCCAGTTATGAGGCCGGAAGCGCCACCCGCAACGACAGCCGCGATTGAGTAGGTGGCTGTACCGTTGGCTTCGGAGACGGTAAGAGCGGTCGTACCGCTGGCAAGGGTGTGGATTGTTTTCCGCCATGCGGAACCGGTGTAAAACTTAATAAGATCTTCGGTCGTGTTGTAAATCAACCGACCTTCGAAGTTACCGCTCCCAGGGTCGGACGCTAACGCCTGAAGTCGACCATTCAGAATCTGATTCTGATTGAGATCAATATTTGTAACGAACTTTGTGGCCATTTGCCCTGCCTTATGTCAAATACGCGTACCCGGAGAACGCTGCCGTAAACGACACAGTGATACTGGTCTCGCTGTTATATGTTACATCACCGACCACATGGGTATCCGAAGTGTCAACGATAGTAACTGATGGTTTCCCCCCTAAATCATGAACAATTGCCCATGTGGTGTTAGCGGAGGCCTGTGTATGTGTGTATCGACGAACAACTGCTATTGACGGAACAGCACCCGTGCGCACCGCAACTAGATTGGGAGTCTCTGCGTCGACAATGACCTGGTTAGCGGTACTCTCGTCGATGATGACATTGTTGGTCATCGAGTGACCTCGGGCACTAGAGTGAATGTTCCTTTAATTACTTTTGAAACGGTCCCCGTAGAACCAGTGTCGATGATTTCCAGATCGTAAACCCCGTCTGAATCAAGTGCCGCAGTTTGCGCGGCCGTCATGAGGAGATTGATTCTGCCTGCTTCGCCTAGGGGCTCGATGTCAATTCCACCGTTTTCAGTAGTGATTTCGATCATGTAGTTCACATCTTCTATGAGCCTGCGAACCTGCATGCGTGCGGTATAGCCGTCCAGATCCCAAGGTAAGTAAGTTTCACCTGAAGGGTCACCTACCAAATCAGGATATTCGAGACTCAGCACTCTGTAAAGGGTGGATCCCTGTTCGGTTAACATGTTGTAGGTTCCAGCAAGCATTAGGGCCGCTCTCCTAGGTCATCTACCTTCATTGTAGATGAGGAAAGCGGCCCCAATGGCTTAGTTTGTTGGTTAAACGGTCGAAGCCGAATCCTTGTTGGGTCCAACACCCTTGAGTCCCATTGCCATAGCAACGGAAAGGGCGACGGCAACAGCACCTGCTTTCAGGTTGTTAACGTCACTGAACCCATCAAAGTCCGCCCCGGTTGCCATCCAAACACCCAGGTAAGCCTGGATAAATGTACGAGCAGCCCGTTCGAATGCATCTTTCCAAAAGTTCATGGAGGTAGCCTTTCGAAGGTGGATATGACAGTGAGTACTATACTGCGTACTCGCTCTCCATTTTACCACCTACGGAGAAATCAGTAGACTTCCATGTAGATCAACATACGCGGAACACGGCTCTCAACAGCCTGAACTTCGGCATAAGTTCCCATTCGAACCCATGCAGAACCGTCGTAATAGGTGACCTGATTGACATCTTTCAGGTATGCGGTCATACCCTCAGTGGCACCAGGGCCTGCAGCAATGTCAGAATCTCGGTCTGAAGAGTCGTCGAATACCATAACTACCTGTTCCATCAGGTATTCGTTGACATCCGCGGCCTGAAGAATGTCTCCAGTTGCCCAGTTTTTGATTCCTCTATTCGGCATATTCGGGCCTCCTATTAACTAACAGAGTAACACTTACTGCGTTGAGTACCTGACGACGACGATTCCGTCGCCTCCAGCACCGCCAGAAGAGTTTCCATTCGGGAAGAAGTTGGCGCCACCACCACCCCCGCCGCCCGTGCCGTCGGTGCCAGCAACGTGGTTGAACTTGATAACTTTACTTCCACTGGTGTTTTCGTATGCGACCTCACCGCCCCCGCCGCCGCCGCTGCCGCCCGCCGCCTGGAGGCCAGGATTGTTGAGTCCGTGGTTTCCCGTGACGCAGAATCCGCCACCGCCACCACCGCCGTAGTACTGGTTGCTGCCGGTTTGGAAAGCGTTTGCGAGGCCATCGCCGCCATCGCCACCCTTGCTGTTTGCACCGCTATTGGCTCCCTGTCCGCCGTCGTTCCCGTAGAAACCACCGCCACCGCCACCACCCGTGTAGGTCCCGCCGGTGCCGTAGGCCCATGAGGCGCCGCCGTCACCGCCGTAGTTGAAATCCTGACCGCCCGAGCCGCCGAGGCCGTTCTGGAGAGCACCTTGGTAGATGACGGCACCAGCACCACTACCACCGCCGCCGGCAGCGTTGGAGCCGTTATTGTTCCCACCGGAAGCCGAGTCGCCCCCCACTCCACCCTGACCGTTTGTGGCGTCAGTTTTAAGACTTCCAAACTCTGTGCCTTCACCATGCGTCTGGACTGCACCGCCCTCGCCAACGACCGCCGCGTAGGTCTGAACGGTTCCGGTTTGGCTGGTTTCGACTCGAACACCCCCACCACCTCCGCCACCACCAGCACCTTGACTATTTAGACTCGCGGAGTTTGTGTTGGTGCCACCACCACCACCACCACCACCGACCATCAACACTTCAAAGGTGCTGCTGTTGAGGTTAGAAGTGATTTCGAACGTACCGTCCGTGAGGAAGGTGTGAACCCTGTAGTTCCCGTAGGTGGTGATTGTTCCACCAGTGGCACCGATACCGTTCGGGAGAGTATCCCTACTTGCGGTCGTGCTGTCGCCACCCGTGCCAGCAGAGTTGATCGCTGCCACGTTGAAGGTGTAGGCGGTGTTGTGCGTTAGGCCGGTAGCCGAGTAGGTCGTCGCCGTACCGCCGGTATCGGCCACGATTGTCGAACCATTCCTCTTGATTCGGTAGCCGGAAATGGCTGCTCCACCGTTGTCGACTGGAGCAGTCCAAGCCAAGGAGATGACCGTGTTCGCCGGGCTGCCGGCAGTCAGAGTCAGACCGGTTGGAGCATCTGGGAGTTCGGCAGCGGTAGTCAACGAAACAGCGCTGCTGTCGGCTCCAGTGCCAGCGGAGTTCAACGCTGCGATCTTGTAGGTGTATGACGTTCCACGACTCAGCCCGGTTCTCGTAAGTGTGACTGTCGAACTGCCCGTGTTGTTGATAACCACCACGTTGTTTTCGGTGATTCGGTAGCCAATGATCGTTGCTCCACCGGTGTATGCGGGTGCAACCCAAGTGAGGTCGATCATGCTTGAAGGCGTAGAACCCGCGGCCAGCGTCAAGCCGGTTGGGGCATCTGGAACAATCGCATCGGTGGTTCCTGAAGCGCTGGTACTTTGGCTGCCAGCACCGGCGCCATTGATTGCTGCCACCGTGTAGGAGTACGCGGTGCCCGGTGTCCGACCAGTGTCCGTGTGGGTCACGTTTGTGTTGCCCGTGTTGGCAACAATGATTGAGCCGTCTCGTCGGATCAGGTAGCCCGAAACCGCATTTCCGCCGTTGTAAAGGGGGGCGACCCAAGTGAGAGTCAGTTCGGTTGACGGAGTTCCGCCAACAGTAATGGTCAGACCGGTTGGCGCATCTGGTGGTACATACCCGCCCGGTCCACCCAGCACACCCAACCCCAGTCGACCAAGACCGACATTGCCGAGCGTAAACGCGAAGAACAGTACTGCCATATGGAATATCTCATATCCCATCGGAGCGGCTGCAGCGACCGCATCTAAAATATCCGCAGAAACGAAAGTGCCCGCATCGAAATCCTGTGTTTCAGATCGAAGTGTTTGTACCTGAATCTTCCATGGGTCAGCGCCATAATGTGGAATAATCGCCACGCCCTTGGTCGCACTTAGTACCTGCTGGGCTGCAGCAATCATCGCCTCGCGGGTTCCGGCTGCTCTCCCGTAATACGAGTTTTCCAACTGCCATCGCAAGAAAGCGGTGATTTCATCCGAAGTGGTATAGAAATCTCGCACGGTTCCGGCCGGCTCGTCGGTACCAACAATGTTCCCCTGCAACTCACCGCCCGTGAATTGACTGAGCCAGTCGAAATTCGTCTCGGTTGCTGTACTGCCTCCCGTAAGCGTACTTTGCGTCCAGTCTTCAGATCCGGTGTAGCCAGCAGAAAGTTCGTCAAGTTCATGGTCGAACCAGTCGCTGAACAATTGCATAACATCATCGGATGCGTGTGTGAGCGTATCCAACAATTTGTACATCGGGTACTGTGGGTCCGACTGTTCGAAATCAAGGTTCCAGTAAACATCTGGAATATAGTTGCGGGCTGAACGAACATAAGCATTTCTATAAAAGTCAAGATGATTAATTAGGGCAGGAAGAGTTAGATATATCGAATTTGCTCCATGATTAGCAATAGTCAACTCTACGCTGGCAAACTTTTCTCCAGAATTTGCTGGTACCCTGAGAATGTTGCTGCGAACAGGGCTGAATTGTTCCCTTGGGATTGCACTGCCTATGGGCTCCAATTCTCCAAGAGGCTGACCGCTCTCGTGCAAGGCCGTAACTATTGAAAGATCCTGAGAACATTTGACCTGGGCGTGGAACAACATCTCCCTGAGAGTCTCGGTATCAGACAGGAGAATGCCATCGATAAATACTGTTAACGGATCGGCGTTTGTTGGAAGAATCTCTAGTCCATAAAATGCGATATCTACCATGCCGGCCTGGATGTCCGTAGGCCTGGCAGTAGCGTTGACCACCCGCCAGTGGGTGGTCAATGTACCAACGTCTACACGACCTCCATCTGTACCAAAGGCGCTAAGTCGATCCGCAAACGAAAGATAATTGGCAGTTGTGGCCATGGCTAAGAAGCAACTGTAATAGTAAGCGTAGTGTTTGCTGAAGTTATGTCAGGAAGCGATCCTGCCTTTAGGAAGTACACGTTGGGATCTCCGGCGGCAGCCAGGGCATTACCATCTGTGGTGCCACTGCCATACCACTCGGTAGCCGCAATCGAAGACGAGCCGGTTGGGGCGATGGCCACCTTCGAAACGTACACAACACCGTCAACCTTTCGGATGGTTTCGGTAACCTCAGAGTTCAAAATTCCTTCTGCCCTGCCCGTCCATATGGTTGGGCTAAGAGATCGCCTTACGGCAAGAGTGATGTCGGTTTCCATGTCGGATGCTGTACGCCGCTTCTCTACAAGCACGTCAGCGGTGACTGTCAAATCAATCAGATGAGGATCCTCAATGGCGACAGTCAAACCCGCGCTTGTCCTATTGGCGGCGGCTATGGCGATATCGGATCTTTCCGTAGAGGTTAGAAGCCCGGTTTGGCCATAAACGACAACAAGAAGATATCCAGGGTATTCAGTAATGCCGGGAGGAGAAGCGAATGGATCCAAATCCCTGTCCGCTGCTTTTACCAAATTGTAAACCTTACATCGCGATACGTTAGCATGGCTCAAAAGTATGTAAGATCTCATTTGGCTTGCAGTAATTGCCGTCGATGAAAGTCCCTGTAGATGGGTTACACAGCGATCCAGATAGGCGCTGTCGGTCTCGGGGTTAGCACCTCCCACAAAGTTTGTAGGGTTGGCAATAACGGCAGTCTCAACATCTGGTGCAACCGAAGCCAGGTTCACAACTTGACCTACGGTGGGAGTGGGGTGAACTCCTACCCCCTGTGAGGAAAGTGTGATTGTTTTTTGGGGATACGTTCCGGTCACATAAGTGAGTGCCGTTGTTCCCAGAGTAATCGTACCAGTATTGGTCATATTCCAACCGGTATTTTCTCCGACCGTACCCTCAGTCACGGAAACGAATAGTGGCAGTTCGGAAACGTCATCGGCGTTGAGCGCCCTGCTGGCAACCCCCGAGGCAACGACAACATAAATCCCGTTCTCAGCACCAGCGGTTTGATTCTTGAGAAGAACGCGGTCGTTGGTAGCCAATGTCACCCCATCGACCGTGTCGCCGTTTTCCAACTCGCTAGCGATAGCAACATTGGCAGTTGACGCCGCGCGAACCGTGGCGGCAGCGAATGACTCCAATCTTGTTGTCATGAACGGGTAGTGAACCGTGCCGCTACTGTAAACAATCCCGTAAGTAAACGCGCTTGACTTTGCGAACGTAAAGGGATTATCTACGTCTGGAATGTCGTTGAGGGTGACGACAATGTCGACTGTGGCTCGGGTGCCTTCGTTTCTGGTTACCCCCAAAATTCTGGAAATACCCTCCATCAAGCGGTTGGGAAGGCGGTTGATTGCCGAAACGCCCAACATCTGCATGTACGAGAATGCCTGGAATAGCGCATCTTCGACAGTGCCTTGACGCAACTGGAACTCGGGCAATGTCAACCGAGCCAGCCGAATCGCTCCCAGATAAATGTCGGTGGGGTCGGCGTCGTATGGGGTTAGATCTACATATTGGCGAAAATCAGCGGGCATAGTTATCGTATCCTAAATCCGAAAACGACTGATATATCTTCCTCTGGACTTACTTCTGTTGCTACGCCAGTAATAATAACCTCGGGAACGTATCTGGCGGCTTGGGTTACGAAACCGCCCTTATCGAGGTGCGTGAATGCCGGGTCGTTAATGCCGAAATTCGGCGTAAAGGGGTGGCGTCTGGGTTCGCTTAGAATAGACAAAGATAGGAGATGCTTGTAATAATCAGCAGATCCTTCCCTGTGCTTGGCCAGGCCGGTTGAATCGAATTTGATGGGGAACTTGATTGTGTCCATTACCAGATTTTACCTTACTACCCCTCTAGTGCTTCGACCCGAGCAGTGAGTTCCTGTACTGCTTTGATAAGTGGGGAGATTAGTTCGCTGTATCTTATTCCCTGTCGGGAGTGTTCTTCGACCGCTGCCTTGGTGCTCGTCACAGCCCCAGTTTCCGGGTCCGTGAATTCCACACCCGGGTCGGCTTCTATCAGCGTGTTAGTCCAGAGTGCCGTGTCGGAAGCGGCATCGCCAAGCACCACTTCAACCTCTTGGCCTATTAAACCATAGTGTGTTCTTACTCCTGCTTCCCCTTCGCCACGGTCTAACCACTTGAATGATACGGGACGTAGTGCGTTTATGAAGTCTAGTCCTAAATCGGAATCAACGATGTTTGTTTTGAAATTCTCATCAGACGTGTTGATGACATTGTTGGTGGCGTAAATATCCTTCCAACGGTAACCAGTCCGACCCAGATCATAACTATTGTCTTGGGTTGGATTAAAAGTGCTTCCCCAATAGGTATAGCCCAAAGTCAACCAGTTGTACCCGCCTAGCCCTGCGCCACTCCAAACCCAGTGATTAACCTCGCTTCCCGTTCCGTCAGATCCCCCCGTTTTGGCGTCATAAGACGGATATATGTAAATCGTCCTATCGTGAGTTCCGCTTGGGGTGCCGTGCATGCCGGTGGCTTTGATTGCAAAATAGGTGTTTAGGGAGTTTCCGGTTAAACCACCGGCCGTATTCTGCCCACCCGTATGCTGTAATAAATACTTTTGAGCGTGATTGTCATACACATACCAATCACCCTGGTAGCCTTCGACTGCTACCTCTTCGGAGTCAAACTCACCGGAGTTGTCTGCGGTAGTTGCTCCCGCCCCAACAATTGTCTCATGCAACTGCAGCGAGGCGCGCGAAGACCCCACCGCAGAAGTCCGATCAACCTGCAACGAAACTTCGTAAGCGCCCGTCTGTCCAGCGATATGAACCGGGTACTGCGGATCGTGAACATTGATCCCGACGTTACGAAACTTGGGCTGATAATTAAACCGGCCGAGAACGAACAGTTCACTCAGTTCGTTATTTAGAAAAACGCAAAGTATCTTGTCGTCTACCCGGTACGGATTGGTCTCCGGACCACGCACCGCGTAGGTGTAGCCGTACACCCTGTTGCCCAATCTCGGGATACGGACTCGCACTTTCCCGTCGGCTCTGACGGAAGTGATTGTCCCCCTGTAAATCGCGCCAGTCGTGATTGGGTTAGCGGCGCCTCCGGCAATACTCTTGTATCTTGCAGCCCTATTGTCGTATCCGTCAGTCATTTTCGCCTGCTATCTCAAACCAGTCAAACATCAACGGGGACCACGCCATGCTGCCTGCGAAATATTCCCAGTGCGAAATGTTCCAGGCATTTCGCTCCTGCCGCTTTGCGCTGAGGACTGCATCGGCTCTATCCTTGTATTCCCCACCGTATAGTTCCGTAACTGGTCCTTCTTTTTGGTTGGCGATCTGAACGATACACTCACCGGCTTAGTGCCAAGATGATCGTAGTCTACTGAAGTAATCAGGTATAAACCAGAATCTCCGGACGGACTACTTCCATCGAGTAGCGGGCCAAACATGGGAATACCCTGTAGCAGTATGGTCATGCCCGGTCGCAAGGACGTGCCGTTTGTTCGGTCAACGAGCATGGACCCTTGCACCTCGAAGGGATCATTGTCGGACTTACTTACCGTTGGCATGCCCATTACTTGGATGACGGCGCTCGGATCCCTAGGCCACCGTATCGGAACATACCTCACTACCCGCGACTCTCTTTGATTTGTTTCTGGGTTGAGAACATTCTTTTCGCCGGTCTCGATTCCCCATGCCCCCAAAAGGAACTGGTGTGAGCAGAAGAAGAGCACTCCATCTGCTTCGAAGACCACGAAGTTGGCTGCACTGGCAATACCCTTGATCACATCCCATACGGAACTGCTTTCTGAGGCCTCGTCTCCCGACTGGAATGGCTTTACTTCGTGAGATTTATCTGTCTCTTCGAGAATCGTTTTCAGACCGAACATTTCCGCAGCGTTCTGAACCCAGGTGTGTCCTGCGCCCACGATCTGACCAGCAATCCCATAGGTATCATTCTCGTCCCCCTTTCCCCGTTTCATTTGCTGTATCGCCTTTGTCCGCATCTGGCATGTCCATTGTGCGCCAGTTCCAGCACTGGGGCCGAGTTTCGCACTTCCTATTTCCATCATCTGTGTCAGATACTTCGATTCCCAAGAATTCGAGGCAGTACCCATACTCGTAATAGAATGAGACCGGTACCATACGTCGCGAGTAATCCAGAAATAGTTAGCCTTAGCATACGCAAAACCTGGATCATGGATTACTGCTGTAACCTGAGCGCACAGGTCCATGCTATAACTGACGTTGACAGATAGAATCGAACCGTCGATACTCGATTCATTCCTGTGTTCATCTGGCATCCATTGGTTATGCGCCATCTGGTCGGGTTCTGACCAAATCAACCCCGTATCCCTAGCAGTGGTCGGCATTACCCTGAGCCTGTGTTTAGTTTAGTCGCTGCCATAGATTCCCCATTCTTCGTATTGCGGATAGGTGTCGGTCGTTCTTGGCTGCGCTTCCGTTGAGGCATTGAGGTCAAAAACCCCTGGGTTAACCCGACTGGCAGTGGTCTCGTCGTCCAGCCGACCCTCCGCGTTCGCTAGCACGCCACCCGGCGTCCTGACCACCAACACACGGCCACTGCTCCCCTGATCTTCATCTGGGGGAGTAATATTAGGAACAACGATGGGTAGTCTGAAATGATGAATAAGTGATTCCTCGATGGGTATTTCCTGCAGGGTCATTTTCACCCGGGCGCTGGTGATCTCTTTGTTCCCCTCCTGAATAGTGCGCTGAATCGACGAGACGCTCATGTCGCCGATAACGAACTCCAACGGCTTTCCGGTTATTTCGGCGCGCTTCATCGAAACGCGCAACATTTGATCCAGCCCAAAAACCTCAACCGGGAACGGCCTCTGGGCCATTGTCCTGAGTTGTTCCAGTTGGTCATAGATACTTGTCCTGAGACCATCCGGGTACGGCGTGTTGTTCTCGACCACCATATTAGCAACGACGAATTCCATGGAGACTTTCATTAAGGTCCACTGAGAGAACTCCAGCAGTGGAAGATCCCCGGTCCTGGGAACTTCCACCCACTTTGCTCCCAGTGCTTGATACTGTATGTCGTTAGGAGTGTACGGAAATACGAATATGTCACTCAGTTCCAAAGCGCTACCCAAAGTCCGTAACGAATAGCCGGGAAGATCAAAGTCTCTGGGGTATCTCTGAACTAGTTGCGCGTGATTGGGATCCGATGCCCCATATCCCGAAATGCCCGCATGGCCGGCGTTGTTGAGAGCGAAATCTGACCCGACTACGGTCATATTCTCAAGAGTAACCGTTGATCCGCCGCCTAGCCCATAGTAGGCACTTGAATTCAATGAGTTCATTGCTTGCGCCCCCGTCCATCCGTGGGGGGTGTTCCGTCCTTGGATTTGCCCAGCAGGCGTGCCAGCAGGAATCGGTCGCGCATCTTGGTCCCATCCGAAATCTTGAAATCCTTCCGGAGTGATGGTGCCGACATTCTCTTTGGTCATGAAGAAGTCAACCCAAGCATCGCTGTAAGTTTCCCTTAGGCGGGATTCAATATTCTGACGAATCAAGGATTGTGACATATCTGGATTCATGAATTGTCCACCGAGAACACCCAGAGAAGACGTAAGAACACTGCCCGCCGTGTTCATCATGTTCTCTCGTATCGTCTTGTAATACGACAACAGTGGCTCGACATGGGCTTCGTTCGTAATATTTGAATCCGCTACAAGTCGGTTCCATGCCAGGACATCGGCGTAGACGGCTTGATAGGCAGTTTCGGTCGCGGCTATGCCTCCGGCAGCATATTCATAGGTATTCGTTCTATCGGCCCACGAGAGCAAGATCTCATCTGCGGCGTTACTCGCGCCACCTCCGCTAAACGAATCGGTCCCCTGTGCATCAGGCCCTGATAAACCTGACCCCATGTGTATCATTTGGTAAAAATCAGTATCCACTTTTCCTTCGTTGCTGGACGACAGCCCCTGTCCGTCGATGTAGTACGCCGTCATCACGGGATTCCCCTGAGCATCCTGAGATAGGCCATCGTAGAAGTACATCCATCGTCTGTCCGTTAACTTCTTCTCTGCGGCCTCTCCCGCCGCCGTGTTCCTAAACTCCCTATCTAATTCTGCGAGTTCATCAACATCTGCTTGAGTTTCGGCTATTCCGGGGGCATATCCATTCCACCGCCAGAGCACATAACGCCTAAGCGACCTAACGTCCTCCCACTTCTCCCTCTGCTGGTTGATGGAGATATTCTTAAAAACACCCCGCAATCCGACATAATCGGTTTTTTCGTATAACTTATTATTGATATCCAAATAGCGATTAGATACGCTGGCAGCCAAAATTTCTGTATTTGGATGAGCCCACGGGATGTTACCAAAATCGTACCTGTAGTGCTCGACGGGCCATTTCAATTCCCCACTGATTAAGGAGGACCCTCCGGAGGTAGGCCAATCCTCTATTACGAAATCGGCCTCGATCTGCCCGCTGCCCATCAGGCCCTCTCCCTATTCGATTTTTCAATATTCTGGATTTCAGTCATTACCAACATTGCAACCTCTTCTGCGCCCGCGTCAGGCCCACCAGTCACATTGATAGTGTAATTATAGGTGCCGCTTGTTCCGCCAGACATTCCTCTGGATGACGCTGTGTCACCGGCGGGCACTGCGTGTAGATGCCTGCTGCCGGAAACACCATGCATTTCGGCAAAGCCGCCTCCGGCGCGTACACGGTCCCCATAGGCTCCAAGGTTGTTGCCAGTAAGGTCCAAAGCCCTTCCCGTGAGGTGATCGGAAGTAGACGACCCCAGTGCGAAGTTCCTCTGCCCGGAGGTGATCAGTCGTTTGCCGGCTATTCCGCTGCTGATGCGGTTGTGTGCCGCCATGGTCCCAGCAAATGCGGAAGACGTATCTCCCCGGTAAAACGCTGAATCCTCCCATGGGACATCGTTGCTGATTTCGCTTGCGTTGTAAAGGTCTTTCAAATTCCGCATCTCGCCCACCGTGGGCTTATCGGTAGCCGCCTGCCATGCACTCAAGAACGCGCCGGTCGCCTCGGCGTTCATTTCGAAATCTTTATTTTCCATTCCTAGATCGAACGCGTTGGCCGGAGCCGCGCCAAACATGCCGATTACGCTGTTCATCGCTATGGCGAACTGCTCAACGGAGGTGCCGAACTGTAGGGTGCTGTCGTGGAACAACTGAGCCACTTCGGTTTCGTTTAGTGCCTCTGCGCCGTGCCGTCCGATGACTCCTTCCAACTTCTGGAAAGAAAACCCACCAGCGACACCACTGTCATTCTTGGGATTCAGGATGCTCGCTAACGTGGTCTGGGCACCCAGCACGGCCGCGTCGTACTCATCTATCTGAGTCTGTGTGGCACCCGGCAAAGCCCCAGGCATGTCCCCAACCGCCAACAAGCGTTCTTCTGCTTCGCCTATAGCCAAACGCTCCCTTTCGCTGATAGACCCAATGCCTATCCCCTCCTGGCCCAACTTCATCGCAATACTCTGCACCAACTCCTGGTCGACCCTCTGCTGAGCCGTAGCCACACGAACGGTGGCTAGGTCCATGATGTCGGCGGCGGTGCCCTGCAGAACGGCACCCTCCATGCCCTGGATCATGCCGTTCTCCTGCTGGTACAACGCCCCACCCACACCGAGATCCGCGACAAAAGCCTTCAGCCCTGCTGCTTCATCGCCGCCGAATATCGCCGTGTACATATTCAAGGAGTCCGCGAGGAATTTTGTAGCGGCCTCCTCGTCCAAGTCCCCCGATGAGTACAGGTCACGGAGACTGGTCGCAGCCTCATCCAAGGCGAATTCGGCTTCATCCCTGCTAACTTCAATCCGGAACAAATCAAATATGCTGGCTTTGACTTCTGCGAAGAGTTGATTGATCTGCTCTGCGGTACCAACCATCGAGTTGGCCAATTGCCTGATCATTTCCGAGGTCTCCATGGTTGCGTCAAACAGGTTGAGACCCACCGCCTCGGCCAGTTCGTGAATCCCCTCTGCGCTCTGATCCGTCAAGTCTGTGAGTAAATTCATCCTTTGGGTGTATTTCGCTATGGCCATCTCGCCGGCAACCAACTCAGGCAGGACTTCCGCGCCCATTTCCTGCATCCACGCCTTCGGATCTACCAAGGCTTGTTGCTTTTGCTGCTCGGTCATCGTGATGCCGAACTCGTCCTGCCTCGCGAAAACTTGCTCTATCATTCGCTGGCGAGCCTCATGGCCCGTTAAACCCTCATAGCCAGCCTGCAGGCTTGGTCCACCCGTCGTCTCCCCAAAAGCACCCACACCCATCATGCCATGGTGCACGGCTCCCGAAGCAGCGATTCCAAAGGCAAGGGCTGGCGCTGTCAGCGTGCCCCCCGACCCGACGATGGCGGCCGTAGTGAGCGCACCAACAGCAATGTCGGCCGCAATGACTGTCGCCCAGTCCATCCAACTACGCTCTACCGATCCATCCCCTATGGGATTATCCGCGAAATTCAGCCCCTGGGTCGCAAGATCCATCATGTCCCTGGTGCCTTCCAAACCAAGTGCTTGCTTTGCGCGCTGTCCGGTCACCCCGACCATTCCGTACCGCTCACTCACCTCGCGGATGCCCTCTACCATGCTGTCCCAAATCTCCTGGGCCTGATCCTTGGCAGCCGCTTTTACTTCTTTTGTCAAATGACGTTTCTCACCCAGAGCGCCCGCGATCGATCCAGCAATACCACCGATAATGGCTCCGGCCGCCATGCCATACGGACCCGCATACGCGCCGAGGGCAGCACCAGCACCAGCGCCAGTCACCATGCCCCCCATCTGTGTTCTTGAATTCAGGGCAGCGCCACCCAAACCGACCGCCAAACCTAAACGGGGATCAATCATCGACAACATTGAACCCATTGCCATAGCCCCCTGAGCCTCCTCGGGCATAAAGCCGCCAAGGATCCCCATGCCCATCATGGCGCCCATTTTCCCGCCCATAGAACCAGACACTCTGCTTATCCCCGCCGCTCCCCGACCGGTGAGCATGGGCGCTATTTTGTTTGTGCGGAATCTCTGGTACCTGCTCAACGGGGAATTGGGCCCGGTGGCCTGCTTGTTCACGTTCCCCGCCCACTGGCTTAACCTTCCTCTCGCACCACCCATTATCATCGGTCCCCCAGGTGCCGCTGCGCCGCCAGTTGCCACACCTCCCGCAACTGTCCTTCCGCTAACCACTCCCCTTCCGGCTCCACCCGCTCTTGATGTCAGCCCTTTTGCTCCCCTGTCGTCGAACAGCCTCTGCTGGCCAGGCATCTGACCGCCACCGCCACCGGGTGGAACGTACCCGGGCCCACCAACAGGAGGTCCCCCGATATTTCCCCCTTTGGTCACGCCGGTAGGACGACCATTGACATTGACCGAACCAGCCGTCACGTTCATCGTTCCCGTTGTGCTTGTCGGAGGCACGACGGTTCCTCGATTGTTTCGAAGTTGCTTCCCGCCCATCCTCATAAACATCAGGGCAGCCATTGGGGCAAAACCTTTCATGCCAGCGCCGATCCCACCGAAAACCCCACCGATAACCCTGACCAGACCAGCAACCACTTCGAACATCTGTGAAAGTCCGTCAATCACCTTGGAAATAAACGGCATTGACTCCAGCCACAACTTCTTTATCTCCGTAGTCAAGCCGAAGAACTGAGTAATCATGTTTCCTACCGAGTCGCCGAACTGCTCGAACCCTTCCGAGTTCCTGGCAAGTTCTACGCCGAAGTCGCCAAAGGCGTCCTTGAGGTACTCGCCCATCGGCACCAAGATGCGCCTGAACATGTCCTCAATGATTTCAGCACTTTGGATCAATGGCTCCAGACTGTTAGTTACCTGCTCCCAGCCGAGTTTGAAGTTGTCCCACCAATCGCTGATGCGACCGAACATGCCCTCTGCCATGGGCAGCCACTTGCTGACAAGTTTGACCATATTTCTTTCGATGTACTCTGCTCCCGATACGAGAGAACTAAGAAAGCCGCCTGAGCCGAATCTGAGAATGCTGCCGTGTATTCGCACAAACATTCGTCTGAAGATATGTACTATGTCATCAACCGCTTCTTTCGTATCCCCCATAAACGCATCACCGAGATCAGCAAAATCAGTTCTGATGATAGTAAACGCACCCTTGAGTTTGCTCATCAGGGTGCCGGCAACAGCGTCGAACTGTCCCTCCATGCCCGCTATCACTGACAATTCGCCAGACTTAATGGCATTCTTCAATGCGGAAACGGTCTTGATCTCCGCCTCGCGGATTTTTTCCATCGTCCGTTCGCCCTCTTTGCCCATTCCCCTAAAGGCTTTTTCGATTTCACCCCATTGCACCTTGGGGTCGGTGAGAAGGCCGACTACTTCGCCGATCCATTTGGCCGCGTCTGCTCCCGATCGGCCAGCATGTGCAACATCGAGCAGCCCTTTGGCCAACCCCTGCGAGTAAGTTCCCCTTTGCGATGCTCCTGAGAAAATGGTGTTGAGGTTCTCAACTCCCAGAGTGGCCAGTCGAACGTCTGTCGCCATACCGCGCATCTGTGCTCGAACAGCAGAAACACCCGATGTGAGATCCGCGTAGTTGCCCTTCAACCCCTTGTAGGAGAACATGGCCGCTTGCTGCTCACGAATGGCTGCTGAGAGAATCGCCAGGGCAGCCGTAGCGCCCGCCGCAGCACCAGCGATCATCTTGATGGCGCCGTGATACCCCTTCATTAACCATCTGCCGATTTTGAACAGCGCATGCACGGCGACCATTGAGGCTGCCATCAGGGCGAATTCGGCAACAAACATCTTGGTGGCTACGGCGAATACTTTGGAAATGACCGTTCCGAAGCCTCTGACCAACTTGTCCCAGTCGGTCATCATTCTCTTGAATTTCTGCCCCGACTTCCCCATGGCGTTAATCATCCGGTCGCCAGATTTAGCCACCTTGTTGAATTCAGAATGGGCGCCAGCAGAGGCAAGTTTGACCTTGAGAATGTCCCGTTCGGCTTGTCTGACTTGTCGCCGGCCCGTATACCGGGCATCTAGGGTTAGAACTGCGTCAGCCATGTGTGCTCCAGCGGGACTTGGAGCCGGTTATTAGCGGCGGGCAGTACGCTCTCTAACCCGCTCTTGTTCTTCCCGGTCATCCTGTATAACTTTAGCACAGGCCAATAGAACGGCCCATTCAAACTCGTTCGTTTTCAGGAGTTCCAAAGGGTTAGTGTGCCACAGTTCGCCCATTCGGGCTGCTGATCTTATATACGAATCTTCGCCTAGTAACTCGAAGATTCGGTCGTAGGGTCCACCGTGTCAACGGTGTCAGAATACCCTGCAGCCTCCAAGACAGCGAGAGCCGCTGCCTCGACATGGGGATCAGTTCCGAAGAAGTTACGAACAGCGTCAGGCACGGGACGACCAGCCTTGGTCATCTTGAGAATCGCCGAAGAAGCAAAGTTCATCTGGTAGCCATCGTCGTCGTAGACTTCCTCCCCGTCCATCTGAACGCCGACCGTCGTATGCCCAACAACAAAACAAGCGAACTTGGTCGGATCCAATCCGTTCTTGGTTTCCTCGCCAGCCTGCTTGCGCCAATTGCGCATCTTGGTTTGGGAGATGTTGGGACTGATGCGCAACATGACTCCCTTGCGATCGGGAACTTCAAGCAGCACGACGGGACGTTCCACTTCCTTCGAAATGGTTTCCTCCAGACGTTGAAGCGTGGACGGCTCGTCGGCAGACTGGTTTGCCGCTGGAGGGGGTGCCTTCTCCTTCTTGGGAGTAGACTTTTCTTCTGACCCGTCGGTATACAGTTCTGTGCTCATGATGTGAAAACTAGCACAGCCGCATGTCTAATGGCGGCAACTCTCAGAAGTTCCTTATTAACTGGTCAAGAGGCCAGAGGTAACGTTCTGGATGGCGAAAGTGAGCGAGAAGGTAGCAGGTGCTCCTGAAGAAGCGTCGCCCTCTGGTTCTGTGATCCCAACCAACAGAGCACCGTTGTATATCCGATCGGTGCCAATGGCTTGGATGTCACAATCCAGCATGTAGACGGAGAGGTTGTAATACATGCGCCCAACCCCTTTTCTCATCCCTGCTAGTTTCACGGCAACGCCCTGTCCTCCATCATTTTGGAGGTCTTCGAGTATGGAGTCATCCATGTGCGCGGTAATAGTGATGTCACCGATTTCGAAAGGAGCACACAGGACTGATGGGCTCTGATCACCACCGGCGTAGACCTTCTCTACGGCCGCAGTGATTTCGCCACCGGAGACCTGGGCAAACTTGAAGCCATTCCAGTCTGGGCTTGTGGTACTTGCGGGCACGATTTCCGCAATGAGTTGGCGCTGTGAAAGTTTTTGGCTATGTCCGTCGTGGGCCATTATTCATGTCCTCCGTTATACCACCGAGGTGGTGAGATTGCTCTTGGTGATGTCGACGGTGATCTTGTCGCCGATACTTGACACTCTGACGCCGACCTTTGCTTTGACTTCCCCATCCGCCAACTGGGAGGCAGGGTTCAGAGCCTTGTCGCACTTGACGGTATAGCCATAATCGAGTTGTTTGCCGTTCGCGTCGAAGGCCTCGTAGAGGGCTCCGCTCTCTCGAAGTGGCTCGAGAATGGCAATCAGACGTGCCTGGACTGAGGCGAAAATGTTGCCGCGTCCGTCGATCACGCTGAAGACAAGAGCCTCTAGAGTGGCGTTAGCAGCATGGATGATGGTGTTGACCGTGTCCTGTGCCATGAGGTAACGGAAGTTCGTCGGGTCGTTCGACATGGAACGAGCGCCATAGATGCGGAACGTGCCCTCGATGAGGCGAATCACGTTCACATTGTCGCCATCCAGTGTATTGCCTGTGGAGGAATCCACTTCCAACTCGATGGCGTTAACCCACCGGGCCACAGAAGCCACGCCTGCTGCGGGCTGATGTGATCCCTTGTTGTTGTGGGAACGGGCTCGACAGCCAGCAACATACCCATCTGGTGGGATTAGCCGGTTGACACCTGAGAGCAACGTTGGAGTGAGAATCCACGGCCAGTACAGGCCGGCATGTTCCCCGTTGGGCTCATTGGTGCGAATCGTCATACCCGTTGTCTGGGCCTGGGCGGCCGTTTGTGCCGCGGCCGTGTGGAGAAGGGCAACTCGGTTGTTGTTGTTGGCGTGAGCAGTCAGGCCCTGATAAACCTCTTGGACGTGTGATTCCGGACAGGCAACAGCGCCAGATCCGTAGGAGTCGAGGAAGTTGGTCAGACCAGCGACGTAGAGTGCCGAGGTCACGTTGGACCGGTCATCATCACCGGCTGTGACTGACTGTGGAGCGAAAATGTCAACCAATGCGCCACCCTCGTCAGTCACGGTGACGTAGTACGAGGCGACAGTGCTGCTGGCGAACTTGCTGAGAATCTCTTCGCTGGACGCAGTGTCCGTGGCGACGAAAACGGCCGTGCCGGCAACATAGAGGGTTACAGTCCTCGTGTTGGCTGCCACGCCCGCAGCAGTTCCAACCGTGAGGTCGTCGCTCCAAGCGCCAGGGCCATTAGCCGTGAAGGTAACCGTGTCGGCAGAGCCGTCGTTCAGGGTTACAAACCCCGTTGTGGCCGAGGGGCCTACAACGCGGCTGATCCAACACTGGGTGCCACCCTCTTCAAAGAAGGTTTCAACAGTGGGATGCATGTAGGAATAGGACTGGTAGCCGCCGTAGTAAGACTCGAACTCGGCAAGGCTGGTAACCAGAATGGCCTTATTGGTCGGACCCCTGTCTGTGAGGCCCACGAAAAAGGCTTGTGATGATGCGCGAATAGTGCTCCCAATGGGACCACTTCGAACCGCAGTTGTAATCGTAACACCAGGCATATGAACCGTCCCGTTGAGTCTCTTTCTTATTGTACGACGATCCTATGGGATCTCCGTGCAACTACTACCCATAAGATTACTACATCAGAGCCCCAGCAGGGTCATCCCTCTGAAGGCTCTTCGCTTTTTGATTCTTCTTCCGCAGGGGCTTCTCCGTTGCTGTCTGCGGATGTGCTTTCAGCCTCGGATATCGGAGCCTCCTTCTTTAAGGAACGAGGTTTTCCTTTCGGGATGGCAGGGGGCGGAGTGGCGGCAGGGGCAGAACAAATGGTCAACGTTCCCACATCGACAAGAGCCTTTGCCGTCGCGTCTATTTCAGACATTCCAGCGCAGGCTTTACGCGGCAGAGCATGGCCGGCATTCGTTACGATGAGATTGTTGTTAGTTACGTTCCGAAGCCACGTCAAATTACCAGAATGAGAGGCATGACTGGCGTGGTCGGACACCGTATAGGTAAAATTGGTCATGGGATGATTGTACCTTATTCCTCGTCTACGGGGTGTCCAAGGGAATCGTATGTACGTCTTACCACGACCTTGTGCCTTCTGATTGCATCACTGACTTCAGGCCATGTCGGGGAACAGAGAAATAAAGAAAAGACATGTGATCGGTGTCCGACTTTGCAGGTGCTGATCATGTATCCGCTGTTGTTGTAGATGACCACACCGTCAGCCCTGTTGTAGTCAAATGCGTCAGGATCCAAGACACTACTCAACTCCTTGCAAATGCAAGTCATTCTGAAGCACCTCCAGCCGCAACGGTCGTTGGCAATACGAGCGGAGAAGTAACCGCCCCCGTTGTCGTATCCTTCGAAACGCCGACCCCCTTGACTCCGAAGAGAATGCCGTCTTCGTCCACTGTGCCATGCTCCCTGCGCATCACGACTTCGTCCATGGCCAATTCGTAACCGAGATAGGCTCCGGCCATATACCGCTCCCCTTTGAGCGGGGTCAGATCCGAGAATTCCTCCCTCATGCTCCCTTCATCGATCTTGGCCTGAAATGATCCGTAATCATTTGCAGTGACCGCATTGAGGCAGGGATAGTCCAACAGGGCAGAGCGAACAACCGTCGTGAGCCGGTCGCGGCACAATGTGGCCTCTTCGGCGTTTCCTCCTCGTGCCCAAACATACGTTCGCATGACATAGTTCACGCGGTATTGGGGCTCAGTCCCTCTCATATAACCAACCCGTTCCATCCTGTTTGTCGAGATGGCCACGGTAATTAAGGTGGGCCATGCGTCCAGCGCGACTGGTTCATAACTGAGATATTTCACTGGAGTCGGCAATTCGGTATCAGTTACCTGCCAACCATTTCTGTAGTCAAATACACGTTTAGGGATGTCGCTCTCAAGGTAGGCCGTGACGAATGATTTGGCGAACTGGCCTCCGTGCATCAACTCGATAGTGGTAACAGCCATTATCGTGTAATCTCTCGGTCTCGGATATCACGTTCTCCCAAAACATGCTGTTGCATCATACGCGTCCAGCGTTTCTGCTGTCCCCTCGGTTCAAAAATGATTTCACGTTTAGGCATCTTGCTTGTACCGTATTGATGAAACTTGGCATAACGAACATCTGGAAGATTAAATCGTGCACCATCTCGATTTATCTCCACCATGTTCCCGCGGAGTGACGCGATGGCTTGGAACAGGTGTCCGGTTTGAACCAATGGAGGTGCGCCGGGGAAATGCACTGCTTTCCACGCTCCGTATTCCGCATCCAGCGGAGCCCAGCCCCCTACCGCTAAACCGTTGGCGGTAAAGTTGGCGGTCCAGGCCAACCGCATTTCGTCACGGATGTCTTCCATGACGGGCGCGAAGTCTCTTCCACGCCTCTGCATGCCGTCCAATTTGTCTTTGTACGAATCGTCGTCGAAGTCTACGCTTACCTCTATGCGCGGCATTATGCGGCCCTTATGCGTCGGTACCTTTTAATCGACATTAGTTCTTTCTCAAGAAAACCGATTTCCGCCAGAGCAGTTTCTCTTGGCTCTAGATCCTTGATCCCGACAACGTCATCGTGCATGTTCTGCATTTCCCGTGCTGCTGCCCGGAGCAAGAGTAGTTTGAGCATTGGAATACTCCCACCTGCAAGACCCGCTGTATAGGTAACCGTGATCTTGTCGTTAGGAAGACTTCCATAGACATCGATTCCGTACCGACGCACGAGGTAATTCGTGTATTCCACCAAAGCGTCCGTGGTAGCGGAAGCCGACGCACTTCTACGCGTTACGCTCGTTACGGTAACAATCGGACTATTCCTGAGGTATACCGTTTCTGGGGGATCAGTAAAAGTCGAGATGGTAGGCCAAGCGCGTGACGATGAGTCCGAGGAATCATGATTGTAAAAAAAGGAACTCATGGGGACCCCGACATGGTCGGATCCCATCACATGCACCTCATCGGTGTATGTGTTGACCTCGACCGGACGCCCCAAATAGGTTTCCATTTCGGACTGAAGACCCGCCAGAATAAGATCAGCCGAATCCTCCTGAAGAGGAGACAGGGTGATGTCCATGTAGGTCTTCACATCGGCTTTAGTTACTAACGCCATTGGCTCTTACCGCCCTCGACGACGCAGCAGATCCCTTATGCCTTCCGTTCTGACGCCCCCACCGCCTCGTCGTCCACGGGCTCGCTGAAGAAGGCTTTGGCCTGCGCGGCGAAGCCGTCCAGTGCGCGCCGTGAACCGATCAGTAATACGTCTCTGAGCGGGCATGCAGATCTCCTACTGGGCTTGAACCTAAGTAAGAGTCTACCATTCTCCATGTTCCAAGATCTTTATCGATCCGAGTTGGGGGGCTGTTCGATTGTGACTTTATGACGTATCGCCAAATCACTGTCGGTCGTTCCCGGAGGGGCCTCTACGGGAACCCATGCTCGGGAGTAATTGTGTTTCGAAACCTTGCGATGTTTAACAATCGAACCGTCAAGCATGAGTTCGAGTTCATCAAACTTCATGTTGAAATGATCACGGTATTCCTGATCCGTCATCCTTGTCGCCCGCTTGAGAGTCTTTATTAGTTTTGACAATTTGTGGGCAACCACCGCACCGCGACCACGATTGATTTGGACGTGCAGAATCATCGCTTCCGTATTGTCGCAATCAACCCACGTCACCGGAACCTTTCCCTCGCACGCTTCATTGATGGATGCGTTGCCCAGCACGAGGCGCAGACGCTGTCCGCCGTCGATGACATTGGACCCCTCACGCTGCACTACCAGGGGCGCCAAAATTCCATGATCGGCAATGGACCGAGCCAAAACCAACAGGTCTGGCCTCAAGATGTATGTTGTATTCCAGTCGGGAATGTTGAGCGACTCACACTCAACCTGTTCAATTTCCATTTTCCGCCTCTTTCATGCGCAGGGTGTGTGCCCGGGTTTTAGGTCCAACCGGGGTGATGGACATGGCGCTACTAATTTCCTTGAGTAGCAAATGACGAATCAAATTCTCAAACGGATACGAGTACGGATCTCGCGCATGCTTCTGGCGGAACTCAGCCACGAGCGCCTTGGCCCGCTGGGTGTTCGAAGGGCCGATCATGTAGGCGTCAATGAAGTCGGCTGCCCCATCCCATCCGACTTCGGCGTATCCGGCGATGAACTTTTCGACATCGACATCTTTCCACCAACGACGTTGAGCATCAATCTGAGGAAAGCACTCGCACAGCCGGTCATAGAACTCCGGCTCGGTAGCCACCAGATCGCCAATCCGACGAATGGCAACCGCGTGTAGTGGAATCCCAACCCGAGTATTCGATCCGGTCATTGCCGCTCGGTCGTAGTACTCGCAATAGGACGCGCCGTGTTCTTCCACGATGAACTTGAATACGTCGTCGACATTCCAGTCGTAGATCACCTTGGCGAATTTCATCGGCACACTCTTACTCAACTTGTAAGGATTGTTGATGTAATTCTCATGGAGTTTTTGAACAACTGACCGATAACGAACCATCGATTCGGCAGCCCTGACCCCAGTCACAAAGGCGACTTGGCCGACTTTGCCTTGCATCGTGTAGTAGTCGATCAGTTGGGGCAACGCGTTGGAATGGTCCAGCCCAAAATGATATGCCGTAATCGCCCACTCAGGGATAGGACGAACAAGCCTGTTCTCTTTTGCTCGCTCTTCGTCCCAAATGATTAACGATTGCCGCCTACCCAAAACCCAAATCTCTGCGGCAGTCGGCAGGCAATACCACTCCATGTCCACCCAGTCATACTCACGGACCTCGTTGACGTATGCCTCAACGAGTGGACTAACCATCTCTTCGTCACGAAAGATGACCTTGACTGGCCCTAGCCCACGTTCCTCGTGTACCTCTTTAGCCAGGTATAGAGCCGCTGTGCTGTCCTTGCCGCCCGAGAACTGTACACAGACCGTATCGAAAACGTCGTAAACGTGTCGGATCCTCTGACGAGCCGCCTCGACACACGAGATGTCGAGGAACATTCGCTGACGACTCATACCTCTGAGTGGGCGTCAACGAAAGCGAGGATCTTTTCCCCGGTCGTACTCCCGTCGTATCCGGGATTATTGCGAAGCCACCGAATGAAGTTGTACCACCGCTTCTGCTGTTCGGGATCATCAAAAACGATGGTGTATTGAACTACCGCACGAGGTGCAGCCCCAGGTACTACTGCCGTACTCCCCTGAATCGCGATCTCAGCATGGTCTACCGAATCGTCAGCAACGATCTGTCGCTCCCCGTCCTCGCCCTCCCGAACCATCCCGGCCAACATCTCAGCCGCTTCCCCGACCACTTCCGAGATCACTGGCGTAATGAAACCCACAACATCATCGCCGGGCCCTACCACCCTCTGAGCCTGCTCTTCGTAATAGGCGATCTCGTAGTCGTCCCATTTAAGATTCTCCATCAAATCGTTGTACTCATCAACGATCTCAACAATCATGTGCGACGCACCGACGGGATCCGTATGTCCCAACTCCATCGTTCGGTTGTCTGCGAGGGCGAATGCAACCGCCCGCTTGTCGTCCGCATCAATTGGCACAGCGGCGATGTGCGTCCATCCCAGGCGTCTGACCGCTTCGACCTGATGGTTACCCGCAAGAACGGTTGCTGTACCGTCCGTGTTTGGTCTAACCACGATTGGTTTGACCTGGCCAAACTCCTTGTAAGAAGCCATAATCGCTTCGACATTGCCGACTCGCGGGTTATGGGATAACGCGATTAGAGAATCCAACGGCATCAACAGCCCTTGCAGCGCCTCGCTCGTGTTATGTTCCATTACGGACCCACCTGGAATCGAACATTAGCATTGAGTGTCCTCATGGCGTCAATCGATGTCCGCAGGGAGAGCAACTTCTCCCGTTTTGCTTTTAGTAGGGCTTCCGATATTTTGTACTCAAACTGTTCATCAGCAAGTTTGTAGTCGGCCCACGACTCGCGTTCTTTAATGGAACCCTTGGCGGACAAATATTCTTTAGCCCAAGCCGCCTTGTATCGAGCCTCCTTCTTCGCGGCGCTCACAGCGAGTTCCTCGAAAACCTCAGTCTCGTCTTCCAGCGATTCGATCAGACGCATCAACTCATGCTCGATGTCGACCTGACTAATCGGCTGCGATCGGTTCACCATTCTCTACTCCCGCCATCATCAGCAATGGCTCCCAATCGATATTGTCAAGAGCCTTAAGGTTCTCTGCGGCCCATGTGTACTGACTCTCGCCGAGTCGCTGAAGGCCCATCTCGCGAAGCACCCAGGCGTCAATGCGATCCTCGATGCCCTTACCCGACCAGGACCTATTGGTCTTGAACGACACCGCTGAAATTACCTCAGCCTTGCCGGCATTCCCACGGCCGGTAGCGAACTTGGCGCGTGAAGTGGGGGGCACGATCACAAAAGGAATCCATGCCTCGTCAAACGCCACCTTCAGCACCCCACCTAGTTCTCCTAGGGCATGCGCTCGGGTGCGTGAACCATAAGAATAACCCTCCATAATGACGCATTTAATATTTTCTTCCAAACACCTCCCCAAGACATAATTGCGAATATCTGTTAGTCGTGATGTCTCTTCTTCATATGAATGGAATGCAACACAATTGTTGTCGTCAGTACACACTCCCGTTGAAGTAAGCGAGGGATCTAGACCGAGAATGTTCACTTCATCCAACTTTTTTTAGCGAGACCCAGGTCAACAGCAAGTTGTGGCTCTCGACCAATCCGGTCATGGCATCGACGACAAACGGCCATGCAGTTACTCTCGTCCGTAATGGATCCCCCCTGAGAGCGACGCTTCAACTCGTGAATGTCGACACTCCCACTTCTGACGTAGGACCCTTTACCGTCGTGTGATGCCCACACCGGACAGGCTTCGCAGTATGGGCGTTCTTCCAGCATCCGCTTAACCAGTTTGCGACGCTCAACGTATTCACGCTGCTTCTTCTTGCTGCGGCTGCGCATGTTCGGAGCCTACTACCTGCCTAGAGCGTCAAGGAGTCAACCTTGTCGAATTCCCAACGGTTGTCAAGGGTGGCCCACAGGGCCCGATCAACAGCGGTGTCTTCGAGGTCGAACTCCTGGAGCATTTTCCTGTGGGTAACAATAGCCCTACGGTAAAAATCAACCGTCTCCCACGGGTTCTCGTCCATCGGTTCCCCGGTCGCGATCATCGACATGACTTGATCGAGACGGCGCTCAACGTGAAGTTTGAATCTTTCTATCTTCGTCTTTTTGTGACTGTAGGCCCGTGCGGCTTCATTGGCCAATCGTCTTCCTGTTCGCCCCATTGCTTCGTAACGAACGGCATCTGCACTTGCGTCCATTTCGACGCTTTCGATCTGTTCTGTGAGATTTCCCAATAACGCACCTAGTGCCCTTTGCCAACGGCTCCAATTCTCTTCTTGCATCAATTCTTGGCGCTGTTGTACTGTCACGCGGTTCTTGACATCATCGGCAACGAGTCGGGCAAAGAAGTGATCGGGAATTTGGTTGGTCACAGTTTCTCCGGTCAATTGACCCATAATGGACAAATCCCCTTATAACTACACCAGCCACACAAAACAGACTTTTGTGCAGGGAAATCTCCAGTTGAGCAGGCCTTATCTATGTCGTCTTTAGCACTTCTTACATATGCACTTGTATCGGTGATGTCTTCATCGCCAAATGGAACTTCGAACTTAACCCCATCTTTGAGATAAAGAAGTTCCAAACTGGAAGTGCGTCCGATATCTAAAGCATCGATTAGCGTCCCATAGATGCGAAGTTGCATGAATCGCTCATCAACATAGTCCGCTCGCGGAACCTTGCCAGTCTTGTAGTCAGAAATAACAATTCCACCGTCTTCGTCCATGGTAAAGCGATCGATAAACCCTTTGAGTTGCACCCCGGACACTTTCCCATTGAGTTCGAATTCCAGACCGTCTGGCTCTATTTCCTCAGGGTTTTCGATTTTCCACAAGTTCTCGATGCACCACCAGGCCTTCCAGCGAAACATCCTGTATTCCTCTGCATCAGGAACGAGGGGTTTGACCCTCCGTTCCCAATTGCCTTTGCCCCATACCTCCCGAGCCAAAGACTGGGCCTGAGCCTGGGAGCGTTCCTCGGGGGCGTAGCCGTAGAGACCTTCTAGAACGTCATGAACGAAGTTTCCCATCAACGCCTCCTTACCGGAGGGGTCGGGGATCTTGTCAATCTTGTTGTACTTCCACTTGAGAGGACACTGGCGGAAGGTTCCTATTGATGAAGGCGACAAGTGTGGTGGCGCTACGGCCGTCATACCAAATACCCGTGAGTCAAACTGAAACCTGCAGGTCCGATGGACGGTTGGGCGGGGTCAACCAAATCTAAACCGGGACATGCGTTCACATCGATGGGTTCGATGGTCTCAACCACCCTGAACATCTCGGCTCCGTCGATCAGGGCTTGAAGGTCCGCTTTGGAGTCAAGCATTCCGGGGGTGATCTTGTTTCCATCGGTCGGGAGGGCATTGGCGATGTTCTCCATCGCGACCTGGGTTTCGTGCTCTGCCGTCTTGTCGCTAATCCCGTCAGGGGACTTCCTCATCGTGGCGTCACAGATCGCGGGTCGGAGGTCGAGTGTCATTTGAAGGATGCCGTCTTCGAATGTGATGTCACAGTCGGAAATCATCAGGAAATCCTGAAAGTCCATCTGCCGCTGCTTGACCCATTCGCGACGCATCACGCCCTCCAGTGGGGGCATGTTGCTTTTTCGAACTGCGGCAGCGCGCTCTGCAAAGCGCTCAGCCATCTTTTCGAAAGTCTCAGCGGTTGGCTCTGGAGTTTGCATCACTTGACCCGGTGTTCTTTAAGGTTGATCGGAGTGTCGCACATATTACACAGTCCCTCGTAGCGCCTTACGGCAGAACCGCCCATGAAGTGACGCTCGCAGGTCGGACACTTCCAGTACCCGTCCTTGGCCCAAGGGCTATTCGGTTTCGACATTGAAAGAAACCGCTACGCACTTTTCCAACAGCGCCGTCAGATCCTCGATGTTCGCCGTTTCCCGTGTGGGCTTGGCGCGCTCTCCGGCATGCTCCTTCCAGAACACGGCTATTTCGTCCTTCTGAGACTTGTCGAACTTGGCGATCAGGCTCGTGAAGTTGTCCCACAACTGTTGTACCTCGGGGTTGATCTCTTCCTTCGCCTCGTGTATCAGAGCCTCTTCGGAGCGGTAGAGATAGAGGCCCACCCCCATCATGGAAGCGGCCTTCTTCAAAGCGTCGGAGATCGCGATCTTGTGGTCGTTCCCCAAATCGAGAAGACCCCCGTTCTTCTTCGCCTTGACCTCTGCGCCACCGTATGCTTCCCTCTTGAGTGTCTTGTCGTTGACGACTGCCGTCAGACGGACATGGGCAATAACGTTGTCGCCTCCCTCGAGACTGCGTTCACAGGAGAGAACCTCGAAGTTCCAGTTCTCAAATCCCAAAACGTCGTTGAGGCGTGCAATGACCTCGTTGACTGAAACAAACCTAAATGCCACTCCCCCCTTGTTCAGGGTGCCTTCCAGTTCGGCCGGGAACGGCGTAGACAGTTGCTTAAGTATTTCCTTGCTCATTCTGCATTGCCCCTTCTAACGATGACGCTTACTTTGGGTTGGGACGACTCACAATAGTTATCGGGATTTAGTCCGATCTTGTTCAGTGCCCCAACCCGCCAGTACGATGGCTGGAGATACTCCAATATCTTTATGCCCATTTCACTGGGGGACAGGACGACTTCGCCCGTGTCCATGTCCACTGATGATTGCTCGATGCGATCCATCACATCACGGACAAGAGCCTTGTGCTTCCATCCCGAACGGCTGGCGGACATCTTGCGCTCAACCGTAGCCATGTCCCGCAGACCAAGAATTTGGTTGCCATCCATCGCTCCGCCGAGCCAGGATGACAGGCCATCGTAAAGAAAACTCATATCCCGTTTAGCCAAGTTCAGTTCGAGCAGCAGTTCAGCCGACTCTTCGACCGAATGGTCATCCTGCGTGTACCTGGCCAACTTGACATCGAGGGCCGCTATCTCCATGCGCAATGCCCGGACATCGTCGGGGGTCATCTAAAGCCTCCAGTAGACAAGTGGGGAGGTGTACCTAAGCGAGGATAGCCGCTCGCTTCCGCTGAGGCAACCCTAGTCCAGTAAGAAACGAGAATGCTCCCGTAGCCGAGTCGACTTGGTCGTCGTGAGGGCAGGCTTCCGGGAAGGATGAGAACTCGTCGAGCCAATCGGTCAACCACGTTCCCCTGACGACCCTCACGTTACCGTTGGCAATAGCAGCAGCAAGGGGGCGGGCCCTTGTCACCTTGTCCCCTGTAGACCGGATGCCTATGATGTCGTATCCGGGAACGACGAACCGGGCGTACTGGTTGATCAATGCCTTCCCTGACGATCCGGGTTCCTGTTCCATCCGAATGGGAACAGATACTCCATCCTCATAGGCCGTCTGGGCGATGAATTGTTCCACCTTCTCCCCCCTGTGGCGGATCTTCTTGACATCTAGAATGTATGCGACCCCTGCGTCAAAGAGCATCAAAGTTCCCACTGTCCAGTCGGGGTCCGGATAGGAGGGAGACGGTTCGGATGCGGCAAGGTCCCAGAACCGGACTGCTCTTGCCTTGGGAGTTAGTACTGGCACCTCGTCATTCTCCATGATGACGACAGACTCTCTGTCAAACATCGACCCCAGAGTGGTTGCCCACCAGTCACCTTCTTCGAGTCGTTTGCGTTCTACTGGGTCCAGCGCTTGCAGCGACTGACGATACGAGTCGGCGTCAATGCCAGGATTGTCGGTAAGCAGCGACGGCACGAATACACGCTTTTCCGTCTTGCCTTCTACGATAAAGCGTTGTCGTACCCAGTTCGGCGCGGGGTTGGACGCTGCTCGCATCCGAAGGGGAACCTTGGAAACAGGGCCGGATACTGGACGCCGCAGTCGGGAAAAGAGGTAACGATAATCATTCTCTCTGATCTCGGTGACCTCATCCATTCCGATGAATTGAAATTCAGCACCCTTGTAGCGGAGGTAGTCCTGCGAGTTGTTCAGATACCCGAAAGAAATTCTTGCACCCGATGGGAAGGTGGCGACGTACAACGAACCGTTCCATTTGATGTTGTCGTAGTTGGCAATCCATGCTTGGAATCGGTCCATGATGGCGCCCGGCAATGCGAGGTCGGCGTAAGTGCGCCGAAACAGAATGGCGCTATAGCCGGGCACGTCCACATACTGCAGCGCTGCCATTAGCAAGGCAGAAGATTTCCCACCTCCGGCCGCGCCTCCGAAAAGGGCCTCTAGGGAATAGGTGCGCAGGAAGACCTTTTGTGTCAGCGAGGCGGCTTCAGGACAGTACGGAGATTCCTTCGGCTGGAGGAACTCCAGTATGTTTTTCCAATCGTCCACGATCTCACTCCAGTCTCTACTACATTCTAGAGTAGACCAACGGATGGAGTAGGGTGACGCCTGTGAACTGGCTGCGCGCAGCACTAAATCGGGCAAACGCCGCAAATGTACTGATGGTATCCTTTATTATATTCACAAGCATCGGTGCGTGGATGATTCGCCCCTCGTTGGGGCTAATAGTCGCTGGCGTGTCATGTGGGATCCTCGGCTTCCTATTAGGTCTTGAGTAAATATGGCTTGGAACTCTCCAGAAACAAAATCACATCAGATGGCAGCAGGCAGGGCAACTGTCGGTCCCGGTGCTCCCATTGCCCACACTCCGGGTCTCGCTGGACAGCCCTATAGTGATCAGTGGGATATCGAGCGTGCCCACAAGGAGGGCATGCAGAAGGTTACATGGGTAGCCCGCTGCGTGGACGCTATCGCAGGAAACCAGGCACGGTTGCCAATTGTTCTTCGAAAAGATAATTCACCAGATGGTGAACTCGTCACCAGCAAGCGTGTAAGAAACGACTCTATTCTAAATCTTCTTAATAGCAAATCGAATATTGGTGAGAACTCGTTTATCTTCCGGTATCGACTTTCCGCGCAACTTCTGATGGGAACACGCGGTGCCTTTATTGAAAAGATTCGAGGACGAGACGGACGAATCATTGGGCTGAACCTGCTGCCGCCTCACACCACGGCACCCGTCCCTCACCCCAAGAGGTTTGTCTCTGGCTACGAAGTTCAGATGCCGGATGGCAAAAAGATCACCATGTCCCCGGAAAGCGTCGTCTGGGTTCGTCGCCCCCATCCTCTCGATCCCTATCTCTCGATGACTCCCATGGAAGCAGCCGGCGTGGCCATCGAGATCGAGAACCTCGCCAAGTTATACAACCGCAATTACCTACTCAATGACGGTCGACCCGGAGGGCTGCTAGTCGTCAAGGGCGAGATAGATGACGACGACAAAAACGAACTGAGGAACAGATTCCGAGGCAACTTGGGACGAGTCGGCTCAACGACTGTGATCGCTGCTGACGATGGTGTTGATTATGTCGACACGTCCGCCAGTCCTCGTGATTCTGCTTACATTCAGATGCGGCAGATCACAAAAGAAGAGATTTTGGCATCGTTCGGTGTGCCCGAGTCGGTGATCGGTAATGCCTCTGGGAGAACCTTCGCCAACGCCTCTGAAGAAATCCGGGTGTTCTGGAGCGAAACCATGGCGCCCCATCTTCAACACCTTGCTCGCGCCCTAGATGAATTGGACGACAAGCATTACATCGACTTCGACCTAGACGAAGTTCCCAGCCTGACAATCTACAGGCAAGAGCGATCGCGCTATGTGAAAGAGGAGTTTCAGACTGGTCTGATCAGTGCCAATGAGTATCGAGAAGCAACCGGACGCAAGACAACGGAGTCCGATCTTGCCGATTCTCTGCTACAAAATCCGAACCTGACTCCGATTGCCAATACCGAAAAGCCAATGGAAGACGGACCTCAGGCCATGGTTCCCGGACAACCGGGTGCTGCAGGTCCCCCAGGAGCGCCAGGAGCGCCAGGAGCGCCCCCAGGAGCGCCCCCAGGAGGCGGAGCAGAGTTACTGGACCCGAACACCATGCAGGGTGCTATGGCCGCTGAGCAGCAAGCAGCAGCGGCGACTGCGGCTCCTCCGGGAGGAGGGGCAGCCCCCCAGACTGGAGCCATGGCCGCTCCCGGCGGACAGATGTCCGAACAGTCCGGAACAATGGAATTCAAGGTGGCCACAACCTCTGATCTTGAGAGATGGTCAGAAATCCTCGACCGGAGCCTCGAACGTCTGTTCGAACGTCAGCAACGTGTGATCCTGGAAAAGGCCAGTGGGACAAAAGCCCAAAAGGCTCTATCGGATGGAATCCTCGACGCAGATTCGATAATGTCACAAGGCACCTGGAACAAGCAGACAGACGAGGACATTCGTCCGGTTCTCAATGCAATCATCAAAGATGCGACAGAGTCGTACTCCGAGAAGTCGGCAGATTACACCGCCCCGTTGCCCGAGGATGTTGTTACTCACGTCAACTCTCAAATGGAGAGGATCAAGAGGATTCACGCCGAAACTAAAGATGCGTTGTCCGGAGAAATCCTTAGTGTCCTCGCCCTTCAGGATAAGCAACAGCGTTTGGCAACACTCAAATCCTCCCTCGTTAGCCATTTCACCAACCTTCTCGCCAAAGTACGTCCTCAGGTTGCCAGAGATGAAGCACGACGAGCCTGGAACCTGGCGAGTAAATAGATTAAGTGAACAACTGTTCCCTTTACTGAAACTACAGTAATTTTCACATTATTTTACAGTGTCGTACCCCTGTTGTGATCTATCATGACTACAGGGCTACAAGGAGTCTTCATGCCGGTCGGAATGGAAACAGATATCCAGATTAAGGCCACTAACGGCCAAGTCAGCGTTGACGAAGCGCAGGGTATTGTCGAATGCTTTGTGGCCGCCATTGGCAACAAGGACTCCGTTGGCGACATCATCCAGCCAGGAGCCTTCGCCAGCAGTCTCATGCGTCGCAAACCGCGTGTCGTCTGGGGCCACAACTGGAACGACCCCATTGGCAAAGTTCTAGACATCCAAGAAGTAGGACCCAGCGACCCACGCCTCCCTGAAAAAATGAAGGCCGGGGGCGTAGGCGGACTCTACGCGCGGGTCCAGTTCAATCTTGGATCCGAAAAGGGACGCGAGGCCTTTGCCAGCGTGGCCTTCTTTGGGGGCGACCAGGAATGGTCTATCGGATACAAAACGATCAATGCGACATTCGATCCAGTACGCCAGGCAAACATATTGCGCGAAGTCGAACTATACGAATGTTCTCCAGTACTACACGGAGCAAATCAACTGACTGGCACTATTTCGGTCAAGGGTGCCGATGTCGCGCTCATGGAACACGAAGAGACACACGTCCAGACGCAGAATGATTTGGAGTTCTCTTTTGATGACTTCGACGAGAAGATGTGCGGACAGCCCCACCCGTCGGGACATACGGAGCAGCACGACAGAAAACTAGAACTTGAATTGATGTCTCGTTCTCCGCAGCCAATCAAATTGATTAGCGCATCCGACGGCGTAGCGATCTTCCAGGTTCGAAGTTCCGATGACGGGCCGGCAGTCTTCCAGGTTCATTACCACTACCACCCGGAGCGCGGATTCCTGCTTGGCCAGCCCGAGCGTGTCGTACCGCAGATGGTTTACGCCCCAGTCAAG
>Ga0310342_100000164_pt1 | contig 33803 bp, 35 predicted proteins | sample S15DNA20500_MG_FD_206155 | JGI IMG/M metagenome (GOLD analysis project Ga0310342, IMG submission 206155) | Marine microbial communities from station ALOHA, North Pacific Subtropical Gyre - S1503-DNA-20-500_MG | ecosystem: Environmental > Aquatic > Marine > Oceanic | place: Pacific Ocean: North... | reverse complement strand
TTTTCTAAACCGAAGTCTTTAAGTAGTCAAAAAGAGAGTAGGGAACTACTGCGTCCAAGTGACGCAAGGAATTGATTAAGAATGAGTATGAGAAGCCAAGTATATGAGTGGGCGAACCTCGCCCCAAGTGGTCAGACTTCCACACTTCGCCGAACGACCTCCGACCTACCAGTTGTGCTACCAGCCAACAGGGAATTGGATTTGTTCATCGGTGGATACGGAAATAACATCACTAAGCCAGCAGAAACAACCGCAACACAGTTTGTGGTCATTGAAGACATAGCGTGTGCAGCACAGGCAAATGGAAATGTTCAGATTCGGATAAACACGACTGACTACTTTCAGAACCCTGATGTTACAAATATGTTGGGTATCCCCGGCCTCGCTTCGCCCTACCCTCGTGGTAGTGCATCAAGCGCAGCCGGAACCGACAACCTGCTAAAGTCCTTTGACCTATACCCTGATGTATATGTGCTACCCGGCCAAACATGGCAGATTCTTTACACCACTCGTGACGGAGTAGGGAGCAGCACCAGCACTGATGTAGTCGCTGCTTTCGTGAAATACACCCTTTACGATGGACCTGACGCGCTGATTGCCAACAAACTGTTGGAACTCGGTGTGACCATCAACCCAAACAATGTTGATTGGTATAAGCGCAGCCTAATTGAGCAGCAGCAAGCCGCCGCAAGTGCAGCCGCCGCCGCTAAGGGAGGTTCCGCTTGATTCCCTTCGGGAGAATCAACAGGATAGGTGATTTAGAATGAGTATGAGAAGCCAAGTATATGAATGGGACGCAACAGACTATGCAAGCACGAACACCGACATTAGCGCAAGCGTCGGCCAGCAAATATCCATCTTCGTAGGTGGATTGGGTAACAACATTACCAAGCCAGCCGAAACCAGCGCAACTGAGTTCGTTGTGATTGAAGACATAGCAGTAACACCAACTGCCTTCGTGAACAGCGGGTCAGCATCCAACTACCGAGGTCTTGTTTTGACCCTCGGTGCTGGAATTGCCGGACCTCGTGCCTATGTCCAAGTGAGAATCAACACTACCGATTACTTCTTGGACCCGGACAATGTGCCAAACGACGGTATCCCCGGAAGCGGCAGCCCTTACCCAAGGTCTGTGAACTTCCAGCCTTCGTTTAACCTATACCCCGATGTTTATGTCCTACCCGGACAGGTTTGGGATGTATTGGTTACATGGTATAACAACAACGGTCTGCCCGGAGCAGGTGCAGGTGGCGGCGACGCTACACAGTGCCAGTCCGGTGACCTACGAGCCTTCACGAAATACACACTATATGACGGGCCTGACGCTCTCATAGCCAACAAACTGTTGGAAATGGGAATCAGCATCAACCCCGGAAATGTGGATTGGTATAAGCGAAGTCTTTTGTCTGCACAGTAAGCAGGTTAAAACCACGCATAAGCACCCCTTTAGGGGCCTTACCCGAGCCTTACAGCCGACAGGCTGGCTCCGGTAGGCCCATAAGGTGGGACCATGACCATAACCCCTGACGGCGGAAGCGTTAAGTAGGAAATACGCCTACTGGATGCCATGTTTGACATCGTTGTTCCCATCTATCGGGTGAACCCCGAATGGATTGAACAATGTTTAGATAGCGTAATAGCCCAAAAGATTCAACAATGGCAGGTCTTCATGGTGGACGGCACCCCGTCAGACGACGAAACTGCGGACGCGATAGCAGCAGTGTGCCAAAACTATGTGGCCTCCGATGAGAGATTTCACTATTTTCGTCAAGATGCTGACCGTGAAGGAGTAGGTGGAGCGAGAAATCAATGTATCGCTGCCGGTAATTCGCCTTGGGTAGCCTTTTTGGATGCCGACGATTATTGGTATCCCGACCATCTTGCCTTCATTCAAGAAGTTTTAGACGAGGAGAGGGAAGAACCCTTAGTTATTTATACTGCCGCCGACACCCACATTTTGATGGAAAGTTTGTCTAATGGCGAATCCTCTATGTGGGAAACTGTTATCGGTCATTATCCTGAAGCGTGGAAGGTGCAACCTATCCACTCTTACTTTCGTTTGATGGGAATGCCGCCCATCACATCTCAAGTCGTTGTTCGCCGAGATAGGCTGGAAGCCATCAGCGGATTTGATAGTCGTTTGGCTATCGTGGAAGACACCGATTGTTGGATGCGTGTTTTGGTTCAGCACGGAAACTCCCAAGATGAGTTACTTCCCTTTAATCCACTGGGCGAAATAGTGCAGTGTGACGCCGTTGGAGGCTACCACCGGCTCCATGAGGCTAACACCACCAATGCAGGGCCTCAGACAGCCGCTAAATATGCTTCTGAGGGCATTTGGGCCAAGTTTAAGGAGGCCGGAGAGATAGTAATGGCCCGACACCCTCGGCCTACACCACAATTCATTGCACAAAATACCACTTTTGAGTTAGCAGAAGGTTATGGTGAATGGTTAGCCGCCGTCACAGGAGGAGTAAATCGCCCACAGATTCTCAAGGGTCTTGAAGACTTAGACTATGACCTTTCTAAACCTTGGTTTGCGCCGCATTAAGTAGGTGTTTGCACGAGTCATTATTATGGATGAGGAGATGCCCTCCGAATTATCGGCCGTCACCCCGATGGGAGATATAAGCATTCAAACCGGAGAATTAACCGATTATCTCATGGGCCTCCAACGCTTGAGTATGACCCTTCCTCACATTGATAAGGCAGATGCCGATGCTAAATCATTCATTGACGCCGAAATTATGGAAACTAAAGTCCAAGAAGTCATGGAGAAGGAGTTCCCAGTCACAATGGAATGCTTTTGGCGATACATTCGGGAAAACTATGAGATTTGTGATGTCCTTAATTATGGGCATGGTAACTCCGAGGTTAGTCCCATATACCATGACTTTGAGTTGCGTGGAACTATTTACAAGGTCCCCCTCAAGATGACGGCTCATTTGAAACACAAGAAAGAAGGTAATCTTATTGCCGTTCAATTCATGCCTTATGATGGGCTGAATGTTGATTTACGAATCATGTTTGACCACAAATGTTCAGTGGGCAAAGCCTTGTGGCAAAACTTCAAGGAGTATTTTTATCAGTATTCGCTGTTGAAGGGAGAGAAGTTCTATGCTGATTACAAGTTCATAAATGAGGCAGCACAGAATAAATGGGAGGACATTGTGATTTCGGAGCCGCACCGCCAACTCTTGCAGCGGAATGTGGTGGATTTCTTGAACCACATGGAGGTTTTTGAAGGCCATGATTTGAGATTGTCCCGAGGAGTTTTGATTACAGGACCTCCCGGCACGGGCAAAACTTTGACCTGCAATGTGTTGATGAACGATGTGAATGTGACTACCATTGTAGTCACTCGTGAAACCTTGGACGATATTGGAATGATTGGCGAAATATACAAACTGGCTCGTAAATTACAACCCACCCTCCTCATCTTTGAGGATATAGACACTCTTGGTGGCATCAGTCGTTATGACGGTGACCATCCTCTCCTTGGAGAGTTCCTGAATGCTTTATCGGGTGTTGAGGGAAATAATGGAGTCGTGACGCTGGCTACAACCAACCATGCAGACAAACTGGATTGGGCTTTGACGGATAGGCCCGGACGCTTTGATGCTCGGATGGAATTAGGTTATCCTGACGGTAAAACCCGAGGCCGTATCTTTGAGAAATACCTTAAATCCATTCCACACAATGGCTTGTTGGAGATGCAAAGTATCGTCAAAACCACCAAAGGACTGTCGGGAGCCTATCTTGAAGAAATCGTTCGGAATGCGTTTGTTCTTGCCTTGGAAGAAAGCGATTACAAGATTAAAAAGGCCAAGGTGCGACAGGAGCATTTGGAACTGGCGACGGCCGACATGGTTGTTCATCGGGAACAGGCAAAGAAGGATTTGGCTAAGAGGGACCTGCAATTGGACTCAGACGACGCTTACGATAGCGACAACACCATGTATTGAGGACAAAGTTTATTAGGGAGATGCCTTCTCCCCTCTATCATGAGCCACAAGACCGCCTACATAATGCGTGGTGTTTCAGGGAGTGGGAAATCCACTCTTGCAGCCAAACTTGCTCCCGATGACGGCAAGTGCTACATCTTCTCCACAGATGATTATTTCATGGAAGGGGATAAGTATGTCTTTCGTCCCGAAGACTTGGCTATGAATCATTCTAAGAATCTTGAGCGGTGGAAGACGGCTCTTGAGAGAGAGGTTTTTGAAACTGTGGTCTGCGACAACACTAACACTTCCGAATGGGAGTATGCGCCCTATGTGGAGATTGCAGAAGCAGCCGGATATTTAGTAGTTTTCATGGTCTTGAAGCCTCAGATGGACCAATTGAAAGTCTATGCGGAGCGAAACTCACATGGAGTTCCCCTTGAGGCTATCATCCGACAGGCAGAACGGTTTGAGTGAAGCCATTAAGTAGTCGGCGAGTGCATAAAACTGTATGGTCACTAAGAAACAAAGTCGTCCCATTGTTCAAGGATTGGCTAATCCTCGTGGAGTCACGGCTGTTTATGGGACTCCTATTGATTGGGGGAGTCTGCCCGAGAAGATTCGGATTGGCCGAAGAATCGCTAATGGAAGATTCAAATTGGAGGCCCACTATCCCGCAAAACACTTCAATGATAAGAAGGAATATATTGAGAAGCGAAAAGCCGGGAGTTATTGTCGTTTCTATGATAAGAAATCCCCGTTCTTTATTGCCCGCACAGTTTGGGATGGAACTTCTCAACCCGGAATGCACATGGTAGTGAAAAATCGTAATGAAACTTACCGTTTCCTCCTTACGCCGAAGGCCAATGACCCTACCGAAGCCACCGTCATAGGGGCCTATCTTGTTCATAGAGAGGACGGAGTTCCCGTTCTATGTAGCGGTCCAATCGGGGAACTGAAAGCCGTTGGAGATGATGGGGACTTCAAAGTGACGGCCTACAAGAAGCATGGCATCCGATGTCCTAAGAAAGACAGTTCCGGAAAGGACCTCGCTGGTGAGATTCCTCAAACTTTCGGTTATACCAAGAGGACCTCTAAGAAAGGCCCCCGCAAGACAGCCAAGGATTACTGCAAACCTTCTCACACTTTCAAGCACCCAACTGATGTAAAGCGGGCTGAAGTCGTGGAAGAAATGGATGCTTATATGGATGAACAATGCACCTGCCTCATGTGTAATTGGTCGGGAGCCTACATGGATTTAACCTTCCTTGACGATACAGCCGAGGGTGGGCCACCGGGAATGGATTTCATGTTGGTATGCCCTTCGTGTGGAGAGGGTGACTGGCTGGATGATATGATGGCCGAAGGATATGATGAACCTTGTTTCTCATGTGACGGCATTGGAACATGGGATGATGGGGATTGCGAATACTGTGAGGGTAGCGGAATGATGTCTGATACTCTCCGAGCAGAAATGGCTCTCTATAATTCTGAATACTTTGATGCCGATTGCGGATGTTTCAAGAAAGCAGAAGAAACGCTTGTGTGGAAGGACAAAACTTTGTCTTTCATGGATTGGGCGAAGCAAGAAGAAGCAAGTCACTTGAAGAAGTATGGTGCAGAATATTTTGAAGCACCCCGAAATTGTTCATGCAATCTCACTCGGGACTCTCTTGTTTGGCTTGACTATGATAAGCACCGAAATACTGTTTCCTCCCCACTATGGTTCTTGGATAAAACCATTCAAGATTATGATGACGAAGGATTGTTGCATTCTGATTATCAAGTTAGATGTGACCGGTGTGGAAGATACATAGACCAAACAACAGGTGTGCTTGACTTGGCCGCAGAAGAACCCGAATCATTAAGTAGCGGTGGAGGGGCAATACAGTCTATGGCGGCCAAAGATTTTCTATTCATGGTCTATGATGTGAGGGATGGGGATTACGAATATACACACTATGCGATTTTACCTAAAGCGTATGAAGGTAGGAGCGATAAGGAACTCATTGAGTGGATGTATGGGGATGTTGGAGATAAATGGGGTGACGATTATTGGGTTCATGGTGAAATGCTCGTAAGTGTGAGGAACAAGGCCCCTATCACGGAAGACCTGAAAGCCACTTTCAATAGCCTCGGGTTATATGCGGACACCTTTGAGGCGAAATATACAAGCGCAGATACCCCAGCGGACCCTGAGAAAATCGTGGTCCTATTTGATGTTAGTGGAAGTGTTGGTAGTCGGGAAAGGCTCGGACGAGGCCCCGACACCCACATCAGTAACCCAGCATTTGCTAAGGGTAGGAATTGGATTTGGTATTGCGAATCGGAGATACTTGACGACATACAGAAGATATGGGACGAGCGAGGAGTTCCGATAGATTTCATTTCCTTTGGAAATCATGCAAAAAATGTGAGTGCGCCCGTTGGACCACACACAGGATGGAATGTTCAGGGGGTGGAGGGCGGCACCTTCCCGGAGAGGGGATTAGCCTTGATGGAGGACAACTTTGAGAAAGAGTTTGGCACGGACCGTCCGGCAACCCGCCTTTACATTATTAGTGATGGGGCCTTCAATTATCCCAACCTTATTCCTTATCTTGAGAAGCCTTGGATTGAGGAAGCAAGAATTATCTTTATTGAAGGCGTGGAGGGGCAAATGACCGGCAGCAAGAAGGCAATGGAAAAGGCATTAGCAGCAAACAAGTTGGAGGCCAAGGTTCAGGTAAGCACTGAGATTCCAAGAGTGCCAACCGGCTCAATGACTAAATCTTTTTCGGCACCCTACGCAGGGCCGGGAGCCACAATGGATATTGGCAAAGATACTGCCCTAAGTAGTTTTACTCCCGAGGAACTCACCACGAGTTCCGCAATTCACGGTGACTTTGACCAAGCCTCGCTTGATTATTCGGGTCATCAAAACATTGAAGTTCGTGCAGAATCCCTTGAGGCTGAAGAAAAATGTGGTAATTGTGGAATGACCGACCCTATCGCTTTAGCATACTTTTGCGATAAATGCAATGGTTGTGAAGGCTGTTGTGAATGTAAGGAGGCAGAAGATGAGAGCCGACCTATACCAAAGTGGGCGAAACCTCTTGGATATGTAGGCGCACTTGCCGCCGGATGGATTTCAGCAAGTATGATAGACAATGCAAAGGAGTGATAGTATGGCAGAAACAGTAAAGGTTGAGGCACCCATCAAGACAGGATTTGGGCTTGCCGCCGGTGCGTTCTTATTCAGCGTTGCACTCGTGGCTACGGCTGCGATTGCGGGCGTGGTATTAAGTAGTCGCACAGGCAACTAAACGATATGAAGATGACTTACGGTTCAGTTGTAGTCGGTATAGTCGTTGGCTTTGCCGCATGGAAACTCGGTTGGTTAGAGGCTTTTACTTCCAAAGATGGTGAAGTTAAAGAAGCCGACTTCATTGCTACTCCCGCTCCTCCTACTGATACTATCCGCCGAAATGAAGGGTCAGTTTCACAAGTTATGACTGATGTTCAACTCTTGGGCGGACAGGCCGTTGGCCAAAATATGACCAACTACGGAGTGAGTGATGCAACGGGAATGAATGGTAATGAAAACAATCCCGCTATGGCAGCATTTGTGAATCGTGCAACTGTCGTATCCTTTGGCCAAAACTATAACGGGCGTTCAGTTGGGCTAAATTAAGGATACGGAGTGGATGAATGAATGTTAGTGGATTTCACAGAATTACGGAATAGAGTTCTCGCGGGCGAAGAAGACGCGGAAGCAGAAGTTCTTCCGACTCCGATTAAGGCGGAAACTGTTGGAAATACTATCACGCTGGCCAGTATTCTCTTAGGTGCTGGCGTTTTGGGAGTTCGTATGCTGGACCGCATCAAATATGAAGGTAAAATATTCAAACCCGAAGACGAAGGCACTGATTATGGAAAGTTTGTGAGTGTTGCCTTTGGTTGGATACCACTGGCTTTTGGTGTGGGACGCGTAACTCGCGGTATGTCCGCTCAAGATGAGATTAGTAAATATGAAACTCTCGTCACAGAAGCCGAAAACTATGTGGAAGAAATGGAAAGTGATATGGAAGAAAAGGCGGCCGAAGAAGCCGAACACGCGGCTGCGGCCGAGAATACTTCTGCGTATCAATTTGACCTGCTTTCAGAAGATTGGAAACTTCATACCCCGACTCCCGGAGTGGTTGATTTCGGAGGATTCGGTTCTTCCGCTTATGGCTCCGCATTCGGCCAACAGCCCCTCTTTTATCGCAGAAGTGGCAAGTCACCCACTTCTCCCTTTTAAGTTAGATACGCTGCCAACCATTAAGTAGTGGAAGGTCCAATTGAAAGGCATGGCAACCCACAGTATGTATTGTGTTGGCCTCAAGCGTAAGGTTGATGCCACCGTTGAGGGAGTCACTCACATGATTACCAGCAAGGGAAGCAAATATCAGATTAAGGGTCACTACATGGACGGGGACAAGAAATATAACTGCACTTCCATGTGCAGTAAGGCCCTTTATGATTCAATGAAGGCGTCGGGTGTAACCGCCGCTACCAAGGACCGCACAATCGTTCTTGACGCTGAACCAAAACTTGGTTCCGGCAAGAGATTCAAGGAACTTTCCGATGAAATCGCCGAGGAATACGAGGAAAAGGGCAAGTCACCCGAAGAAGCAAAAGCAATCGGTGACGCAACCGCAGCCTCAATCGGTATCAAGAAATACGGAAAGAAAGAGATGGCTAAACTGGCTCATGATGCAGAAGGCGACGAAGCAGTTCCCGAAGATTCAGAAGGTGACGGCGTGGAAACTCCCGAAGAAGTCACCGACATTGAGGAGGAAGCCGATGTTGAGCAACCGGAAGTGGATGATGCTTACACCGAAGAAAGCGGTGAAGAACCCGCTCCATCCGTTGTTGAGGCATCCGCCGTAAGTGCTACCACCGATGCGCCCGAAGGCTCCTCACCCCTTGAATATGACCCTACCTCCGAAACTCCTATGGACGATGGTGGCCCAGCCGCCTCCTTTGAATCCGAACACGAATCCGCCTTTGATAAGTTAGAGGACGAAATCGCAGACGAGTATGAAGAAAAGGGAATGTCCGATGAGGAAGCCGAAAGAATCGGTGCCGCAACTGCCTACAAAGTGGGTGTTGATAAGTATGGAAAGAAGGTCATGGAGGAAGCAGCCCGAAGGGGAGTTCCCGCAGATTCTTTGGATGCAGAAGGTTTGGAACCACAGACCGCGTTTGGTGGTTACCTTGCATCTTTGGAAGACCTTGATGGCGTGGAAAGTGTAGTCGTTGAGGCTCCACTCGGTCACGGAGTCACACAATATTACGCAGAAGATGGCGAAGCAGTTGTGCCTGACCCATCATCCTTCCCCGAAGGCTCCGGTCATGTTATCGGTAGTCAAGTCCCTCATGCAAATTACACTCCACTACACGCAGAAGACGCAACGGCTTCTGACTATGACCCACTTGCAGAACTTCCCGGTCCCGTCTTGGATGACGGCGGCCCTTCCGACACCTTTGAGGCTATGGAAGTGTATAAAAGCGGACCCGCCGATGTCCAAAAGGGCATGGCTGCCATTCTGAACGCTGTGAACAAGAGAGGCTACAAACTTGAGCGAGGTAATTTCCTTGCTTATGGCCCCAAATACTTCACTTTCAAGGAGGGTGCCAAGCACAACAAGTATCATGTATTCACAGTCCTAAAGTTAGATAATGGAATGGCGATTCCAGCCAACTCTTACGGACGAATCGGATACCCACACGCAGCCACTTGGCTGGGACCTACTATGAGCGAAAGTGGCGCATTGGCCGCTATTCGCAAGAAGATTTACGCTAAGGAACGCAAGGGATATAACCTTGAGTTTGGCGCAGAAGGAGATTCCTCACCTGACGCCTCCCATCCTACCGAGTATGACCCACTTACTGCAAGCCCCTCAGACGAAGGCGGCCCACCAGCCTCCTACGGCTGGGATGCCGCAGATTCAGACGAAGGGGCCTTCTCAGCGGAGTTTATTGCCAACGCCGAGGATATGTATTGTGCAGAATGCTTTGAAGCCCACTGCGCTCATGTTCCTGATGTCCCTACCAGTGGTGGCCCTTCCCCATTGGATTACGACCCACTTACAGCCTCACCAGCCGATGAAGGCGGTCCGCCAACCGGTCCTCCGGCGGAGTTTGAGGCCGAGCATAGCGGTGTTTCTATGGCCGCTGGTGTGGGAGTAGTCTTGGGACTCATTGCTGCATACAAATATAGCGATAAGATTTCCGACCTATTCACTAAGATGTCTGATGAGTGAAGTGAGAGCATGGCCATCAGCGGACAAGCAAAAGATACTCTAACAGGAGTTCTCTTTGTAATCGCTGCTGCCAGCATTTTTTCGTCCATTCAAGAGTTTGAGGACGCTTACCTGTTCCCTGACCGACAATTCATGAATATCTTCTTCCCCTTCGTCTTAGGGATGGGGATTTTGTGGTGGAAGCACAAGGATATAGGCGACATTATCTCTCCCACCGCCGGACACGGCATATAGATTCAAGGCCAGCCATTAAGTAGTCGGATGACTGACTTAAAAACATGGTAGCGCAGCCTCCCGGATACAATATCACCTGTGACCCCGGTGACCTATACAATAGGAAGTGTTATACCAATGTGTATTCCACTCCGGGATGCGACCCCGCTACCGACCCCACTTGCACCATAAGCCAGCAAGAAATTATTGGTTATACTTCGGACGGTCAGCCCATTTCTAAGGCCCCAAGCACCGCTTCTTGGATTGCATGGGTTCCCACTCTAACTACTCTTGATATGTCCGGTATGGCCATTCAACCTTATGGCGAAGCAGGGCTTCCCTATGTATCTCCTTCAGGACAAACCAACCCAACAGGAGAGCCTGATGAGGAGGAGTCCAGCACTTCATCGGATACTGAGGGGAGAAGTCAGGAGGGTCTTGAATCCACCCCCACCTTGGTTCAGGCATTGGGTATCACCGCAGTTGTCGCAGGTGTAGGCTCGGTCCTGTTGAAGAAGTGGTGAGGAAATGACCGGAACAAATTGGATGGGTTATACCGAAATATCTCCAATTAGCGGAACGGATAGTTTCTATCCAAACGACATTTTGCCTTCAAGTGGCGCAGACCCGCAAGATTGGTATTATTTGTTTTATTCCATGCCCGGTTCAACGGCTCGCCGAATAGGTGAGCAGCGCACCTGTAATCCACTTTGGAATGTTTTTGGCTGTCGGGAGGCCGTTACTGAGGAGCAAGTAACGCCGGTAGTTCCTATATCCGAACTTCCACCTCAATATCAGGCAGAAGATAGCGACATCCAAGCGCAATCGGACGCTGTTGTGTCAGGTTATCGTAATCTTAACAAGGTTGCGTTGCCCGTTGCGGGCACAGTGGTTGTGGTTTGTCTTGGTATCCTCGCCTATCAGAAATGGGCGTGATGATATGACGGACAAGAAGACTAAAACTCAAAAATCCGACGAAACGAAGGCTATTGACCAAAAGTTTGAGGCCGAGGCCACTGCACAAGATGAAGCAGGTCGTGATGCTTGGATTGGGGTTCTCATTCCAGCCGTAGGTTCGGCTGCTTTCTTTGGTTCTATGATGGTCAATGTGATGAGGACTTATGCTCGGTATGGATGGCCTAAAGATGCCTTCACCTTCACTGACAGACTACTCATGGGCATTCCAGTTGTGATTGTAGGAATTGCTTTGTATGAGGGCTTGCAGAAGGTGGAGAACGGTGGTTAATTGTGGAAAGATGGAAGAAGCAAGTCGTCATAACCGGTATCGTTTTCGCAGTTTTCATGACTGAGAGCCTTGTGCATTATTCAATGGCTGAAGCCAAATCGGAAGGTAAGTCTTTCAGGGATGCTTGGAAAACTTTGCCTGATAGGGATGAACTCGTGAAAATGGCTGCCATTGTGCTGACGGCCAGCATTATCAGCGGCCTCCTGATTGATGAAGCACAAAAGGCCCTGAAGGTTAAATCCACGATATAACCGAAGTTTCAAGTAGTCGCACTTGCTATGATACTGAGTGACTGATGACGGCCCCCAAAATGAGGTTATTTGGCAAGAATACCTTGCCGCACGGCGGGAGCAATATTGGCTTTCTCGTCGGACCACATTAGGAGCCGAATATGATATGCAGAAGCAACGCTGGGATGCTATCATAGAGCAAGAATGGCAAATATTTCAACAAACACTGCGGACTGGGAGTGATGTGTCCGCTGCCGTCCGGCAACAGATGGGTGAAGACTTCTTTATCAGGAATCTTGAGGAGTCCCCTATTGACTATGACTTTGAGAAGTTTCAAGTAGGGGGACAGACACTTACCCTCTATCACATAGAGGATTTCATCATGTTAGCCAATCAGGGAATATTCCGAGATGTTAGGTTTCTTATTGATAAGGGCCGTCGCTGGGAAAAGAAGGTTGCCAAAAGTTTGGAGGAGTATGGCTTTAGGATACAGGGCCATCATGAGATACAGGATGAAGCGTATCTAATCGTGGGGGTGGCCTGATGGACGACGATATGGAAGACATCGTGAATATTGATTTTGTTACGGCCAAGCAGATGGTGTTAATTTGCATTACTGTGTGGGCCGCTATACAGGCCATTGCATTGGTCATGGTTCCTACCGAATGGAGAAATTGGCAGTTGTTAGGATTCATTGCATCCACAAACTTAGCCGCCGTCATTCTTGCTATCTTGGCGCAGCGGTCAGCGGACTCTATTGGTAAAACATATCGGCGAGTCTTCACAGCCGACTTTTACCGAGCAGTTCAAACCCTTAGTCAAGCCCAATCGTTGGTAATAGCCGAAGCCGAGAAAAGAGGCCACACCTTGGAAGAAGAATTGGAAGAACTTGCTCCACAACTCTATGGGTTGTTCCGTCAATATGTGGATGTTAAATCCCAAGAGATTACCCCTCCTGAACCGGAAGTGGAGGCTCCTCCGGCCGGGTATAGTGAGGACGAACTCTTTGACTCCGAATGATGCACTCGGAGTATTCCTTTATGTAGTTGGAAGGCCAAATGATAGGCATGAGTCCTTGGGTCATCCTTATTGGGATAGTGGCATTAGGAGTTATCCTCGTGTGGTGGCGGCGCAAAAAGATGCGAAAAGAGGAACCGGAATGGGAGTCTGCGTTCCCCCTGTAAAGAAGCGAATACTTTAAGTAGCAAGACGGAGTAAGAAGTGGCAGTAGTAGGTGATTGAAGCATGGCAAACCAAGACCCACAGCCGGAGATTTACACGACCTCGCATACTTTTGATGCGAGCGGCGGAACCATAGCGGCCAATACATCCAATGTAGTGTCTATCTTCACTAACCAAGCAAACAACGAAGAAGTCCGCCTTTATGCAATCGCAGTTCAGGTGTTGGATGATACCGATGGCTCGTCAGCCACCACCTTCATTGACTTCAATGTAGCAGTAGGAGTTGGGCCTAACTATGTCCCTTCAAACTCCTTTGACATCGGATGGCTCCACACTAACCTCGCTAACGGCGGGCAAGTGCTTGCTTTCTCGTCCCCAATCCTTTGTCTATTCCAGCAACCCCTTCAAATTACGGTGACCAATAACTCCGCAATTACCGCTCCGGCCGAGCGTAAGGTCCAAATCACCCTGATTGGTGAACTTGCGATTCAGAAAGTTGCTTGCCGGTGAAGCATTAAGTAGCGGCACTAACTACTTAAGGGCATGAGCATCCGCCGTCAAGCCTATGAGTGGCGCAATTTGATTCCCGAGCAGTTGTATGATGCCGGGTTCACTTCAACGCAGGGTCACCCTGTTTTGACCCCTCCTAACTTTCTCAACGACGGGACCCCATTCAATAATCCTGTCTATTCTGTGCGCCTACCTACCGATGGTATGAGCATCTTCACCGGAGGCCGAGGAAATAACCTTGATATTCCCGCCTCTCTCCGTGCTGCCCAATTTATTGTGATTGATAGCATCAGCGGATGGGACGGGCAATCAGCCCGAACCCTTGCTTCACAATGGCAAGATGCCTTCATTCAAATCCGAATCAACGAAACTTATTACTTTCAAACTCCTGATGGAAGGCCCGACAAAGGTTTGCCAACCTCCGCAGTGCCCTTCCCGGACCACAACTTACAAAGTCAGACCAACGCATTCAAGGCTCTCCAACCCGTTCAACCAATCTATACTTTTGAGGCATTCAAGAATGGCCTTTCAACTCCTGTTTATATTCTTCCGGGGCAAGTTTGGGACATTATCTATCGCAACTCCAAAGAAACCGGTGATGGGACGGTGATGAACGATGCACAGATTTCCTACTGCTATGTTAAGTATATGTTGCTGGATGGGTCAGATGCCGCCATTGCTATGAAACTCCTCCGCAGCGGATTTCCAGTCACGGTGCATAACCTCAACGCATATCGCCGAATGCTAATTCGGCATGAAATCTTTGCGGATTCTTTGGATGTAATGCCAATGGGACCAAGGAGAGTGGATTGATGGCCATTACCAAACAAGTTTATTTGTGGGAATTGTATGGGGATGGGACCTATCAATCGGTTACCAATCCTTCCGACCCTTATGTGAATGCCGTCTTTCCTAATGCTGGTGAAACATTTTCCATCTTCACCGGAGGCTATGGAAACAATGTTACCGAATCAAACTTGGTCAGGGATGGAAGTTTTGTAGTCATTGACCGTTTTGGCAGCACACCGGGCCTCATTACCGACACCCAAGCCTTCAGCGTCGGTGGTGGTGGAAGATACGAGTTAGACCTTTGGAAGCCTAACGGCTTTGTGAATATTTGGATTGATACTACCGGTTACTATCAGGACCCTCAAAATGTGTCTTCGTTGGGAATCTCGGGTAATGCCGCCCCGTATCCTGAAACGGAAGGTATTCGGCCTGTTCACTACACCCTGAATCCATCCGTCTATGTGGAGCCGTTTGTTACATGGGATGTGAGATACACCATGATGAATGACCTCAAAAACTACCTTACCAATCTTGCTCGCTATCCCGATGTAGCCCCACAGGTTGTAGGAGTCACAACTTCGTGTAAAATCGCCGAAGTTTTTGTCCAATATTGGCTTTTCAACGGCAGTGATGCCCTGATTGCAGAAGAATTATTGAAACTTGGTATTCCGGTCAATGTGGATAATGCCGAGTGGTTCCGCCGCCAACTTGTGAAACAGCAGGGTCTTGAAACCGAAACATGGAAGCGTTATTTGAGCATCTCCAAGGCGTATTTGGATATGGAGAAGAAGCGGGAAGACTACTATGGAGAGCGCAACAAGGAGTAAAGTGACTCTTTAAGTAGTGGAAAGGGTAAGTGAGTAACATGGCTGGTAACGAGAAGATTCGTGATTTGAAGCGTCCATATCGTAAGAAGGCACTTCAAACGGGCTATTCGCAAGCGAGTGAGGCTGTGGATGCCTTTCCGCCACCGATTTCATCAGTTAGCACCACTACAACACAGCAAACGGAAGTCGTGAGGCCCGGAATTGACCCCACCACTTACAAGAGGGATGTCCGCCCCGCTATTGAAAATCTTGAGCGTTCTGTGGGTATCAACTTCTCAAACTATCCTTGGCACTTGTGTCCCAAGTTTAATTCAGCCAATGTGACCTTGCGCTATAAGTTTGACTTCTCCGTTGGAGTCACCTACAACCTTGCTACGGGCGAATATCTTGATGTTGTGGTTCTAAATGTGTCCGATATTGACGGTTCGGATTCATGGACCGACCTCGCCGGAACAGGCGATTTTATGCCGACTCCGACGACTTACACCACTACGGCTCCTCCTCCATCCGTTCGCAGCACTACGGGAACGGCCACAGCCCCACCTCGTTCTTCCACCAATAACAAAAGTTTGGGTGGTATCCCCGGCACCGGAACTACCGTTACAGCGGCCAGTGCCACTGCCGCTACGGGCCGGACAATTACCCAAGGAAACCGAGGAGATTATTACCACATAGAGTCCTTTGGTCATACCGAAGCCCTCTCCAATGCTGGCATTTATTATCAGATTTGGGTTGATGGGAGCCTCTATCAAGAGTGGAATAACTTTCAATGGTCGGCCATTACACCGAAGGTGGACCAATGGCACTACAATGTCCCCATTGTGGTCACAGAACAGATTGTTTTCAGGGTTATTAACGCTACTGCGGGACCTGCCGTTACTATCTCCACAGGCGATTGTGAAGCCTGTTTCAGCGGATGGACTGAGCAGCGGGATTACACCCAAGATGTCGGCCGACAACAAAGTGTGCAAACTAACTGATACTTTAGTATCAGTTAAAGCATTAAGTAGCAGCACAGCCTAACCTAAGACATGGCTCGCTCTCCACCCGGCCCTCGGCTTACCGGAACTAACCAAGGGAAAGCAGGTTTGCGTGTTGATGACGGCACCGTTGATGTTCGGGGCGTTAATTGGATAACCGTTACTGCCGGGACTCTCACGGATGACGGCGGTGGCCATGTTTCCATTACTACCGGAGGCGGTGGTGGGTCAGCCCTTACGGTCAAAGAATCCGATGGCACACCTACCGTTCTCAATGTTGATACTATCGCTTTTGACCAAGCAGATGGCTTTACCGTCACTGATGATGGCGGCGGTCAAGTTACTATTGGTCAAGCAAGTCACTGGTATAGCATCTTTGTGAGTGGAGAAACTACACTCACTCCGACTGGACAAGAGGATATTGAGTTTGTAGCCGGAACAGGGATTGCGATTACAACAGACAACTTGGCAAGTCCAAAACAGATTTCATGGGAAGCCACTGGTTCAGCCGGACCTACTGGGCCTACTGGCCCAACTGGGCCGAGTGGAACATCAGGGCCTCAAGGAATAGCAGGGCCATCAGGGGACCCCGGACCAAGTGGCGACCCCGGACCCAGCGGAAGTGCTGGTCCTTCAGGAGTGGCGGGACCGAGCGGGGCGACAGGCCCAAGCGGAACATCCGGTCCCAGTGGTATATCAGGTCCAGTAGGAATTGCTGGCCCATCAGGTATCGCAGGGCCGTCAGGAGTGGCCGGACCCAGTGGAGTAGCAGGTCCAAGTGGAGTTGCAGGTCCAAGCGGTGTAGCCGGACCCAGTGGGGCGACAGGCCCGAGTGGGACATCAGGACCCATAGGCCCATCAGGAACATCCGGCCCTATTGGTCTAAGTGGCCCTCAAGGAATCGCAGGTCCGAGTGGACTACCCGGTGCCAGCGGCGACCAAGGCCCAAGTGGTGTAAGTGGCCCACAGGGTATCGCGGGTCCATCGGGTAATCCGGGACCAAGTGGAGTAGCAGGTGCCAGTGGAGTAGCCGGACCCAGTGGAGTTGCCGGTCCGTCAGGAACGGCCGGAGCAAGTGGTGACCAAGGACCGTCCGGAACATCAGGACCAAGTGGTATATCAGGCCCAAGTGGTATCAGTGGGCCGGTAGGTATAGCGGGTCCAAGTGGAGTTGCCGGTCCATCAGGAGTCGCCGGACCGTCAGGAGTTGCGGGACCCAGCGGGGCGACAGGTCCAAGTGGCACATCCGGCCCCAGTGGAATCTCAGGTCCAATAGGCATTGCTGGCCCATCAGGAGTAGCCGGTCCATCCGGAACAGCAGGTGCCAGCGGGGACCAAGGACCCACAGGGCCGTCAGGAACATCAGGCCCCCTCGGTCTAAGTGGCCCTCAAGGTATTGCTGGCCCATCGGGAGTGGCCGGTCCAAGTGGGGTCGCAGGTCCGTCCGGAACAGCCGGGGCAAGTGGGGACCAAGGGCCAAGTGGCACATCAGGCCCCATCGGTTTAAGTGGCCCTCAAGGTATAGCAGGTCCAAGTGGAGTCGCTGGTCCATCCGGCACGGCTGGACCGTCAGGAACGGCCGGAGCAAGTGGCGACCAAGGACCAAGTGGAACATCGGGGCCAAGTGGGATAAGCGGTCCAATAGGCATTGCTGGCCCCTCGGGAGAAGCCGGTCCTTCAGGAGTGGCTGGCCCATCAGGAACCGCCGGAGCCAGTGGGGAACAAGGACCCACAGGGCCGTCAGGAACATCGGGGCCAAGCGGACTCTCAGGCCCCGTAGGAATTGCGGGTCCATCAGGAACAGCCGGTCCATCCGGCACGGCTGGCCCATCGGGAACAGCCGGAGCCAGTGGTGACCAAGGACCCAGTGGAACATCCGGACCAAGTGGCATCAGTGGGCCGGTAGGTATTGCAGGTCCATCAGGCTCACCCGGTCCATCAGGAACGGCCGGTGCCAGCGGTGAACAAGGGCCAAGCGGCACATCAGGACCCAGTGGTATCTCGGGACCAGTAGGAATTGCTGGCCCCTCCGGAGAAGCGGGTCCATCAGGAGTCGCCGGACCATCGGGCACAGCAGGTGCAAGTGGCGACCAAGGGCCATCAGGAACATCAGGACCGAGTGGTATAAGTGGCCCAGTCGGAATTGCGGGACCATCGGGAGAAGCCGGTCCTTCAGGAGTGGCTGGCCCATCGGGAACCGCCGGAGCCAGTGGGGAACAAGGACCCACAGGGCCATCCGGAACATCGGGGCCAAGCGGACTCTCAGGCCCCGTAGGAATTGCAGGTCCATCCGGCACGGCTGGACCATCGGGAACAGCAGGTGCCAGCGGGGAACAAGGACCCACAGGGCCGTCAGGAACCTCGGGTCCAAGCGGCATATCAGGTCCAGTAGGAATTGCGGGACCATCCGGAACAGCAGGTCCGTCCGGAGTCGCGGGACCAAGTGGTGTAGCCGGACCTTCCGGCACAGCCGGTGCCAGCGGTGAACAAGGACCAAGTGGCACTTCAGGTCCCAGCGGAATCTCAGGTCCAGTCGGAATTGCTGGCCCCTCGGGAGAAGCAGGGCCTTCGGGAACAGCAGGTGCCAGTGGTGAACAAGGACCTTCGGGAACATCAGGACCGAGTGGTATATCCGGTCCTCAAGGAATTGCTGGTCCATCAGGTTCACCCGGACCATCCGGCACGGCTGGCCCGTCAGGAACAGCCGGTGCAAGTGGCGAGCAGGGGCCAAGTGGCACCTCGGGTCCAAGTGGAATCTCAGGCCCGCAAGGTATAGCGGGTCCATCAGGAACGGCGGGTCCTTCAGGGACCGCCGGACCAAGTGGCGTAGCCGGACCATCGGGGACGGCGGGAGCCAGCGGTGACCAAGGACCAAGTGGGACATCAGGCCCAAGTGGTATATCCGGTCCTCAAGGAATTGCTGGTCCATCAGGTTCACCCGGCCCATCAGGAACCGCCGGAGCCTCCGGTAATCCCGGCCCATCAGGGACGGCTGGCGCAAGTGGTGACCAAGGACCCAGCGGAACATCGGGTCCAAGCGGCATTTCAGGCCCTCAAGGAATCGCTGGCCCTTCGGGAACAGCGGGACCATCAGGAACAGCCGGAGCATCAGGCAACCCCGGTCCTTCCGGAACAGCCGGTGCAAGTGGTGACCAAGGACCGTCAGGAACCTCGGGTCCAAGCGGTATATCAGGTCCTCAAGGTATAGCAGGTCCATCAGGAACAGCCGGTCCATCCGGCACGGCTGGACCGTCCGGAACAGCAGGTGCAAGCGGTGAGCAAGGCCCATCGGGAACTTCAGGACCAAGTGGAATAAGTGGTCCACAGGGTATCGCGGGGCCATCAGGAACCGCCGGTCCTTCAGGGACCGCCGGAGCATCCGGTAGCCCCGGACCATCGGGGACGGCGGGTGCCAGCGGTGACCAAGGACCAAGTGGGACATCAGGACCAAGTGGCATATCCGGTCCTCAAGGTATTGCTGGTCCATCGGGAACAGCGGGACCCTCCGGAACAGCAGGTCCATCCGGAACGGCTGGACCATCGGGGACTGCCGGAGCCAGTGGCGACCAAGGACCAAGTGGCACTTCAGGTCCCAGTGGTATATCGGGGCCTCAAGGAATCGCCGGACCATCGGGAACAGCCGGTCCTTCAGGAACAGCCGGTCCATCCGGAACGGCTGGACCCTCCGGAACAGCGGGAGCAAGTGGTGACCAAGGACCCAGCGGAACATCGGGTCCCAGTGGTATATCAGGTCCTCAAGGAATTGCTGGCCCATCAGGAACCGCCGGTCCTTCAGGGACCGCCGGAGCATCCGGTAATCCCGGCCCATCAGGGACGGCGGGAGCCAGCGGTGACCAAGGACCAAGTGGGACATCAGGACCAAGTGGCATATCCGGTCCTCAAGGAATTGCTGGTCCATCAGGCTCACCCGGTCCCTCCGGAACAGCCGGTGCCAGTGGCGAACAAGGACCAAGTGGCACTTCAGGCCCAAGTGGTATATCAGGACCTCAAGGAATTGCCGGACCATCCGGCACGGCAGGGCCGTCCGGAACTGCGGGACCATCGGGGACGGCTGGACCGTCCGGAACAGCAGGGGCAAGTGGGGACCAAGGACCCAGCGGAACATCAGGTCCCAGTGGCATATCAGGGCCGCAAGGTATAGCAGGTCCATCAGGAACCGCCGGTCCATCAGGAACCGCCGGAGCATCCGGTAGCCCCGGACCATCGGGGACGGCGGGTGCCAGCGGTGACCAAGGCCCATCAGGAACATCAGGACCAAGTGGTATATCAGGGCCTCAAGGAATCGCTGGCCCTTCGGGAACAGCAGGTCCATCCGGAACGGCTGGACCAAGTGGGGTTGCAGGTCCATCGGGAACAGCGGGAGCGAGCGGTGACCAAGGACCAAGTGGGACATCAGGACCGAGCGGCATTTCAGGTCCTCAAGGTATAGCGGGTCCATCAGGAACGGCAGGTCCTTCAGGGACCGCCGGACCAAGTGGCGTAGCCGGACCATCGGGAACGGCAGGTGCAAGCGGCGACCAAGGACCCAGTGGGACATCCGGGCCAAGTGGAATCTCAGGCCCGCAAGGTATAGCGGGTCCATCAGGAACCGCCGGTCCAAGTGGAACAGCGGGTCCCAGCGGAACAGCGGGACCCAGTGGAACTGCTGGCGCAAGTGGCGACCAAGGACCGTCAGGAACATCGGGTCCCAGTGGCATTTCAGGCCCTCAAGGAATAGCGGGGCCATCCGGAACGGCTGGCCCATCAGGAACGGCTGGCCCATCGGGAACAGCAGGTGCCAGTGGTGACCAAGGCCCATCAGGGACAAGTGGCCCACAAGGTATTGCAGGTCCATCCGGAACCGCCGGTCCCTCCGGGACGGCGGGTGCAAGTGGTGACCAAGGGCCAAGCGGAACATCAGGTCCTCAAGGAATAGCGGGGCCATCAGGAACGGCTGGCCCGTCAGGAGTCGCTGGACCAAGTGGAGTTGCTGGTCCATCGGGGACAGCAGGTGCCAGTGGTGAGCAAGGACCGAGTGGCACTTCCGGTCCGCAAGGAATCCAAGGACCAAGTGGGACATCAGGACCTCAAGGAATCCAAGGCCCTGAAGGGCCGAGCGGAACAAGCGGACCACAAGGCATAGCAGGTCCATCAGGTTCACCCGGAGGAAGCGGAGTAGCCGGTGGAAGTGGCGACCCCGGTGCAAGTGGTATTGCTGGTCCATCAGGAATAGCGGGTCCAAGTGGAGATGAAGGCCCAACAGGTCCCAGCGGAACATCCGGACCTGCCGGAGTAGCCGGGTCTGATAGAGAAATCATTTACAACGATGGAGGCACATTGAATGGTATCGCGGAGTTTAAGTGGACAGACACCGGTGGTTCCGAAAATCTTGCTCTTGTTGCCAGCAGTGATGTGGGCTTATTCTCAATAGAACAGGCTGGCTCAGGAAGCGCGGCCGAGTTCACCGGTGAGTTCAAGGCAACTCGGGGCAGTGTAACAACTATTACCACCGCAACACATACATTGGACGCACTCTCAGAAGCGGGCATGGTTATAGATTGTAATAGAGGCACTATCCAAACAATCACGCTGCCCGAGGCACCTGCTGTGGGCACTACATATCTTATTTGGCAAAGAGGTGCCGGAGAAGTGACTATCGCACGGACAGGAAGTGATACAGTCAATGGTGCTGCTTCAGTTGCTATTCAGAATCAATACAGTGCCGCAACAGTTATGTATGTAGCCTCCCATGTATGGCTTGCTGCTGGCGATTTGTGAGGTAATGAAGTATGGCGTATCCTGTTCCGATGTGGGCTGGTGCTAATTTTGTGGAGTCAGGATTTCTCCCACATAGTCCTTCTCTTGCCACATCCTCCCTCGGTAACTATGACTATGCTATGCTGGTCCAAACATACAAGAACATAACAACCCAAGACACAAACTATTTCACTTCGGATGGGTCCGGATTTAGCAGAACTGCCGTTGATGAATCCCTTTTACAACTTAGTTTCTCGGCAGTTGATTTTCAAACATGGTGCAATGATACAGCCGGAGCAACTACCACCTATTGTGGGGCTTATATCCGAACTGTTTCCGGCATCCCTCTCTTTAGTTATGTCGGGCAGAATGTTTCTTACAGCCTTTCCAACAGTTGCACATTTGCCATCAATCCGGGAGCCACCTATCTCACCACTCAAGATGCAACATCAATCAACCCCTCCACAACCTGTGGAATTACCACTGGTGATTTCTTGACCTTAACTTTCGGGGGCGGCCGAGGTTCAATTTTATATCCCCAAGCGGGAGATACGCTGGAATGGGAAGTGGAAGGGGGAGATGGCACTATTTCTCCGTTTCTTTGTAAAGTGGAGGTTACTTTCACATGACCCGCGCTACGGTAAATATTCCGGAAGGAGTATCGGGTGATTTTGAGGTAGCCCATTACACCAAAGATACTACGGACAAAATGTGGCCCATATATCTTAATATGAAACAGGAAAGTCATGATAATTACACGGTTTTACTCCAAGAAGGCTGCCCCATGCCTATTATGCAAGATTCCGAGGCGGAATACAATGAACACCAATGGTTGTGGGATAATGCGGAGGGAGATGTTCTCATTGGCGGACTTGGCCTTGGTGTGGTGCATCAGCCTTTGATAGACAATCCCGCAGTAACATCCGTGACGGTAGTGGAATTGTATCAAGATGTGGTGGATTTGGTATGGGATGATTGCCCTAAAGATGGCACTTTTTCATTGGTCGTGGACGACTTTGAAACATGGACGCCTCCCGATGGTAGTTTTTGGGATGTCGTATGGTGTGATACTTGGGTATCAGCCAATCCACTTTCCCCTGCTGAGTATGTTACCGCTATGACGGCCAAGTATGCGCCCCACTGCAATAAGATTTCGTTTTGGGGCAGTTGATAGACCTACATGGGAACTTTTAAGTCCTATTACATCCATTTCCCTGCATGACCAAGATAGGTCTTTTAATGACCACCTACAATGAGGAAGCGAACATTGAAAGATGTTTGGATTCCGTTAAGCCCTATCTTGATTACTATTGTATTGGGGTGGATAAGAAGACCACCGACAATACAAAGCAGAAGATATTAGAGGTTATGGCAGACATTCCGGGCAAAGTATTTGATTCACCTTGGAATGGCTTTGCAGATGCCCGCAACCAATGTTTGGACCAAGCAGATACTACTGCCTGTGACTTCTTCCTTTATCTTGATGCAGACCACACTCTAACTGTGCATGATACAGAATGGCGAGAAAAGTTAAGCACTGAACATGATGCCTACACTTTGCCAGTCATCGGCGGAGCCATGACTCACTGGTTGCCTTGGATTCTCAACACGCAATCTTCCTATCGCTGGTATTCGGTTTTACATGAGTATGTGACTTTCAGCGGAACTTCCACCGAAAATCACGGCGGCATTCTTGATACCCTATCCATTCATCACCATTATGATGGAGGAGGAAGGGCCAAAGGTCAGGGATTATATGAGGCCGATACTGAAACATTTCTCCAAGAGTTCCAAACAGAAAAGGAAGATTTTCTTCTGCGTCGTTACACTTTTTACTTAGCCCAATCGTGCAAAGATGCGGGCTACAAAGAAGATGCTATCAGGTATTACAAAATGCGGACAGTCATGGGAGGCTGGGAAGAAGAAATCTATGAGTGTTGGTTGGCTATTGCCCAACTTACTAATGACGCTGATTATTACTTCAAAGCCATAGAAATCATCCCTACGCGCGCAGATGCTCACCTTGGGGTCTTGAAACTTGGTCACACAAGAGGAAATTGGAAAATCTTGCGGAGAGCCTTGGAATTGTATGAACAAGTGGACCAGTGGAACGAAGTTGGGCTGTTTATGTGGCCCGCTAATAATTGGATGGTGGATGATGCAGCCGCCTTAGCATACTATGAGATAGAAGATATGAAAAATGCAAAGAAAGCCACGCAAAAACTCTTGGATAATCCCTCCGTTCCGGCCACAGACAAAGAAAGACTCCGCAAAAATCTCCCTTGGTATGACTGAGATATAAACCACCAACAAAGCCAATCATTAAATGGTAGGGAAGTCAATGGTAACTTGTGGCAGATGACGATATGACCCCTGTTCCGACCAAACGCATGACGGTAACGCGTTTGGGTCATAAGGTGGATGAACTTCATGAAACAGTGGATGAACTCGGCAACGACTTAGCCGAAATCAAGATGGTTCTTAAGTCCCTATTGGAAATCCAATTAGGACTCGGAGAAGCCCCAAGTAGTCCGGATGATGAAGCACGGATGTATGGCTAACTTCTCCCCTTAGAGAAAGTCCAAATCCAATTGAGTTTGTTCTGTCGCCTCACTATCTTCAAAAGTTTGGGCTACCCAGTCTGATACGGAGTGATACAACTGCTGAATGTAGTTGTCGCAACCATACCTTTCCACGAGGTCGTTCATCAGTGAGTCGTATTTCTTCACAGAACCTTGGGATACGGTTAGAATGATATTGCCATCACAATAGACGACTTCGTGTTCACCTGTTACTGATTCATCCGAAGACTTCTCGGAAAGAATAGTCCGACACTTTCCTGTAATGGGTGGTCGGCGATATTTGGCTCCGCACTTAGGACAGCGCACCTTTTGTTGTCCGAAAGCACGAAGGTTTCCTCTCATGTCCCGAATCAAGTGACGGTCTATGAGTATAGAAGCCTGTGTTTTGTTATCCACCGCATAGAGTAATTCTCCGAGTGCGAATTGGGCCATCGTTTTCTGTCGCATGGATTCCAGTTCTGTGTAAGGGTTGTCCTTTGGACCTGCGCCACAGTCGCTCGTGTCGTGAGTGAAGCCAAATCCACTCAGTTCCGCTGGGCTTCCTAATCGCTCGCCCACAAAATCCACTCCTAATCCTACCGCAGCCTGAGCCTCGGGGTAATCTTGAGTTCCCTCATAGAAGGAAGTTGGATACATCATAGATGTATCCACATTGAGGGCTTCTTTATCAATCTCACTTGGGTTGATACGCATGGTCAAAATCAAAGGGGCATCCATTTGACCGCCTCTATGCCCTGCAAGGAAAGCCCTACTAAAGTTTAGGACACCATCAAGGAGAAGTAAGAAAGCATCAATGTCGCCATCACAGTTGCGCCTTTTGGCTGCATGGAAGAAAGGATGGCCATAATGACCCTTCACTGGGGCAAAGCCAATAATCCGACAGACGATAGCCCCGCTGGTGTGAGGAGCAATCCCCATTCCTAAGTGACCTATCAAATCTTCGGGCGATTCAACATTGTAGTATGGGTCCTCTCCATACTGTCGCACTAACAAGTCATCCAAAAACTTGGTGGCCTTCACAAGATTGTCTGCACAGTTTTGTGGCAAGACTACATCTTGCACTCTCAATTCACAGGTTTGGTTCGCGTCGCTCAATGGTTCTCCGAAGACATCGTGGGTGTATCCCAATTTATGGGCCGCTGCGATAGTCATTCCGATTTCACAAGGACGGAAGTGAGTCATGGTAATATCCACCATGTCCCATCGTAAAGTCCCATCTCGGAAAACTGAAACACCGTGTTTGTAGCGCAACACTCCTTTCAACATGGCCTCCGGAGTTTTCTCCACGCTGGTCATTCCTTTGACGCCCTTGACTTCAGGAGTTCCCAAAACATCCGCCCGCTTCAAAGAATCTTCCCACCGCTCTTGGAAGTTCACATCTTGGGTCTGCAACTCCACAAACTTTGTCTTCCGAAAACTTCCATCGGGATTCTTGAGAAATCTTTTCCAAGTGGTCGTTCCTGTGTCTTCATCTTCACGAAGTCCCACTTCTATCTGAGCGTTCTTTGCAGCCGCCTCACGCATGAATCTTTTGTTGCCCACCTTGAATCCTACGGGGAATAAAGAATGGAGAGCCGGTTTCATTTCCCGGGGTTTTGACCCCTCGGGTTTCCCCATTCTTGCTCCAATCCGTAATGTGACGCTCGGACGAGCCTCCACACCCTCGGGTAAGGCCATATTTAGCCATTCTAAGCCATCCTGTGGCTCTCCTTCTATGTTTTGACCGTTGGATACTACCCAACCCCATAAAACGGCTCTATCGCCGTATAGTTTTCCTTCGGAATCTATGTCTATTCCGAGCCGATAAATCGTAGTATGGGATGTTGGAGCCACTACTATGTCTTGTGTCTTGAAGTCTATGGTCGTATCCGTCATCAACAATTCCATATCTTCTGCGGACACCTCGTTATAGAGTGCTACATATTCGGGTGCAAGAGGAATGTCGTGTTCTTTGGCTTGCTCTAAAGCGTCTATCAAATATTCAGGATAGGGTAGGGACTTTTCCCTCACCACCTGTTCGTGCCACTCTCTTACATAGGGACTGGGAGCCAGCGTATGATTGTTTTCCAAGAACTCACCTACTGGGACCAGCAGTTCTCCAATGTCCCAAATCTTTGCTATCGGCCAATTGGGGTCAGTCGGCATCCCATCCGGCAAGTCCGCAGGGTCTTGAATCCTTTTAGCAGACCCGTCTGTGAATTGAACATAAGGTCCTTGGATGCTATCACAAGGAGTCACTACTGTTCCCTTACCCGGTCGTTCGTATTTGAGTTGAGTTCCTGTGATGAAGAAGCCAGCCACAGCCTTCATGGTAGCCGGATGCACAGCCGTAGTTGCCAACCCTGCCAATCGGGACCTTCCATACCTAAGTCGGAATCCGCCTACTTGCATAGGTTGAGAAAAGATTGGGCGACCTGCTACCATGTCGCTCAGGTATTTGTTGATAGGATGGAGTTTCTTCACTCCTTTATCCTCGTCTTTCTTGTTGGAGGTAAAATCTCTCAACCATTCCCATTCGGTAAAGCCAAGAGCGTCTGTGTATTTCAGAATCTTTGGGGCTTTCAGAACCATCCCTTCACACAGGACCAGCAATGCCCCTTCCCGACATTTGTTCGTTGGGACTCGGGGTAAATCCCGTTGGCCACTCACTTCTTCTCCAACGCCTTCTCCGTCAAGATAGACCGGACAGTTATTGCACAGGACTTCAATTTGTGGATTGGAAGGGCGGTATTGCAGACCGCGCCCATACTTCATCACTTCTTCTTTGTATCTCTCTATCTCCTCAAAAGTCATTTCAGGAGGCTCTAAGCCGAATTGACGGCGGAGAATATCTCCAATCAGAACGGAGAGGGCTTGCCCCGTCCCACCCGCAGACCGAATTGGACCTGCAAAGTTAATAGCGAGGCTCCGTGTTCCGCTGGCATTGTCTATAATCCGACAATTAACTACACCCTCAAGAGGCGCAACAAGGATTCCTTCGGTCAAGACAGCCAGCCCTGCACAGATACCATGATAGATGGACAAAGCCATACGAGTTTTGGTGGATTTCTTGATGTCTGCAAAGTTTTCCATTTCGGTTAGAGTATCCTTCCAGTGGTTGGTAAGAATGTCCTTCATGTAGTCCAAATGAACTCCGCCTCCTTCACAGGCGTGGCAATCTCTCGTTCTCCATCCCTTTTTGATACTTCCTTTGCCATCACAAGTTTGGCATTTACTGGTTTTGGCATAGAGGAAGGTTTCAGCGCAGACAATCTTAGCAAGGTCCAACGCAACTAATTCTCGGTTCCCATCATGAATGAGCGTAAGTTCTCGGATTTGGTCGGCTGTCTTTCGTGGATGTAGGAAACTCAAAAGTTTCTGTGTGCGGTCCGCCAAGTCGTTGGCTTGAGGGATTTCCACATTCAATTCAGGGTCGTGACCTTGTTGGCGACAGCGATTAGCAATTTCATATACTTCATCGGTGCTGTCTTGGAGCATTTCATAGTAGGGTTCGTAGTCCACTATTTGAGGTTGCTTAACAGCACGGCTCATAGTGAAATAGAGGTGCAAGGACCTATTTGAAGAAGTGTTAAGTAGCAAAAGGGGGCTGGTGGAGGTATGCGTATCGCCTATTGGACTGGCTATTCGCCAGTTTTTGACCCCCACACCACAGTGACGGAAGATTGGGAACTGCCCGGAGGGGGATGGGGCAGCGAACGCTCATTAGCACAAATGGCAGTGGAACTCGTCAAGCGAGGCCATCATGTGGAAATCTTTTGTTGGCGCACTTCGCCATTACCTGTATTCAACGCCACTGATTTTGATGTTATCGTAGTGCAGCGATATTTGCACTTTTGGCTTTACGAGGAATCTCAGGGTGTGCCAGTGGTCTTTTGGCAACATGATGTGCGGCCCTTAACTGGATACGAAAACACATTGCTTTGGCAAGATGGGCGACAAACTTACGCTAACTTTGTCCAAGCGGGCCTATGCACGAAGTCCGTTATGCTTACTCCCTCCCATACCTATGGAATGATGCAGCACTACAATATCCCTCACAACCATTTCGTGGAGATAGGACATGGCCTCCCACCACCTAAAAGCGATACCAGCGGAATAGAGAAAGTGAAGAATCGGATGGTGTGGATTTCGGGTTGGAACCGAGGGATTTGCACCGCCTTGGAAGTCATCAATAAGATAGACCCTGAGAAGCACAAGATTGAGTTTCATATCTATGGTCATCAAGCGCAGCATGAAGGGGACGAGAATGCACCTTACCCCGGACGAACCCTTCAATTCTTTGATTGGCGAAATCCCTCATTGCGCCAACTGATTGAGGAATCACCCCACGACATTCAACTTTTCGGATATGTGAGTGATGAAGAAATTGAGAAGGCGTGGGCCGAATGCGACATCCTTCTATATCCTACCGACTTCGTGGAAACATATTGCATTTGTGCTTTGGAAGCCCAAAGAGCAGGTTGCTTTCTTGTGGCCTCGGAACTTGGTTCTATGCCTCATACCATCGGAGATAGAGGAGTCTTAGTCCCTAAGCGTGGAGCGGAGGGGACGGATATGGAGCCGGATGATTACACCAGCGTCGTTGCTCGGGTTTTGGAAACTTATTTGGATAATCCGGAACTTACGATTCCCTATCGGGAAGCGGGGAAAGTGTGGGCGGCGGAGCAGACTCTTGAGAACAAAGCCAACGAATGGGAAGCATTATTGGAGTCCGTAGTGGCGGACCATTAAGTAGTCAGAATAACCAAATATAAATGAGTAGGATGGGGACTGCCCAAAAAGAACACACTAAGAAGTGGCCAGCAATACTTCTGATTATGATTTTTATGCTTCCTATGGGTGGCGTTGCTTATTTGTTTCTGCCCCTCCCTGAAACATTTCCAAGAGGGTGCCACCATATTGAGGGAGAAATTATGGAAAAGAACATCAACGAAGGCTGGTGTGTGGATGGAGTTTGCATCATGAATCATGAGTTTGAGGTCGCCGAGAATAGGACTTCCAATAACACGACAACCGTTATCGTCCCGCCGATTCATTACTTTAGGACCGAAGTGGGCGACATCTATGACGGACCGTTATGTTAATATGGATTGTGGGTCAAATATTCAAGGAACTCTATAACATCCAAGACATCTTCATCAGGAATGTCCTTGTAAGAGGCTCCAAACTTTGATTTGACGCACAGGGCGACATGAGCAAAGGGGTTACGCCCATGAGGGTGGCGTGAAGATTCGGGCAAACGCCCTTCTAAGAGTTCACCGGCTGTTTGAATGGCTTTCCAAACCGCTTTACGGTTAGGTTCATTCATCTTCGCCATCAGCAAGAGCGGCTTGTAGGCGAGCAACCAATTCTGCCTTTCGTCCCGAAGTAGCGAGGCCCAACTGTTTCAATTCTTTCTTGAGGCCCTTAACTGTGAGTTCGTCCAGTTCAATGGTGATGCCGACTTCTTCTTCAATCTCGTCTTCTATGGCATCCTTGATTGCATCTGAAACATCCTTGCCCTCCTCGGCGGCGGCAAGTGCGTCCGAAGCAATGTCGCTAACGGAGTCTGCGGCTTGGTCCACTATCTTTCCAACATCCTCTTTGGAGAGGTCAAGGCCGGTCAGGTCTTCAATGCCTTCATCCACAGCGTCAATAATTTCGGTTCGGTTGCGGAGGTAAAGCCAATACATGGCAGTAAAGCCCGCACCAACGGCTGTGTAGGTGGAATATTCGGACATATCGGTTTGGGTTAGCACTAAGGCAATACCAGTCAAAGCACCTGTGAGCAGGGCTGCTGGCTTAATTCTATCAGGAGTATCACTTGGAGTGTCGCTCATGTGTCTAAATCCTTCCACTTCCTACTTAAAAGATTGTATCCCGGAGGCGGATTCAAGCAATATGTTCGTCATTCACTGCATATTGGAAGGTGAGAGGTAGTCCCGGAGAGGGTGGGTAAATATCTAAGCCACCCTTGCGTAAGAAGAAGACTTGGAAATATCCCTGTGCATTCCGCTGACTGGTTATCTTAGGGTCGTTCTTGGCCACGAAGTTGGGAATGTTAGTGACCGTTCCTCGGTTATCATCAATGCCGGTGTTAATAGCGGGGGCCAATCGGAGGTCATATCGTTCCATCATATCCTCCAAAACACTCAATTGTGTTAAGTTGCCTACTCTATTGAGTCTGCCACCGCTACTCGCAGCAGCCGAAACTTTGGAGTTCTTCATAAAGTTACCACCCATTGCCCTGTTTAAGATACTGGGGGATTCTAAAGTGTTCTTGAGAAATGCTACCAGTGGAGGTTTCCAAAAGGCTGCTGCACCAGCAGCAGTCAAACTACTCACAAAGTTATTCAAATCGTATTGCCACCAAATATCTGCGTAATCTGCATCCGCTTTCTTTGGATTCCGTCGCGCCTTGGGACCTGCAACATCACCGGGACGCCCCTGCAAACTTTCATCCAAGCCCACAAGTTTCCCATACACTACCATGCTATGGTCATACAAAGGCACGAAGTTAGCCTCCCACCGGGAGCCGACCTTGGAAATAATTGGGACTTGGCTTCCGCTTGCATCGGCGAGAGTTTGTCTTTTCATAGCCCTCAAAGTTGTCCCTGCTCCCTTAGCGGCCGATGAAGCAGACCTTCCTTGGGCCATTCCACTCAAGAATCTTCGGACTCGGGCTTCCATAGGGGGTTCAATCTTGTAGCGACCATAGGCTACCTTGCGAAAGCCAATGTTTCGGAGAGCCAACCACTTCAGAACGGTTCCTCGGGTAGTCCCCACATTCCGAGCCGCAGAATAGATGCCCTCGTTGAGTGTGAGCATCCTATCCACCGCAAGCATGGCTCGTCTATCCATTTCAGGAGTTAGCGTCATAGGGTATTGAATGCACCTACTTCCTACTTAAGACTACGGCTCGTATGCCATAAGAAGCATTAAGTAAGAAGACACACAATGCTCCCGTGCCGGGAAAGGCTCCTAACCGAACTGAGGGGAGAAGTGGGAGTCAGACGGGTCTTGAATACCCGTCACCCGGCACCTTTTAATTCACAATTGCGATAGCATGAAATGTGCGTGATGGCTCAAAGGCTCAATGGATAGCGCACCTTCAATCGTAATCCACATGAAAGCATCGTGTTCATCGGAGAGAACCACATTTGGATTGGGTGCTTCCACCACATAGGCGTAGTAAATCTTTTCCATGTCGTCGTCAATGTGAGGTTCCAAAACAAGGTCGGTTCCAATCATTAGATTGATGCCCGCTTCTTCTTCGGTTTCAACAAGGGCAGTATCTTGGGGTATTTCATTCCCTTCAACCTTGCCACCCGGAAGTTCCCATAGGCCGACTCGTGAAGTTTCATGGATGGAACGGCGCAGCAAGAGGATGTGGTCTGTCTTCGGATTCATCACTACGCAACCGGCTGCCAACCGATAATTTGGAAGCCATTCCTTATGCTTCTTGGAGAGATTCACACCCACGCGACAGGTCCCTCCTATTTAACTCTTGCGCTTGAGAGTGCGGATGTCCTCGGCGGAATAAGGGCCGGTGTGAATTACCTTGCCTTCATCGTCATACCAGTCCCATGTCGTATAACTTCCATAACTTCTGCGCTCGGTTCCGTTGTTAATGGCGGTGATTGTCCATTTGGGTCCGGCAGATTCACTGTCCGAGGCCCATGAAGGGGGCGGAAAGAGAAATCCTGAGAGTTCTCCACCAAATCCGTCCATATCGCAGTCGCGGGTTTTCAGAATGGTTCCCATGATGTTCTCCCAATCGTCACACTCCCACTGGTCCCATTGTTCCTCGCTCCATCCCACATCATACATTCCCTTCAAAGAACAGTAGGACATTGAGTGATACTCGCCGGGGATTTCCGTTCCATCAGGAGCCGTAATCATGAACTTGATGTCGTATTGGATTCCGTAAAAACGATAGATGGCCGCCGAGCGGTCCGCACTATCCATGCTTCGGGGGTCTGTTCCAATAACCTCATCCCACCATTCATAGAAGGACCCTGCATCACAGTAGTGCATCTTGATGAGAGGGCCGAAGGCTTCGTCCACCGTGTTGCAGGTGAATACTCCCGTATCTCGGTCTGAATCAACGAGTATTTCCCAACCCATATCCTATGGGAGATGTAACAAGTATTTAACTTTTGCCGTTGTAGCCGTTGTTAGGGCTGTATAGTCCTCGCTCTCCTAAGCATCGGCTAATGTTTCGGTGAAGACGGAATCCTCCATCCTCGTTCACTTCGGTTCCCTTGCAGAAGAAGGTGAAGTAGGCTTCATCACCCTTTTTCGCCACCCAATTCATCATATCCGCCACTGGGTCCGAACTTCGGATTTCCCAAGGGAGTTCTCCTTCGGCGTCATAGAGTTCTCGCAACAATTTGAATCTTACATCCCAAGGGAGTTGGACTACATTTTGTCGGAATTGCGGGTAGTATTCTTCCCGCAGATAACACCAAGTTTCGTCTTCCATCATAACTCCTCCAACTTGTTTATATCAAACTCGTCGTCTATGGTGTAGGCCCCATCGGACATTTCAAGAATCGCTCCCACTCGCACCAGTGTGTCTAATTGCATTTGGGACATATCGCTCACCGACTTGATGTGACCGGCGTTATCAAAGATGTGGCCGTGCGTTCTTGCCAATGAGAGGGAAGTCAGGAGGGCATCGTCCACTCCCATATTCATAGCGGGAACGGGGAACTCCTCAGTAAGTGTTTGAAGACTGTCTTCAAAAATCTTCCGAGCCAATGCCATGTGGCCATAAGAAACCTTGGAAGACCCTTGTAGTCGTGCGAATCCTTTTACAAGGTTAGTGAACTCCTGATATTTGCGGTAATCATTGTTGCTCCGCAGAAGGAAAGCCGCCTTGAATTGTGGTCGTCCCTCAATCTCGTCATAGACATCGTTGATAACTGGGGCTAACTTTCCAATCATCGGGTTGGTATCGCTTGTTTTACGCAGATATTCGCGGAAGAAGGCGCGCCAAAGTTTGGCTGCTTCTTGAGAACCGCCGTTAGCGAATTGTCCATCCATTGTTCGCATGATGTTCTCTCTAATCTTCTCCTTAGCATCGTCCCCGGCTAAGGATAGTTGAGTGAATATGAGGGTGAGCCGACTCATAATTTGTGTGGTATATTGGCCGAAAGCCTTGAGCATATCAGCACCTTCGTGTCCCGCTTCTTCATCCCAATAGTGAGGAGGATTGCCGAGAAACAGCATATTGGTTTTGGCCTCACGGCGCGTATCCACTTGGCCCTTT
>Ga0310342_100000162_pt1 | contig 33899 bp, 19 predicted proteins | sample S15DNA20500_MG_FD_206155 | JGI IMG/M metagenome (GOLD analysis project Ga0310342, IMG submission 206155) | Marine microbial communities from station ALOHA, North Pacific Subtropical Gyre - S1503-DNA-20-500_MG | ecosystem: Environmental > Aquatic > Marine > Oceanic | place: Pacific Ocean: North... | reverse complement strand
GCCGGCTTCGTCGCCTCCGCCGGCATCGTCACCTCCGCCGGCATCGTCACCTCCGCCGGCATCGTCGCCTCCGCCGGCATCGTCACCTCCGCCGGCATCGTCACCTCCGCCGGCATCGTCGCCTCCGCCGGCATCGTCGCCTCCGCCGGCATCGTCGCCTCCACCGGCATCGTCGCCTCCGTCAAGCTCGACCGGCTTGTAGCCGCCACGGCCCTTGAAATACATGATCAGGAGGATATATACGATGAGCATGGAAATCGGAAGTACGGTCGCCTTAATAAGAACACTTTTCTTGGCTTTGTTTTGAGCCTCGGTAACAAGCCCCTTATCAGCGTCAGTCACCTTGTCCAGCGCAACACTCTCATAGGGAATAAGACCGAGGAACTTTACTTCCGTCTCCTCACCGGACTTGTCTTTTTTCATCTTGGGACCGACAACGCGCTCGTGAACCGCGGGGTCCGCCTCCAAAATGCTGGCACTGATATCGGTGTCCTGGACATAACCGAGCCAGGGGCCTCCAAGGATTCCGACACTCAACATTCCGAACCCGCTCACCATGTTGAGGGTCAGGGCGCCGCCACGAGGGAATTGCTCGGCTACCACTCCCAGGGTTGCGGGCCAGAAAAAAGTCTTGCCGATACCGTATACCGTCGCCACCAGGAAAATCATCGAGAGGCCGGCCACAGAGCCGAGCAGGTAAAGCCCCACCATGGCAAAAATACTGGAAACCGCCAGCAGGTTAAGCGGTGCCAATCGGTGAACGATCGGTCCCGCGAAGAAGCGCAGGACCATCATGATCAGTGAGGTGTAGATAAGAATCCACCCCGCGTTCCAACCTGCCGCTCCAAACTCTGCCGTCATCAGCGGAGTGATCCAGCTGTCTGTACCCAGCTCTGTAGAGGCAAGCGGAGCCATTACGAGAACCAGCAGGAAAAACATCGGGCGTCCCAGGGCCCGTACATAAATGGCATAGGGAACGATCAGGAGCGCCATGATCGCGTACATGGCCCCGTTTCCAAGTTCCAGGGCACGGCTCAACTCGATGGAAATCAGGACGGCGACAACAGCCCAGCTGAGGATTCCGGGCTCCTGCAACATCTCCTTGAAGGAGACGCCCGCCTTGACCCGTTCGTGAACCGGGAATTTCTGGCCGAAGAGCACAAGAGCGTAAATGGCGACAGGAAGAAGAGTGAGCAGGATAAGCGTCTGCGGATTACTGTAAACGCTGCTCCCTTCTTCAACAGGTTGCCCTACGAACATGAACAGCAACCCGGCGATCACCAGACCGCCCGGCCAACCCGCATGCAGGATAGCGAGCCACTTGGTCTTCTCCTTGGGGAAGATTGTCGCGACGACAGGGTTGATAAACGCCTCGACGGTACCGTTGCCGAGGCCTCCAATAATAGAACCCCAGTACAACATTGAGTAGCTGTCGGCCTTCCAGAGGACCACGGCCTGGATCACGTGGCAGATGAGGCCGAAGATCATCGCTTTGCCGTAACCGATCTTGTCGATCACCAGGCTGAAAAGGATGATGCTGATAGCGAAAGGCCAGAGCCCGGCGCCAAAGATCTCTCCCTGCTGAGTCGAATTGAGCTCGAACTCGGTCGCCCATGTGCCCATCAATTGAGCACGCACCTGGAACCCGAAAGCCGTCGCAATCAGGGCTATGAAACAGCCCCAGAAAACCCTCTTGTTGCTACCCATATCACTCTCCGCTAAAGCTCCTACCCTGTTGACTCCAAGAGACCATGGCCTCGTTCAGGCGCCTACTCTACGCAAGATCGGCTCCGGGTGTCAAGGAAGGGAGAGCCCTGAAATACCCTTAATCCGGCCATCGCTCAGAAGGCGTAGGTGTAACTCAGGGCGATGTCGATCTGCTCCTCGGTACGGATCGCCCGATCGGCATCATTGAGTTGGATATCGAAGCTCAGCGTAAAGGCGTGCTGCTTGTGGACATACTGCCCGGCGAAACCGATGAAGCCGAGGAAGGTGCGGGCCAGGTCGTCCTCCTGGATAGTGCTGAAGAGCATTCCGCGGAAGGTATTGGTAAAGGAATAGATCGCCGCGACATCGAGGATGAACTGGTTCTCGAGCTCCGCACTGTCACTGGTCAGGAACTGCAGGTTACCGGCCATGCTCAGACGGCTGGTGACGGCGTAGTCCCCATCGAGCTCGACATTGTAGTAATTGCCCGACAGCATCCCGAAGGTGTCCTCGTTGAGCGAGAGACGGGTGTCGAAGGACAGGGCGAGCCGCAGTTGGCGGTCGTCGTAGAACTTCCACTTGACGCCGAGGTCCGCCGAGCTCAGGGCTCCTTCCTCGCGGTCTACGGTAGGCGGCTCCTCGTTGATCAACTCGCGGCCATTTGCGTAGGCCGCTACGAGCCCCGCCCCGAACTCGATGTTCTCGAAAAGGCCCATATTGAATTTCGGGTTCAGATAGACCTCGTTGCGGCGAAAGAGTGGGTTACTGTCACCCCTGGATCGGTCAAATTGCTCTTCACCGGTATAAAGAAGCCCCACACCCAGTTTCCATCCCCCCAGCGGAGTGACCCCGGCGGAGCGAATCGAATGGAAACCCGTCAGGGCGCTGCCGTTGAAGCGCTGGTTGTTCTGCTCGAGCGAAACGAGATCCCAGTTAAACAGCGGCTCGATGGGCTCCCCACGTCCCTGGGCGCCCAGGAACCCTCCCCAGCAGGCCGAGAAAAAAATCGCCGCGCGAAGAAACCAACCGCTATATCCGCCAGGGCGTACGCTCATATCCCTCATCGCTCTGAAACCGGCTGCCGGCAAATGCGGAACCCGGTAAACCCGCCAAGGAGATCCCGTTGATCTTCATCCAGGCTGCGGGTTTCAAGACAGGCTCTCGAGATACGCCTCGGATCAGCCAGCTGGTTGTGTCCTCCGATCACGACATGAAGCCCCTGGGGATCCAGGACGATCTCCTGGAGATTGCCCTCCATATCCAGGAGACCGGTCGCGGTGGCGTTGCCGGGCCTCATCCCGATCCTGCTGACCATGTTCTGTCCGTAACGCTCCTCCTGCTGAAAAACGAACCCGTCATCCTGCGTGAACCAATCCTTGATCTCCCGTATCGCCTTCTCCTGTGTCCTCGTCCCGGAGAAGGAGCAGAGCCACTGCTCGACCGTCGGCAGGGAATAGGTATAGCCATCGGCAGCCTGCTCACCGAACCACTTGACGAATTGCGCGATCAACTCCACAGGCTGGTCAGTGAGGACCATCGGATTCTCTCTCTTGCCGATCCGCTCATCCGCGCCGCGCAGACCCTTCTCGTTGAGGAAGCGGAACCAGCAGCTTTCGGGAAGCTCGGTCTTGCTCATCTCCAGCCGCGAGGGGCCGCAAACCACGAACTCCATGCCGACCTCCCGCAGGAAGCGCGAGCGCAGGATGATCGTACCGGCCTGGACGGGTTTCGATCCCGCGCCGGCGACCGGGACCTCCGCTCCCTCGGGCATCGGCTCGGCGATGAGCGGCGAGTAATCGTGGCGGCGCTCGGAGACATTGCCCGCGAGGTCGGTCAGCTCGAAGACGATCGGCACGGCGCGCTCCTGCAAGGGAATACTCCAGGTATAGACGAACTCGCCCGCCTCCAGCGCGGTCGACAATAAAACCTCCATCCACCTCTCGGCGGCGCCCCCTTCCGCGGCGCCCAGCCTCCCCCTGAGTCGCTTGAGTTTCTCCTTTGCCTGGACAGCGACCAGCAGCTGGTCCCCGGATTCACGGGTGGTGATCTTCGCGGTCGGCGCCTCCTGATCGCAATATACCTCGAGAGATTCGGCCGTACCGGCCAATACCTTTTCGTCATTATTATAGAAGCAACGAACCTCTACACGGGTCTCCACTCCCGACTGGAGATCCAGGTCGGCCTTGAATCTTCCCCCGGAGCCGCTGGCCGCCGGATCCACCTTCACCTCCTGAGTGCTGGATCCGAAGCTGTTCTGTACCCGCAGCATGACCTTGAGACCGGCAAAGACGGTGTCAACCTCGCCCTCGATGGCCAGGGTCGCCTCGCGGGTATAGATGACCCGCGCTCCCGCCTCCTCATCGCCCGCCCCCTCCGCCGGCGCGGGCAGCGGGTCCAGGCTGGGGGTGCGCAAAACGACGTTCGGCGCCCTGGCCTGCACACGATCAAGAGTGCCCGCCTTGCCGAAGAGAATAGGCGGCCGGTCCTTCCACGAGTACTGCACCAGGACGACATTGACCGCCTTGCTCAGCGTAATGTCAGCCACGAAAGGAATGGTTCTCGTCGCTCCGGGAGCGAGCTCCGGAGGATCATCGGCCACCGGCTCCCCACCGACAGGTTCCTCGAGCACAGGGTTGTCGACGATGCCTGGCTCGCTCTCCCCGGTGGCGCTCTCGCTCTCAGCTTTTTCGGCCGGAGGCGGCTTGACAATAGACCACTCCGCATCGACCCTCTCCCCGTTCACGAAGAACTGGAGATCCGGATAGGTGGCGCCCTCAACCTTGAACTTTCCCTCCACCGTCGCGACATTCCCGACAATATCACTCGTGCCGAACTCCTCGAGTTCGAGCTTCAGCCGGCGAAAGGTAATCTCCCTGGTCTCGCTCCTGTTTCCCGCCTTGTCCACGGCATACACGCGAACGATCCTGGACTCTCCCGGGGAGAGATAGTTGATCTCCCATTCGCTGATGTCTTCGATCTGACGCTCCTCCGAGCTCGCGCCGTCCTGGGTCAGCAAGCTGTACCAGGCCTCCTTGATATCCGCGTTGCCGGAGGTGTCGAGCCGCACGCCCAGGAGTTCCTCGAAGGTCGTGAACTCGATCTTTTCAGCCGCGGCAGTCGCGACCAGACCGAGGGGATCGATTGCCACCACCTCGAAAACGGGAACAACCAGGTCGACCACGAATTGCCTCTCGATCAGCGACTGGCCCTGGGAAACAGCCAGTCCCTTCTCCTTGTCCTCCACAAACGCTCTGAGGTCATAGGAACCGTCGACAAGACGCCGGAAGTGAAAACTGTACGCCCCGTTTTCCGCATCCAGCTGGCCGCGTACCATATGCGGTTGCGGAGGTTCCGACTCACCGGAAAGAGTGGCGAGAAAAACTAAATTCTGGAGCATCTCCCCTTCCTGGGGAGCCTCGCTCTTGGGGAAAGCGAGCCTGATATCCAGCGAGGGGATCCCGCTCGGGACCAGCTCGCCGTAATCCCTGCCGACATTGAGCGGCAGCTGCTTTTCGAGAGCTTCGGCCAGCCAGGCGCGAAAGACATCGGTGCGTGTTTTTTTCTCTACCGGGGTCTCCGGCTTTCGATCGATCGTGGCGCCTGGCTCGAGGGTTCCCTCAGGAGCGCTGCCGGGATTCTCAACTGAGCCGGCGACCACCTCACCGCCCGCCCCCGTTCCCTTACCGGAAAAATTACCGGCGGCGGCCCACCAGAGCATGCCAAACGCCAGGAGGATGCCCGCCGCCATCTTAGCGACCGTTCCCAGGGAACCGTGACCTCGCTTCCCCAATCTGGGTATTTTACGCCCTTCGAGAGCCGCGACGAATTCATCGACTGATTCAAAGCGGTCCCCGGAATCCTTTGAGAGTCCCCGCAGGATCGTCTCGGCGATCGTATGAGGAATCTCCTCGAGCGGAGCCGGCTCGATGTTCATGATCTGGTAGCCGATATCGCCCGTATAAAAGGGAGGTGAACCGGCGACGAGCTCGTAGAGGGTACAGGCCAGCGAATAGATATCGCTGCTTGGGGTCGAGACCTCGCCGCGAAACTGCTCCGGGCTCATATAGGGTACCGTACCGCTTCTCTTGCCGGTCTGGCGCAGGGTGCTGTCGGCCACGACCCTGGAAATCCCGAAGTCGGTGATCTTGATGATATCGGACGGCTGGAGGGCTCCCTCCACCGGCTTCGCCAGCATGAGGTTCGCTGGTTTCAGGTCACGGTGAACGATCTGGCGGGCGTGCGCGTGGGCAAGTCCATCCCCCACCTGGCGGGCGACAACGAGCAACTCTTCGGCCTCGAACGTCCGTCCCTCCCGTTTGCGCTGGCGCAGGAGATGCTTGAGCGTCTGACCCTCGAGATACTCCATGGCGAAGAAAGGCCAGGTGGGCCCGTCGGAATAGGTATGGATACGGATGATATTATCGTGCGCCAGGTCGAGCAGGCGGTTCGCCTCCAGCCTGAGATCATCACGCGCATCGACATCGAAGATGATCTCCTGGGGAATCCGCTTGAGAGCTACCGGGCGATCGAGCGCTTCGTCCTGGGCGAGGTAGACCTTTCCCATGCCCCCCTGCCCGATCAGCTTCTGGATGCGGTACTGGTTGGCGACCAGGTCGCCTTCGTGCCAGCCGCGGGCCGCCTCCTCGCTCAGATCTGTGGACTCTGTAGCGTAGGCGGCGCGCTGGGTCACCGTGTCTGCGTTGAGATCGACATCGGAGTCCGTAGAACTGTCTTCACGGGGGGCAGGAGGATCCACCTCGGCCGTCTCGCTGGCAGGCTCGCCGGAAGAGTCCGACGATTCGGCCGGCCCGGCTGCCGAGGTCCCATCCCTTTCCTGGCTTTCAGCCGCAGCTGATTCGTCCGTGTCTTCCGGCGAAGCAGGCTCTTCAGCCCCCTGGCCGTCCACCGACGGACTGGCTTTTTCGGACATGCGAAAACAAGCCCCCAACAAAGGTATCCACTTGACTCTTCAGCTTCGAGGAGTGCCCTGCTGCCGAATCCCAGCCCGCAGTAGTAGGCCTCCACATTCAACAGAACTTCGAATTGTAGCCTGAACTCATTCAAAAAGAAACTTCCACGAACCGCGATATTTCTCCTCTCCAGGCTCCCTAATCTTTTCATCCATCAAAGGTTATAGGACTCTGGATGATCGGAAAAAACAGCCTGTGCAGGTGAGCGGAGCCCTTTGAAGATTTCCGGCTTACTCTCTCAGCACTCTTCTTGAATACTCCGGGAAGTCCCCGGGATGTGGTCCGTTGACTTACCGATTTTAAAACCATAAAATTGCGGTTCACAATGGTTTGGAGTAGGTCAAAGGGAAGCTGGCCTCGAATCGGCTTCAGGATCCTTGAACGGAATTTCTGAAGACAAAAAGGTTCGAATGATCCGCCTGTTGAGCCGGATTGATCCTGTGTTCATCAGACTCGAAAGAGCCCTGTAACAACATATCATCAATTAGCTTATGGTTTTCATTCCGCCAGGCTCACCCCCGGGTTCAGCCGAGCGTGAAAACCAGGGGCGAATCGAGACCCCCACGGGTCGACAGGACAGAAAGAGATGAAAAAAAACCGCCCTCCCCTCGCCGGCCTCCTGCTGGCTTTCTTTGCCGTTATCGGAAGCCCACTGCTCCTGCAAGGTCCCGCCAACGCCAGCAATAGCGGCCTGATCATCATCACAGAGATCATGTACCACCCCTCCGGCGGCGGCCAGGAGCTCGAGTTCATCGAGATCCACAACGCCAGTCCCGCTCCGGTCGATATCTCCGGCTGGTATTTCTCCAAGGGAATCAGCTACACCTTTCCTTCCTCATCGTTTCTCAACGGCGGTGAATATGCCGTGGTCTGCGCCAACCAGGACAGGATTTCCGAAGTCTACGGCATCGACAATATAGCCGGAAACTGGGGACTTGGCTGCGACCTCGAGGGAGATGAACGCGACGGCTGCGCGTTGTCCAACAGCGGGGAAACGATCGAGCTTGCCGAAGAGAACGGGGTGGTCGTGGCAACGGTCGGCTACAACGACAGGGGTAAATGGCCATCCGGAGCTGATGGAACCGGGCACTCACTTGCCCTCATCGAGGTCTACAGCGATCCCGATGATCCGGACAGCTGGAGCATCAGCGGCTCCCTGGGAGGGTCGCCCGGCGGGCCGAACAATCCCTCGACGGACTCGCTCACGATCGTAGTCAACGAAGCTCTCACCTGGACCGCCGGGGAGCGCTGGGTCGAGCTCTTCAATCTCAGCTCCCAATCGGTGAATCTCTCGGAATTCTGGATCTCCAACAGCCGCGCGCTGGCAAATGAGAACTCCCGGTTCCAGCTTCCGGCTGGCACCACGATCGGCGCCCGCGAACACCTCGCCCTCTCGGAGACCGATCTCGGCGGTCTCGACCTGTCGCCCGCCGCGGACGAAGAGGCCGTGGAGGGATCGCCCGGGCGACGCTTTATCGCCCTGCTCGAGCCCGACGCCAACAGGGTCGTCAACGCCTACATCTTCGAACCCGAAGTTGAAGACAGGAGCGAGGCCCGGATACCTGACGGCGATGAGAGCTTCAGCGACCGGGCGGCACCGACCCGTGGCGAGACAAACAGGGTCGAGGTCGAGCGGGACATCATCATCAACGAGATCATGTACCATCCCATCCACGGTCCGCCAAGCGGAGATGAGCGTTTCGCGGAATATCTCGAGCTCTACAACCGCAGCGCCGAGAGAAGCATCGACATCAGCGGCTGGAAACTGACCAAGGGGATCAGCTACGAATTCGAACCCGGGACCGTCATGGCGCCCGAGAGCTACATCGTCGTCGCCCGGGACCCGAACTATATCCGCGAGACCTACGGCCTCGCCCCCGAGAAGGTCTTTGGCGGCACAGAGGGTTTCGGAGGCCTGCGAAACGATGGAGAACGGGTCAACCTGCGCGACCCGCAAGGCAATGTCGCCGACACCGTTCGCTATCACGATGGCGGCCAATGGCCCTATTGGGCCGATGGCGGCGGCTCCTCTATGGAGCTCATCGACCCATTCCAGAACAACAATGTCGGCGCCGCCTGGGATTCAAGCGACGAATCCGGGAAATCCGAGGTGCGGGAATACGGCTACCGGGGCCGCTACAACAGCGGTGAGCCGGAGCTTCACTTCCTCATGAACTCCCGCGGCATCACCATCGTCGATGACATCCGGATGGTCGAGCGGATCATCACATTCTCTCCCGACCAGACCTTCCTCGACCTCGGCGCCCAATGGCGGCTCACCCCGGGAACCGGGGAGCCACCCGCGGACTGGTACCAGTCGGACTTCGATGATTCGGCCTGGACCCCCGTCACCACCCCGGTCGGCTATGGAGAAGATGAAAGCGAGGATGGCGGAACCACGATGGAAAAAATGCGTGGAAATTACCTCTCGGTCTACATGCGCACCGAGTTCACGATCCCCGACCCCGCCACCGTCAATACGCTGAGATTCTACGCGCCCTACGATGATGGTTTCATCGTCTACCTCAACGGCACCCGGATCCACGTCGAGAATATGCGCCCGAGCGAAGGAGACTTCCAGGACAACTTCGATTCCCGGGCCAGGAGCTCGCGGGAGAGAACCAGCTCGGGTCGGGCGGACGTCGACCTCTCCGAGCATATGGACCTGGTCCTCACCGGCCGCAACGTGCTCGCCATCCAGGCTCACAACTCGAGCATCAACTCCAGCGACTTCTACATCGCCCCGGTCCTGCAGTCAGGCGAATACGTCCCTGACGACTCCGATAACTACGTCGGCAACGGAGACATCGAGGCGGAAATCTCTTCAAACTCCTCGCGGCCGGGCGAATGGAAGATCCAGGGTACCCACATCAACTCGGGGCGCACGACAGCCTCCTCCGAGGTGATCGAGGGAAACGCCTCGCTGAAAATCGTCGCCCGGGGCAAGGGCGACAATAAGGTGAACCGCCTCGAACACACCCTGGCAAGAAACCTGCGCCCCCGCAGCGACTACTTCATCTCCTTCAAGGCGAGATGGATCGCCGGCTCCCAGACGATGCTGACCCGAGGCTACAACCACGACTTCGCCAGGTCACATGTCCTGGATGTTCCCCGCAACCTCGGCACTCCCGGCGCCATCAACAGCGTGACCGCGCGCCTCGCGGCCGCCGGCGGCGCCAACATCGGACCGCTGATCGACAAGGTGGGCCAGTCCCCCAACCTGCCGGGCAACAACGTCCCGGTGCAGGTGTCCTGCAGGGTCCAGGACCCCGACGGCATCGACAACGTGAAGCTCTATTGGAACCTCAACCGTCCCAACGCCGCCGGCGAGGGTGAGAACGAGATCGACATGACGGGCCCCGATGCGAGGGGCCGGTACCACGCCACCATCCCCGCGCAGGCTCTTCGAAGGACAGTGATCTACTATGTGCTGGCGAGAGACACCGGTGGCCGGATCGGACGCTACCCCCTCGACGCCACCCAGCGCACCAACCCACTCGTCCTCCGCGCCATGGACATCGAGAACATCGACCGCAGCTACTGCGTCTACCGCCACGAGGCCCCCCAGCGCGGCGCCAACCCATCCTACCGTTTCTGGATCCACCAGGATGCCGAACGCTACCTCAACGCCCGGCAGTTGCACTCCAACGACCTGGTGGAGGGCGCCTTCCTCTTCGGAAACGAGGAGCTCTACTACAACTCCAGGGTGCGCTTCTCAGGAAGCCCCTGGGCCAGGCAGCGCTGGTCAGAGAGCTACCGTGTCTCGATGGCGAAGGACAAACCGCTGCACGGCGTCATCAAGAAGTTCGGTCTCGAAGACCACCAGGGCGCGGGAGCCCGCGACGCCCGGGAGAGGATCTCCAACTACCTCATCCGCCACAACCAGGGCAATACCCGCACGCCCTATTCCTACCAGTGGCTGGTCCAGTGGAATATCAACCGCGGCTCGAGCGCCGGCATCAACGAGATCCGTGAATTCGTCCAGGTTCCCAACCGGGAGCTGATCCAGCGCTGGTATCCCGACGATGACAACGGCGCCTTTTTCGAGATGGACGACCGGCACGAGCTCAACGACGGCGGCAGCCGCGTCAGCAGCTACGATGGGCGCCTGACCTATCCGCCCTATAGGAACGCCCCGCAGGGAGACCCCAGCAATCCGCCGGACTACAAGGAGAACTACCGCTACTACTACAACAACCGGATGGACGAGAGCAAGGATGACTTCACCCACCTGATCCGTCTCGCCCAGGTCCTTGACCGCAACCAGACCCCCGATGCCGTCTTCGATGAGATCATCTGGGAGCACATGGACGTGGACGGCTGGCTGCGCTGCCTCGCCGTGCGGATCAACACCGATGACTGGGATACCTGGGGCACCGACCGGGGCAAGAACTGCTACCTCTACAGGCCCCCCGTCGATGGACGCTGGGTGCTGCTGCCCTGGGACATGGAGCTCACCTACGGCAATGGCGGGCTCAGCCGCTGGCTGCCGTCCAACAACATCAACCAGGCCTTCGTCACCAACCAGGGCAAGTTCCCTGAACTGCATCGGCTCTGGAACCGCCCGAGGATCAAGCGGATGTACTACGGAATCCTCTGGGAGATGATCAACCACCAGTTCAACTCCGTCTTCCTCGGGGACTTTGTCACCCGCCTGCAGAGAAGAGGAGTCTCCAGCCTCGAGGTAGCGCGCCGCAACGGCTTCATCGACCGCCGCGCCAGCAGCATTCGCTCACGCCTGCTGGGCGTCTCCTCCGACCGGATGGCGCTCTCCATCGAAACAAACGATGGAGATAATTTCATCGCCGGAGCGAACCAGGTGGTCATCGAGGGGCGCGCGCCGATAGATATCACGGACATCCTCGTCCTGGTCAACGGCGAGAGCATCCCGAACGCCGAGCGAGCCGCGTTCTCGAATTCGAACCCGCTGGGCTGGTCAGTGAATATTCCACTCAGTGAGGGAGCCAACGAGATCTCCTTCCTCGGCTTCAATACCACCGGCGGAATAATCGACCAGGCCCAGGTCATAGTGACGGCCCCCGGCGGCGAGCCGCCCGCGATCACATCGATCACCCCGGCCCGGGTCGCCCAGGGAGACTCCATCACTATCGAGGGCTCCAATTTTCATCCAGCCATCACGGTCACCTTCGGCGATATCGCCGCCGAGGAGATCTCCTTCGCCGGTCTGCCGAACAGCATCGAGGTCACCGTGCCCGGGAGTGTCGCGCTCGGAAACGTGGAGGTTACGGTCACCTGTGCGGGCATCGGAAGCTCCGAGGCGACCACCATCGAGATCCTTCCTCCCCCGGTCCAGTTCATCCGCGGCGACGTGGACTTCTCGGGCACCTTCGGGATGACCGACCCGATCCGGATCCTGCTCTGGCTCTTCAGGGGCGGCGAGCTGTCCTGCCAGGACACCGCCGATATCGATGACAACGGGCAGGTCAACCTGACCGACGCGATCACCCTGCTGACCTTCCTGTTCCGGGGAGGGTCCGAGCCCCAGGCTCCATACCCGGAGCTGGGCGTCGACCCGACCGAAGACGACCTCGAGTGCGAGGCTCCGCCCGCCGCCGAGTAGTCCGGGCTCCCCGCCGCCCGTCAATCGACCTGGACGATCCGCCCTTCCCTGGCGCTCCTGTAGATGCTGGTGATGACCGAAACCGCCGCCCGTCCGTCGATACCGGCGCAATAGGGCTCCGTGCCCGCCTGGATGGCGCCGCAGAAATCGTCAAACTGCAGGCGATGGCCCTCGGTATCGATCGCCTTGGCATCGGCCGCGCCGCCGCCGGAGAGTCCCTCGCGAGGACCGTATTTTTCCAGGATTTCCTCGTCCTCGGGGCTCGGCTCCGCGAACTCCCACTGGACGATCGTCTCATCCTCCATCACGACATTTCCCGCCGAACCGGAGATCTCGATGCGGATCTTCGAGCCGGGCCAGGCCGCGGTCGTTCCCTCGATCACGCCAAGCGCCCCGTTCTTATAGCGAACGGTGGCGGTGGCGACATCTTCAACCTCGATACGCTCGTGCGCGACGGTAGCCACCTGGCCGCAGACCGTCTCGATCCCGCCCATGATCCACTGGATGAGGTCGATCCCGTGAATTCCCTGGTTCATCAGCGCTCCTCCGCCATCCAGCTTCCAGGTACCTCTCCAGCCTCCCTGGTCGTAGTAGGCCTGGTCCCTGAACCACTTGATGGCGACGTCTGCGAGGCTGAGCGTTCCAAATCGTCCCGCATCGACAGCCGCCTTGAGCAACCTGCTGGTCTCAAAGAAGCGCCTCGGGAAGATCGCTCCAAGCGTCACGCCGTTGTCCCGGCAGGCGGCGATGATCTCATCGATCCTCCCGGTGGTCACCTCGACGGGCTTCTCCACCATCACGTGCTTCCCGGCGGCGGCGGCGGCCAGCGACGGATCGAGGTGGGAACCGCTCGGTGTACAGATCGACACGATATCGACAGCGTCATCGGCGAGCAGCTCAGCGAGACTCCCGTAGGCCTTCCTGTCGAATTGCTCGGCGCGCGCGGCCGCCAGCTCGGGAACCATGTCGAAAAACCCGGTCACCACGGCATTGTCCAGGTCACCGATCGCCTCGGCCTGGAACTCGCTGATCATTCCGCTTCCCACCAGGCCTATGCCGAGTCGACCGTTCGCCACGTGTATCCTCCGGTTTTTTCTTCAGGGCTGATGTGCCGGGCTTCACGCCTCCCCGCGCGCTCCCGCGCGCCCGAGGTGAAACAAGAAGCCTATTGCGGCGGCTGTCGAAAGGCAATGCCTTCTTCGCCCGGCGACAGGACAGGCGCCGACCGGGAACTCAGGGAGAGGCCGGGGGATCAGCCGGCGGCGGCGGTTCCTCTACCGTATCCGAGGATAGGACGCAGGCGGCTCCATCGGCGGAAGGAAAGATGGCGACAACGTAGGTATTGTAGCCATCCTTGACGCGCACCTTGATCTCCCGCACCGCCGCGGCGGGCGCTCCATTCTTCCCCGCCCTCAAAGAGATGGAGTGCTCGCCTTCGCTCAGCTCGATACGAAGCGCCTGGAAGCTCGCCGGCAGCAGGCTCCAGCAGCGCAGGTCGGCCCCCTCCAGCGCGCTCCAGAGCAGGCCCACCGCTGAGAGCCCCAGGTCACGCAGGGCATCTCCATCGCTATACTCTCCTCTCCTGTCGTTGTCCTTATTCGCGGCCTCGATCGCCAGCTGGGTCGCGGCAATCTTGAAGGCCCGGCGCAGAAAAGCCCGCGCCACGATGTGCTCGCGGATCGTCTCAAACTCTTCCAGCGCCAGGGCCTCGATATCGGCAAGCAGCGCGGTCGCCCCCGAGGGACCTCCAGCCACCGCGACCCGGACCTCGGTCGGATTGTCCTCATATACCGCCACGGCGGGAATCTTGACCCTGGAGATATTCGGTATGACAGCCCGCCCACGCGAGCCTGCCCAGATATGGTGAGCGATCGCCAGCGAACCCCTGGTGACCCGCTCATCGACCTCCACCCGGAAGGGCCCACTGCCCACCAGCGCCAGCACATGCACCACCCCGTTACCCTTCTTCGAATGATGCCCGCTGGTGACACGCTCGATGTCGGAATCAATCGGCGAAAAACGGGGTTCGATGGACTTCACCTTCTCAAATTGGATCTTCGCCAGGTCGAACTTGAGGGCCTCCTCGTCGATGATCGCCTTGAGATAGGAGCCGAAGGCCACCTGGCTGTAGACGCTCTTGGGGAGGCTCCCATCGCGGGCGCGGAAAGAGTCGATGAGCTCGCGCTGGCGGCTCGCCACCTGCAAGGCGTAGGCCCCGGCATCCTCGCTATTGCCATCGGCGAGGTCGGCGAGAGCGAGCATCGCCCTCACCAGCACGTGCTCGTAGTCGGCGCCCTGGAAGGCGAGCTGCCGATCATCGAGCATCACCGAACGCAGCCAGCCGCCGTAATCCGTCCCGGACAGGTCATCCAGGCGGTCCCTGGCCAGGCGCAGATCCCTGACCGCATCGGCGGGACGGGCCAATGCCAGGGACACCACCCCGCGCTCCAGCAGGTGGAGATGCTCATTGCGGCCATCCTTGCGGCCCAGGGCGGTCAGTTTTTCGTAGCTCGACCCGTAGAGGCCGGCATCGAAATCACGGCGTACGTTCCCGGAAGAATTCCCCGCGCACGAAGCCAGGAGGAGGAATGCCGCCGGCGCCAGGCTGAATTTCAGGTAGAGGTACATCGGCTCACCAGGGCCTGCCCGCGGGCGCTATCCATCAGCGGTAGGCCTTGCGGACCTCTTCGGAAACCCGGAAATCCCTGCCGGTCGAGATGTCAACCAGCTCGAGGGTCAGGAGGTAATTGCGCTGCGCCCTCTTGGGGCCAAGCTCGGTCGTACCCGTGGTCAGCTTTGGAAAGATGAGCACCTGCGCGGGGACCTTCGCAGCCTCGAGAACGTCGAGGAAGACCCTCCGCTTGGCCGGGATGAAGAGATCATCCCTCCGCAGGCGTGATTCCCTGAGACCCGCGTCGATATACCGCAGGCTGATCGTCTGGTAGCGCCCGGACTCGTTGACGCTCGTGGAGATCTTGTCGAAGATCTGCTCCTGCCAGTCACCGAGCTCCTCGGCGCTGGCATTCTCCACCCTGAGCACCGCCACGCTGAGCTTGATGGCCGCCTCCCTCGAGGCTCCATGGCTCAGGAGCAGCTTGTTGACCGCCCCGCGCAGCAGCTGATCGAAGGTGGCGGCGCCGGCCGCCCTGGAGCCGACCGAATCCGGCTCGGAGGGCTTCATGATCCGTCCGGCGGGCAGGGCGCAGGAAACGAGGACCGGCAGAACACACAATACGCTGAGCAATTTCTTCATCTGATTCCCCTGTAGCAAATCTGTCTGTGAAAATTACAAGTGTCTGCTTTGACGCAGTGAACCACAGATAACTTCATTAGGAAATACTGAATCAGGATACGAATATCAGCTGCCACAGCCGCAGTCGGAAGCGGAGCAGCCGCCGCCAGCCTGTTCATTCTCTTCAGCGCCCGTGGCAGGACCAGCCTCGTCCGCTGGGGGGCCGCTAGGGGTGTTGAAAGTCTCCGTCAGCTGGCGGAGGTAATCAAACGTGAAGATCCCGCTGGTATGACCATCGCTCCAGTTCACCTGGAAGGCGTAATTACCCACCTGTCGGATGGTCTGCGGACGGACATCCTCCGCAACCTGGGAGGGGTGGAGAATCTGGGCTCCGGTAAGCTCGTCGACGCAATTGGCGCAACGGCAGGAGCGGCGCAACTCGACCACATCGAAGTCGCTCACCAGCCCATCGCTCCAGACAATTCTCAGCTCGCGAGCGCCGCTCTGCTTGATCTCGACCGGTAACGGATTTCCACTCACAGCATTCTCCTCCCGCCGAAGCTCAACTCTTCCAGTCAATCGGCTCAGGCATGATGGGTCCCGCGCCGCCTGAGCCCTGCTCGGCAAGGATACTCAGCCTGGCGGCCACACGGCCCGCCATCTCGTTGTAGGCCACCGCCACGGGAGACTCCGGAGCCGCCACGATAATCGGCTGGCCAGCATCGCCGCCCTTGACGACGGCCGGATCCATGGGAATCTCCCCGAGGAAATTGACGTCGAGCTCATCGGCGGTCTTGCGGCCGCCTCCATGGCTGAAGATCTCGTGTTTCGTATCGCATTTCGGACAGATGAAATAGCTCATATTCTCGACGATTCCCAACACCGGGACCTTGAGCTGCTCGAACATCCGCAGGCTTTTACGCGCATCGATGAGGCTGACATCCTGGGGCGTCGTCACGATGACGACCCCTGACATGCTCACCACCTGCGACATGGAGAGCTGCGCATCTCCCGTTCCCGGCGGCATATCGACGATCAGGTAGTCGAGCTCCCCCCATTCCACATCAGCGGTGAATTGCCGAATGAGCTGGTGCACCATGGGACCACGCCAGATGACCGGGCGATCAGCATCTGAAATAAATGCCATGGAGATCACCTTCACCCCGTGGCCCTCGAGCGGAATGATCTTATTCTGCTCTCCCATCTCCGGCTGGCCCTCGACACCGAACATCATCGCCATGCTCGGACCGAAAACATCCGCGTCGATCAGGCCGACGGAGGCGCCGGAGGCCTTGAGCGAGAGAGCGAGGTTGATCGCGGTGGTTGACTTCCCCACCCCGCCCTTGCCGCTGGCGACCGCGACGATATTCTTCACGCCCGGGAGAGTCGGCCCGCCGCCGGGATTCGCCTGGCGGGTCTGCGCGGTCATCTCGACATCGACCTCCTCGACCCCGGGAATACCCGAGACCTTCGTGAAGCATTCCATCTTCAACTGCTCCTTCACCGGGCAGGCCGGGGTGGTCAGCTCGACCTTGAAGGCGACCTTCGCGCCATCGATGACCAGGTCCTTGATGAAACCCAGGCTGACGATGTCACGATTCAGGTCCGGATCCTGGACCGTTCCAAGGATCTCCAATACGGCCTCTTCGTTGAGAATATCGCTCGACATGGCTCTCTCTTGTTAAACTGACTACTGATACGAATACTCGGCTTGCCGAATGACTTTCCCGATATGCCCCCGCCCGGAAGGCCTGTCCTTGCCGACAAGTACAGCGAGCCTATAAAATACGCTGCCTTATTCTGAAGTAAACGAATAGATCCGTTTTAATTAACCGCGCATTGAAAACGCGGCCTGAAACAAGGCGGCGGCCCTCCATCGGGTATCGGGTCGTCGCCAACTCATGAGGAAGAGCCCCCGTAAGGACCGGCTCCATTACTGCAAGGTGACCAAGAATGAAGAACTTAATTACAGCCTGCTCGCTGCTGATTGCCTCCCTGCTCCTGCCCTCCTGCCGACTACCTGAATCCGGAGCAAAGAAGATGAACTCAAACGCCGCCCTGGAAAAAACCCTGATCGACTCCGGCGCGAACGTGCGCGTCGAGAGCTGGAGCACGAATTCCAGCCGGGTCCATCTCGACACCCCCCATAAGTGGAAGGTCTCCAAGAGCGTCCTGCATGGCGGACGCCAGGAGAACGTGGATGTGGTTGACGTCGACAACGGCGTCCTGCGATTCAGGATCGTCCCCACCCGCGGCATGAACATCTGGGACGCCCATGTGGGCGACTTCCGCCTCGGCTGGAATTCACCGGTCAAGGAAATCGTCCATCCCGGCTTCGTGAACCTCGACACGCGCGGCGGCCTCGGCTGGCTCGAGGGCTTCGGCGAGATGCTCAACCGCTGCGGCCTAGCCTCCTTCGGCGCCCCCGGAACCGACGTCGTACCCAGCAATACCGGCGCCCCGACCGAGGTAACCCTCGGCCTGCACGGAAAGATCAGCTACCTGCCCGCCAGCAGGTGCGAGGTGATCATCGAGCCCGCGCCATCGCGCAAGATCAGGATCCGGGGCTACATCGATGAAACCATGATGTTCGGCACCCAGCTGCGCCTGGTCTCAGAGATCTGGACCGAGCCCGGCTCGACGACCATCCACTTCGAAGATGAGATCATCAACCTCGCCGACAAGGACCAGGAGATGCAGTACCTCTACCACTGCAACTTCGGCCAGCCGCTGCTGGATGAAGGCACCCGGTTCATCGCAGCGGTCAAGAAGGTGTTCCCCAGGGACGCCCGCGCCGCAGAGGGTGGACTCGCGGACTGGGATGTCTACGGCCCCCCGCAGGCCGGCTACACCGAGCAGGTCTACCTCATGAGCCTCTACGGAGATGAAAACAACCAGACCGAGACGATGCTCCAGAACAAGGCCGGCGACAGGGGAGTTTCCCTGACCTTCTCGACCAGGGAGCTGCCCCACTTCACCCTGTGGAAGAACACCACCGCTCTCAAGGACGGCTACGTCACCGGCATCGAGCCGGGTACCAGCTACCCGATGCTTCGCAGCATCGAGAGAGAAGGCGGCAGGGTTCCGGTTCTCAAGGGGGGGCAGTCCTACAAGGCGAGCCTCGGAATCAACGTTCTTCCCGATGCCGCCGCGGTGGAAGCCGCCAGGAAGCGTATCGCGGCGCTGCAGGGCGACAGGAAAACCACGGTCGACAAGGATCCCCTCAGCAAATAGTTCTGGACGATCTCCCGCAGGGGCAGGCGACACCATCTCGGGCCCCCAGAGACGAGGCATCAAATGAAGCGGCTGCTCTTCGTGATCTCTATTTCACTGGCCTTCCCGGTCACGGCTGAGGGCGGTGATGAGAAGCTGGTCATGGCCCATTATATGACCGATATGGTGCCTCGGACCCGGGGCAAGCTCAGCCGCTGGATCGACCCGGAGCTGGCGGATCCCCGGGGCAGCACAGCCGCCCTCGGAGGCCTCCACCAGGCCGTCCCGATGGCCTCGCTCCACCTCGAGAACGCGGATCTTGAAAAAGCCGTGGATTTCGAAATCCGGGCGGCCCGGCAGCTCGGAATCGACGGCTTCCAGTTTTACTATCCCCTCGTGGACAATACGCCGAGCCTGGCAAAGAGCTACAACGCCATCATCGCCAAGTTCATCGAGCTGAGCGACACGCGCTACGCGGGCTTCCGTATCAGCCTCTGTCTCGCGCACCCCGCGACCGCAAGGCCCACCACGGAAAAACAGAAGATCGCCCTCTGGAGTCCGCCGATCCGGAAGCTGCTGAGCTCGACGGGAAAATCTCCCGCCTGGCTGAAGAACGACTCCGGCGCCCTGCTCTTCTACCTCTGGGTGGGAGATGCGCTGGCCGACGGCATCCGGGGCCTCGCCCACACGCCCGCTGAGATTCAAAAGATCGGCCAGGCCTATGAGCGCCTCTCCAGCGCGATCGGAACCCCGATCGAATACATCTACCAGGTCCGCAGGCCCGAGCTCGACCCTCCCTACATCGACGCCATCGTGAAGACCTTCCCGGCCGTCTGGGGCTGGACAGCGAGCGAAGAAAATCTCGAATTCTGGGACTACCTGGCGAAGCGCTGTCGGCAGGAGGGCTGCCTCTACACCCAGTCGGTCTACCCGGACTACTACACCTCCAAGGTCTACCGCCGGGGAAAAAACGACCATGCGATTCTCCCGACCGCCCAGGCGCTCGAGATCGGTGCCGAGGGAATCGAGCGGCACTACCGGGTCACCAATCTCGCGCAGACCCAGCTCCAATTACTAAGACGGGCGGTACGCCACGATGTCCGGATCATCAACTATGTAAGCTGGAATGATTTCCCCGAGGGCCACCACCTTGCCCCGGAAGAGAGCCACAACTTCGGTCCATCCCTGCTGCTCAGGCATTTCAAGCGCCGCTGGAAATCAGGAAAAGAGAAGGTGGAGCGGGATGAGGCGATCGTGTTTTTCAAGAAACACCGCCATGACGCGAAGCCGAAACATCCTGTCGCTCTCAGGATCAAAAGCCGGAACAGGAACCTGGCGGCGGAAGACCGGATCGAGCTGGTGACGCTGCTCACCTCGCCCGCCATGTGTTACCTCAACGACAAGGCCCTCGGCAAGGTCGACAAGGGACTGCGGGTCCATTCGATACCGAGTGAGCCCGGGCCGGTACGCGTCCGGGTCGTGCGCGATGGCAAGCAGGTCATCGGCTTCAAGACCCCCCGGGATATCAGTCAAGCTCCGCTGCGAACGGACCGGCTCACCTATTCCTACTCCAGCGCCTTTGACCGGGAGTACGGAAAATTATTCGACTGATGGATCAGCCTCGGCCCCCAACCGCAGGGTCTCGACAGCCTCGCGGAAATCCTCCGGGGGCTCGCTGCTGAACCGGCGCTCGCCGCCCCAGCCGGGGGGAAGCTCCAGTGACCTCGCGTGAAGGGTGAGCCTCTCGATGACCGGCGGTCTGCCCCCCGGCGCGGTCGAGGCCGGGCGATAGAGTGGATCGATCGCCAGGGGGAGGCCCGCGGCAAGGGCGTGTACCCTGATCTGGTGGGTTCTCCCGCTGAGGGGACGGGCGCGAAGCAGAGTGAAGGAGCCAAAGCGCTCCATCGCCTCGAAGACGGTCTCGGCGCTCTTTCCATTCGCCCCGCAGCGCATGCGCCCCTTGCGCCCCGGCTCGATGGGAACGCTGAGGGTCTTCCTCCCCGCCGCCATGTCACCGAGCACCAGGGCGAGATACTCCTTGCGCACCTCCCTGGCCTCGAAATGGGCCGAGAGTTTTCTCTCCGCCCCGGGAGTCTTCGCGAAGATGACCAGCCCGCTGGTCAGGCGGTCGATCCGATGGACTACGCGCGGACGGATGTAGCGCTCGAGCTCCTTCTCCTCCCTCTCCTCGATCTCACGGCTCACCAGGAAGCCGAGACAGCTGCCCCTCTCGCCCCGCCGGTCGGGAACTACCGGAACGCCTGAGTTCTTTTCGAGCACGATGATCCTGTCATCCTCATGAAGAATGCGGACCCCACCGACCGGAATCCCCAGGTCCATGGGCCTGACGTCCTCCATCCCCCCCACGACGAACAACCCCTCCACCTCGCCGAGGCGCGCGCGCGGCGAGACCGGGAGCTTCCCGCCACGCACCCTTCCATCGGCGAAGAGAGGCTGGAGCCCCCTGCGCGGCAGGCGCGGATAGAGCAGGGCGAGGTATTCGATGACCGTGTAGTCCCGGAAACACTCCGCGATTGGAAGCTCTCGGCTTTCTGGACTCATGCTGCTGGAAGACCTGCCTGGAAAAAGACCTATTCTACGACGGAAACGGTTGAGAACCTGTGAGCGAAAACAGTATCGTAACCCGCCGGAAAACGTCTACCTTACCAAAGAAATGAAACCTGCTTAATCCTGGAGCAATGAAATGAAAGTTCTCATCGCCACCGCGGAATTCGGTGAAGACCTCGAGGTATACTACGCCGTCCACCGACTGATAGAAGAGGGTATCGAGCCTGTCGTTGCGGCGCCGGTGAAAAAACGGCTGCAGCTCGTCGTTCATGACTTCGAGCCGGGCTACGACAGCTACACCGAAAAATTCGGCCACACGATCGAGGCCGACATCAGCTACGACGACGTGGAACCGGAGGACTATGCTGCCATCCTGATCCCGGGCGGGAGAGCGCCGGAAGAGCTCCGCAGGTACCCGAAGGTGCTGAGCATCGTCCGGCATTTCATCCTGCAGGACAAGCTCATCGGCGCCATCTGCCACGGCCCGATGCTCCTCTATGCCGCCGGCAGCATCGAGAACGTCGAGCTTACCTGCTACGAGGGAATCCGAACCGAGGTGGAGATGGCGGAGGCGACCTACGTCGACGAGGGGGTCGTGGTCTCCAAGAATTTCGTCACCTCGAGGGGCTGGGGCGACATGGGGCCTTTTTTCAGAGAATTCATCGCCAGGCTGAAATAAACCTCCGCCAGCCATAGCTCTTTCGCGGCCGCCGCCGGTGAATAACTACCCCCGCCCAGGCGTCTCAAAGGCAGCGAAATACCCGAAAACTGGAAATCTGCTGCTTTTCTCCATGGCACGGGTTAGCTTAGGGAAAGGCGGGTTCGGCTGGAGACCCCCGCACAGTGGAGTAGTCCATATGAGATCTCGGCGACGACATTATCCCCTCCTGGCGTTGCTCCTTGCCCTGGGAGCCGGGTATTTTCCAGGCCTGGCGCTGGGTGACTGGGTCAGCCTCAGGAACGGGGACCATCTGCGGGGGATCAATTTCGAAAAACACGGAAAAGGATACCGTTTCACGCTCGAGAACGGCGAGATTCGCTACATCGAAGCGAAGGAGTTCTTCCACCTCGAGAAGAGCCCCCCCAGCGAGAAGATCACCTTTCGCGGCAAGAAGATCACCCTGCGAAAAAAGATCTCCATCCTGCAGAAAGAAACGCGCGAGCAGCTTGCCGCCGAGGTGCGCCATGTGGAGACCTGGGCCCGGGGCGAAGAGGCGAACGCTAAGCTGAAAAAGAAACCGAACCCCGGGGCACGGCCGAATAAAGACGACCCCGGCGGCAAAGGAGTGGCCGCCGACCCCCTTCCACTGCCGGGGCCGAAAAAGCCCGATGCGAAGCTCGCCTCCATGATTAAAAACGGCCGCCAGGCCAGGGAAAAAATCATGAAGCTCGATGAAGGCAGACGGGTCAAGGTTCTCACCCTGGCCCTGACCGGAAGCCGACTGGCGTCTGCCCGCCGCCTGGCCGCCGGAGAGCTCGGCAAACATGCCTCCTCCAGCAGCCTCGCCGCCCTTGCCCGCTCAGCCATGGTGGATGATTACCGAAGCATCCGGGACCGGAGCCTCAACTCGCTGAAAAAAATTAACGACGATCAAACCGCGATGTTCTTCGCTCCCGGGCTGCGCAGTGAGAACCCCCAGGTACGAACCCGGGCCGCCAACGGCATCTCCGTCTTTCCGAACCGGGCCGCGGTCCCCGAGCTGCTGACCACGATGCGCATGACCTGGAGCGGGTTCGGACGCGCCTTCATGATGCAGGTTACCCAGCGCAGCTATATTGCCGACTACGAGTTGGTCTCGGGCGGAACGGGTTTTTCCATCGTCGAGATTGCCGACCCCGTGATAAGGACCAACCTCGAAGGCGTCGCCCTCGATGTCAAGGTGCGACGGGTCGAAATGGTCGCCCGACTCAGGGCCCTCCACAAGATAACCGGCCAGGACTTCGGCACGAACATCAGAGCGTGGGAGCAATGGTGGGCAAAGAACAAGAACAACTGACCCGCGCCACGGTTCAACATCGAAACGAATACCCCAAGCTACAAGGAGCCTTGAAGTTGACTCAAAAACAGCATCTCTTTTTCTTTCTCATGGCGATCCTGATCGCGGGAACGGGCATCTTTGTCCTCTCGCATCGCTTTCGGACGGGCTGGACAGACCAGGATGCGGCCGCCGCCGATGACTGCGCCTGCTCTTCGTCCACAGCGCTGGCGCTGGCGCCCGAGGAGGAAGCCGGGAAAAAAGAGGGACCGAAGGCGGACCCTGAAAAAGGCCATATCGAGGGAATCGTGGTGCTCAAGGGCGCGGCCCCGAAGCTCGAAGCGCTCTCCGGAGTACCCGCCAACAACAGGGATAAGGCGGTCTGCGCCAAGCATTTCAAGGATGAGCGCATCGTCCTGGGCAAGGGCAACGCGCTTCGCGACGTGGTCCTCACCTTCTCCGACATGAAGAAGAGCCGCAAGCGGCCAAAGGCCCGGACCCTCACGCTCGCCAATAAGGGCTGCCTGTTCTCGCCTCATGTAGTGGCCATGGCGGTCGGCTCGACCCTCGAGGTCGTCAACTCCGATACCGTGCTGCACAATACCCGCGCGGTGCTGGAGATGAACTTCAACCGCGCGATCGGAAGCGGCCAGAGCTTCAAGGAGAGGGCCCGCAAGGCGGGCTTCGCCCTCGTCCAATGCGACTTCCATCCCTGGATGAACGCCCAGATCCATATTCTTCCACACGAATATTTCGACGTGAGCGATTCCGACGGCAAGTTCAAGATCCTGAACATCCCCCCGGGGACCTACACGCTGGAGGCCCGCCACGAGGTGCTCGCTCCCTTCTTCGTCGACAAGAAGCCCCGGAAGAAGGTCACCATCAAGAAGGGCGAGACCCTCAAGCTCACCTTCGAGATCGAGGCCCCCAAGGAATAAGGCGATTCCTCAGGATGTCCGCAAGGGGCGGCTGGGCGACCCAGCCGGCAGGTAGCGCCCGGCGAAACCGTCGATACCCACCCCGACCCGGCCGGGCAACCATCGACTGGCCGTCTCGACCAGGCGATCGCGGTAGGAGAGCTCGGAGGAGCCTGGCTCGACCGCCTCCATACGCCGCGGCAGCGGCGTCCTGTGGGTGCGGGTGCCGCCGGGGCTTCCATCACCTCCGATGAAGTGGTCGAGAACCACCGCGTCGGCGCTCTCGGCGATGCGGGAGAAAAAACCGTCCTCATCCCGAACGGGCAGGATGGGTGAGACCGTGATGACCACCTCGATGCCGGCATCGTGAAGACAGCGCGCCGCCTCGAACCGGGAGTCGATGCTGCTGAAGGGCGGCGGCAGGCCCGGGATTTCTTCCCGATCGGTCTCTATCGAGATGTGGACCCTGAGCTCGCACCTCTCCCGAAGCGCCTCAAGCCGCTCGCTGTGCTCAAGGACGAGATGGGAATGGGTCTGGACGATGAGAACATCGGCAGGAGCCTCGATCATCGCGTCGAGGAGGGCCCCCGTGATCCCCAGCCGGGACTCCTGCGGAAGAAAAGGCTCGGTGGAACTCGAGAGAAAAACCGAGAACGCCCCCCGGCTCCTCTCCGCCCACCTCCTCTCCCTGCGGCAGTTCAGCAGGTAGGACTCTCCCGCGTTTTCACGAGCCTCGAGAAACCCGCCCCATTCCTCTCCACGGGTAAGGTAGTGATTGTGGCGCACGTAGCAGCCGACACCGCAGAGCGAGAAGCCGAGGCTGCACCCCCTGTAGGGCTGCATCGAATGCGAGCAGACGGTCTCGAGGTAGCCGGTGGTCCTCGTCAGTATGTTCCCGATACGGGCCCTGGTGACTCTCAAGTATCCGCCTTGCTGACCGGGGTCCTCAATAGGCCCCCTGCAGAATCCAGCTCCTGATGAGATGCATATCGGCGCTACCGAGATAGCCCCCATCCAACGGCATCCGCTCCCCCTCGCCTAGCACCGCCCCACCGAGGTGGGTACCCCTGAGCTTGCGCCAGAGGTAGCTGTAGGCCGGCAGGTAGGGACGAATATGGCGTGGAGCGATCGAATCGAATTCCGGCCCCGCCGCGTAGACATTGACGATATTGCGGCGGGTTGTCTCGGGATCGGGATCGACCAGCACGAGGCCCCGGCTTGGACCGGGCTCCTCGTGACAGCCTGTACAATTGATGGTCCAGATCGGCTGGATCACCTCAGCGTAATCGACCCGGGATTCGATCACACGGCTTATGGTTCTCGATACGCTATTGATCGAGGTACCGAAGCTGATCTCGAGCCCGGTGTTGCCGATCGCCGGCAGCCGGGAGCCGACAAGCCGCATCGAATAGCGGCCGGCCTGCCCGGCTACGGGACTGAACCTCGAGGAAAGGTCGGCTCCCGCCGGGAAGGGAGGATCCGCCAGGACGCTGAGTGAACCCGCATCGACAGCGGGGCCTCCATGAGAATTAGACGTTGCCTCGATGACAAGATAGCTGCTCTCTCCCGGTCTCACCCGCACATTGCCGCTACCCGTCTCGTGCTGGACAACCTCTCCGCTAACAGTGTCGCCATCTTCTATCCAGGCGGAGATTTCAGGAGCCCGTGATGACTCTACCCGCAGAACCGCCTCCGCCACAGGCGAGGTGGAGCAGGACTGGTCGGTCACCATCGCGGTGAGCCGGTAGACCCCCGGCTCCGGGCTCCAGGCAGCATCCCCTCCCACCCTCATGGTGACGTGATCCAGCAGGTAGATCCGGTCGCTCCAGAGCTCGACCCCGGTCAAAAACCAGGGCGATAGGTTCGTCCCGGACGCGATGCCGCCCTCGGAGGGATCCCCCAGGTCGGCCTCACAACGCACGTCGAGACTCGAAGAATCCGCGCCCACGGCGGCATCGAAGGCGAAGGGCGAGCGGGTAAGCTCGTTCCTCCTCGCCACGACCATGATCGCGAACGCCGTCCCCTCCGGCACGACGAATTCTCCCTGTCCGTTCAGTTCAACCAGCGCGCGGCTTCGCTGGCGCACTCCCGGAGCGTTGGCCGAGGTGACCAGCAGCTCGGCCACGGGAGGATGCTCGCCGCCTTCCTGGCCATCTTCACAACCCAGGCCATCCTCGGTGGGGTCCGGACCCGGGCAGGTGGTAAAAGGAGATGGCGGAGGCAGCTCATTCCCTCCAAGGAAGAGGAAATTCAGGATGAAGATCCCGTCGGTGAGATCGAGCACACCGTCGTCGGTGGCATCCGCCCCGTCTTCGCAGCCGGGCGCCGAGCCGCCGAGAAACAGGTAGTTGAAGAGGTAGACGGCATCAGAGAGATCGACATCGCCGTTGAGGTCGGCGTCTCCCCGGTAGAACAGCTCCGTGCCCCCGGCGCTCCCGGCCATGGAAAAAATTCCGGCAACAAGGAGCAGCCCAGCCGTGATCGTTGGTTTGAGGGTCTTTGCAATCATGCCGCATCCTCCTCGATGAAAACGGACGCGAGGCTCCAATCGAGCTTCTGCGCCAGCCAGGGGCATGGACTCAGGTCCTGCTGCTATCTTGAACCCCGCCACCTGCCAGTACACTAAAAAATAATCCCGGGAAGCCTCCCTGCTGGCAAGAGGATACCCGGCCAGAGAAAAAACGAGACTTTAACGATCCGCGGGGTTTCACTTGGAGTAGGACAACTAATCCGGGGCCTGTCGTCCTTCACTAATCTTTATTTTCCCTCGTCACTGACCGGGGCTGCGCGGATTTCCATTCGTACTCAGCAGCCGGGGCAAGTTGTAGCCGGTCATTTTAGAGAGGAAGGACGGTCATATGACTGATCTATCGAGGAGCGTGAAGCGCAGCCGGGCAGCCGCCCGTAGCTCGCGGCCTGTCGCCAGGGGAGGCCTCCTCGCGGCGGCGGCGCTCTTCCTGGGCGTATCCTGCTGGCAGACCGGCAACGCCCAGGACGGCGGCAATGGAGCGCGGAACGCTGACCACTACTTTCGCCAGGTACAGTTTCGCCGCGGAGATTTCAATATCGACGGCAACGTCGATGTCTCCGACGCGCTGGGAATCTTCAACCACCTCTTCCTCGGCGGCGCGGGGACTCCCTGTGAAAACGCAGCGGACAGCAATAAGGACGTCTCGATCGACCTGACCGATGGCGTGTACATCCTCGGATACCTTTTCATGGGCGGCTCCCCTCCGCCGGCTCCAGGACCCACCGAATGCGGGGTCGAGCTGACCGAAAACACCCTCTCCTGTGAATCCTACGATGCCTGCGCGAGCGACCTTCCGTTGATCACCCATGTGCTCAACAGGATCACCTTCGGACCGACCGAGGAGCTGCTCACCCGAATCCAGACCAGGAGCGACCTGTTCGACTACATCGAAGAGCAGCTGGACTTCCCCGGCGACTACGTGCAGGCCGTGGATGAGCCCGAGCTCCACGAGCTCATCGAGCAGCTGGAGATCGGCTCGGTACCGCAGGGACGCTTTCGCAACCAGATCATCGAGAGGCTGAAGGGCATGCTGGTGCTCGACGCGGTCTACAGCCGCTGGCAGCTCCTCCACAAGCTCTCGGTCTTCTGGAACAACCACTTCCATACCGAGGTGGGAACCCTGCGCCAGAACTTCTTCAGCCGAGGAGGCCGCGGAGGGTCGGCCAGCCGCGCGAGTGAAGCGCTCTTCACGGCCATGGACAGCGATGGATCAGGCGCTATCGACGAAGCCGAATGGACCACCGTCCAGCAGGAGCACCCCGGGCTGGCTCCCTGGAGCGCGTTCAGGCGCATCACCGAAGATGGCCAGGTCACCCTGGAAGAGTTCATCGATCAGCGCAATATCGCCTGGTGGAAATACGCCAGGGTCCAGGAGCAGCGCGCGGTGGCCGCGTCGATGGAACAGCGCGAATACGATTATTTCCGCCGCAATGCCTTCGGCAATTTCGCCGACCTCCTCGAGGGCTCGGCAAAGAGCGTCGCGCAGGTGATCTACCTGAACAACTATGAGAACGTGGTCTCCGCGCCCAACGAGAACTACGCCCGGGAGTACCTCGAGCTCTTTTCCCTCGGCGTCGATCACGTCTACACCCAGCGTGACATCGAGGAGCTGGCGAAGGTCTTCACCGGCTGGAACGCCGGCTGGCAACTTCGCTCCCTCTACGATGCGGCCGACGTGCTCTTCATCGGCCATCCTGAAGGCCAGAACTTCCCCCTCAATACCCGCGAGAACAGCGGAGACGTCTTCAACTTCCCCGACATGCAATACTGGTCGGATGAAGACTACACCTGGGGATTCCATTTCGGAAACCCCGGGCGTCCGCGACGCGGCCAACCGCCCCCAAGCGGCGACGGGCACGACTGGTCCCGGAAAGATCTCTTTCTCCCCCTCTATGGCGGGGTGGACTCACTCGGCAATCCCGTATCGCCCCTCCTGGGCGTGCGAATTCCCGCCAACGAAAGCGACCAGACCACCACAGCGGCCATGAGCGAGTTCGACAACGTCCTCGAGGTGACGGTCAGCCTCCGCGACTGCGCCAAGTTCATATCGACCAAGCTCATCAACCTGCTGGTCACCGACGACCTCGGCGCGCTGGACAAGACCTACGGGATGCCGGCCGAGCTCCAGGCCATCTTCGATTCGGTCGACCTCAACGACGATGGCCGACTCGATAGCGACGAATGGGCCGAGCCGACTCCCGACCTTCCCAACGGTCGACCGCCAACGGTGTTCGAAGAGCTCGATACTGACGCCGATGGTCTCCTCGCGACGATCGAATACCAGGAACCGGACATTCTCCTCGACGCGATCGCCGCCTGGCATTTCTCCGGTGGCAATATCAGGGAGGTTCTCAGGGCCATCCTCTTCTCCGACGAGTTCCTGAGCCTGAAGTTCTACCGGGCCAAGGTCAAGGATCCCTTCGAGGCCGTGGTCAGCACCTTGCGGGCGCTCGATGTCCAGATGAACGGCCAGGATCTCTTCGGCATGGTGAGCGACATCGAGGCGGCCGGCATGGAGCAATTCCAATTCGCCGATCCTACAGGTGAGTCGGAGATGGGCTTCGACTGGATGCACACCGTCGGCCTGCTCGAGAGACTCAAGTTCGTCAACCGGGTGGCGAATCCGCCGCAGCCGAGGGACTCACGTGGTAACTGGAATCCTCGCGACCTCATGAACCGGTGGAGGCTCACAAACGATGAATTCGTGGCCGACTACTTCAGCCTCCTGCTCTTCGGCGGGGACGTGCTCGAAGCCCAGAAGGTTTTGGCGAAAGAGAGCTACGCCCGCGGCAACAATCCTGAAAACCGTATGCGTTACGCTGTCAGCTATCTTCTGAGCCTCCCGCCATTCCAAAAACAATAGAATGGCCGGTCCGGAAGCGGTAAAATCATATCAACCCCCTGAACCAGAAAAGGTTAAACCATGAACATTCACACTCGCTCGGTAAACCGGCGGCGCTTCCTGAAGGCCGGTGCCCTGACCTTCGGAGCACTTGGAATGGGGAGCATCGCGCCCTTCCTGCAGAAATCTCTGGCCGGAGACCTTCCGCCCGGCAAGAAGCTCCTCTTCATCTTCCTTCGGGGAGCGATGGACGCCGTACAGGCGGTCATACCCTACGGTGACCAGGGACGGGGCTCCGCCAAGAGCTACGCCCAGGCTCGTCCGAACATCGGGATCGCGCGGGCCGATGCCCACGCCCTCAGCAACTTCTGCAGCCTCAACCCCGCCCTGCAAGGCGACGGAGAGGCGGATCCCAAGGTGCTCGACATCTTCAATGGAGATGTCGATGCCCGGGGAGCCAACCTGGCCTTCCTCCATCGAATCGGCTATCGGAACCAGAACCGCTCACACTTCTCCAGCCAGCAGTTCTGGGAAAACGGTATTCCGGGCAACGTCAAGCTCGAGGAGGGCGTCTTCAACCGCTACATCACGAGCTACCTCGACGAGGAGCGGCCGCTGCAGGCTGCGACCCTCAGCGGCAACCAGGTGGTCCTGATGAAAGGCGAAACCCTGATCCCGGTGATCAGCAACGTCAACAGCCTCCAGCTTGCCGACAATGTCCAGCTCGGCACCTTCCCCACCGCCGACAACCCGCTCGGCACGGGCCTCAAGGGAGCCTACGGACAGGCCGGCTACAACCAGGGAATCAAGTACAACCGCAAGACCTACGACACCGGTGTCGCACTGCTGAACAACCTGCAGTTCTTCCAGGACAATGTGCTCAACAGGCCCTACTTTCCCGCCGTCGAGGCCCGGCCCTACTTCGATGCGATTGGAAACAACGGCTTCAGGAATAATATCCGCGACAGCGCGAGGCTCCTGAAACAGATCGACGATATCCAGATCGTCGGCTGTAACCAGGGCGGCTACGACACCCATGGAGGCGAGGACACCCGCTTCCCGGCGCTCATGCGGGATCTCGGCCTCGCCCTCACCGGGCTCTACCACGACCTCGCTGATATCTGGGACGACGTCCTGGTCGTCACGATGTCCGAGTTCGGCCGTACCAGCCAGGAGAACGGCAACCGCGGCACCGATCATGGCGAGGCGTCGCTCTGCTTCGCGATGGGCGGAGCGGTCAATGGCGGCATCTACAACTGCAGTCGCAACAATTGGGACAACGGCGACCTCTTCTCGACGTCGAACGGCCGCTACGTCGCCCACCGGAGCGACTACAGGAACGTCTACAACGAGATCCTCAGCAGGCATCTCGGAGACCCGGATGAGCAGATGAACTCGATCATCCCGAACTACGACAACCTGGTGAACTCGGATCGAAACGGCTACTTCGATCCCCTCAATTTCATCAGCGCCTGAGCGTCCGGCACTCCAGGAACAACAGGCGGTGAACCTCGCCAAAACGGGGTTTACCGCTTTTTTTTGGTCCCAGGGGTCTCCAACTTCCGAGAAAACCGATGTTTTTCGAATATCTGGAGGAGTTGAAGCAGTCGAGGGTTTACCCGCGCTCCCATACAAAGATAATGAAGGGTTGTGAGGGCCTGGGACAGGGAGCGCCTCCGCAATCGCGGGCGCGCCATACATCGCTCGGAGCCTTACAAAATACTACAATCAATTGCCTTAATGATGCTGGAACCCTTCCCCCACGGGGAAGATGATAAATGTCCTATCAGTCTAGCGACCTGTATTTGCAACTACCAGATATGCCCGGATTCTCCCAAACCACGATCATCGCCGGCGGAAACGCCGGACCGTCAATCGCTCTCGTCCTGTCGCTGTTGATTGCCATGGCAACCCTGAACGGTTGCGACAGTTCAGCGTCCGAAGCCCAGGAAGAGGCCGGCGCGAATTCCTCCCTCAAAGAGCTTGTAGACGAGCTCCAGAAGCTCCCCGACCTCGAACAGAAGACGGCTGAACGACTCGCGAAGCATATCCTGAGTTCCCCCCGCGAAGACGCGGTAAAGCTCTCGGACGCCATACGGGCCGTGAAGGCGTTCCCGAGGGGCTCGCGGGATGAGAATCGTCCCGTGCCGATCGCCGCCAGCCTCGCGACCGAGGGAGACATCTCGGTCTACTACAAGACCAACGCCACCCTCGAGGTCGACAAGGATGCCGACATCGTCGCCAGGGTGAACGGCCTGGTAAAAAAGATCACGGTCGAAGAAGGCGACGAGGTGGAGACCGGCGCCGTCCTGCTGGAGATCGAGAATGACGAATACAAGCACAGGGTCACCCTGTCGAGCGCCAGGGCCCAGAACCTCAAGTCGAAAAGAGACCGGCTGGAGGCCCTTACCGATGACCTGGTCTCGGCGCAGGAACGGGAGACCGCCGAGAGCGAGTACAATACGGCGATGGCCGAGTTGGAGCTCGCGAAGCTCAACCTCTCCTACACGATGGTACGCGCGCCCTTCGCCGGCCGGATCGTCACGAGAATGGTCGATCCGGGGCAGAAGGTCGGCTCCGAGACACCCGTCTTCCACCTCTCTGATTTCAGGTCCCTCCTTGCCAAGGTCTTCGTTCCCTCCAAGGAGTTCAGGAACCTGAAAACCGAGCAGGACGTCAACCTCGTCCTCGACAGTACGAAGACCGTCATGAAGGGAGGGATCAAGCTGATCAGCCCCATCATCGATCCCGCCACCGGAACGATCAAGATCACCGTAGAGGTGTCGGACTACCCCGCCAACACCCGCCCGGGTGACTTCGCCGAGGTGCAGGTCATCACCGACACCCACCCGGCCGTGGTCCTCGTCCCCCGCTTCGCCGTCATCACAGATCACGATGAGCAGGTCGTCTTCATCGCGACCGAGGGCAATACCGCGGAGCGACGTCCCGTGGAGGTCGGCTATACCGACGATGACAATGCCGAGATCATCAGCGGCGTCAAGGTGGGAGAGCGAGTTGTCGTAAAGGGCCAGCGGCGGCTTGAGAATGGGACAGTCCTGAAAATCCTGGACAATACATCCAAGGATCCAAAGGTGTCCCAGGACGCTCCGGAGAGTCAGAAAAAGAAACCTGGCCCGAAAGGGTTCAGAAAGAAATGAGGGCTATAGTCGCCGGAGCCGTCAGGCGAAGGGTGACCGTGGTCATGGCGGTACTCGCTGTCATCGCCTTCGGTTTCGTGGGTTACTCGCGGCTTTCCGTCGAGCTCTTCCCCGACATTTCCTATCCCTCCATCACGGTCCAGACAGATCTCCCCGACAGCGCCCCCCAGGAGGTCGAGAACCTCATATCCCGCAGGATCGAGGAAGCCGTAGGCGTTCTCAGCGGCCTGAAGAGTGTTCACTCGGTCTCGCGGGCAGGCACCTCCGAGGTCCTGCTCGAGTTCGAGTGGGGTTCGGATATGGACCTCATGTCGATGGAGGTCAGGGAAAAAGTAGATCGCCTGCACCTGCCGCGAGAGGCCGAGAGCCCGATCGTCCTGCGGTTCGATCCGAGCCTCGACCCGATCCTGCGCCTGGCGCTCTCGGGACCGGGTGACCTCCGCGCCCTGCGCTACCTCGCAGAGCGCAGGATCAAGCAGGATCTCGAGACCATCGAGGGCGTCGCCGCCGCCCAGGTGGCCGGCGGTCTTGAAGAAGAGATCCAGATCGAGGTTGACCAGGAAGGACTCGCGGCCAGGGGAATCACCCTCGAGACAGTCCAGGGAATCGTCGGAGTCTCCAACCTCAACCTCCCGGGGGGATCTCTTCGAAGCAACGAGCGGCATTACCTCGTACGCACGATCAACGAATTCGACGACCTCGACGAGATCAGGAACCTGGTCGTCGCCCAGAAGGCGGGAGCGGTGATCCGCCTCTCCGACGTGGCCACGGTGACCAGGGGATCCAGGGAGCGCGAGATCATCACCCGGGTAGATGGCACGGAATCGATCGAGCTCTCGATCTACAAGGCTGGCGATGCGAATATCGTCGCCACCGCCGATATCGTCAAGGCGGCCATCGAAAAATGGAAGGGGAAGCTCAAGGATGGAAATACGCTCACCATCCTCTTCGACCAGTCGACCTTCATATCCCAGGCTGTCGGAGAAGTTCGCAAGGCGGCGCTCATCGGCGGCGCCCTGGCGATCATCATTCTCTTCTTCTTCCTGCGGGATATGCGAAGCACCCTGATCGTCGCCACCTCGATCCCCATCTCGGTGATAGCCACCTTCATGTTCATGTACAGGATGGATGTCTCGCTCAACCTGATGTCGCTGGGAGGCCTGACACTGGGCCTCGGCATGCTGCTGGACTCATCCATCGTCGTG
>Ga0310342_100000160_pt1 | contig 33932 bp, 53 predicted proteins | sample S15DNA20500_MG_FD_206155 | JGI IMG/M metagenome (GOLD analysis project Ga0310342, IMG submission 206155) | Marine microbial communities from station ALOHA, North Pacific Subtropical Gyre - S1503-DNA-20-500_MG | ecosystem: Environmental > Aquatic > Marine > Oceanic | place: Pacific Ocean: North... | reverse complement strand
GAGCGTCCTGGCACCTATTCCTACCTGCGCCTGTTCTCTGACTGGCTACAGGAGCGGGGCTATCCGGCGATCGAGACGGTGATCACGGTTGACCGTAACGGCAAAGAACTGAGCCTGGAACGGGAGTGCGCCGACAATGGCAGGCTTCCGTCGCTTGCATACGGGTTTAAGAAGTGCAGCCAAAAGTTCAAGATCAGCCCTCAAGAGAAGTTCGTGAACAACTGGCAACCCGCTCGCGATGCGTGGAGCAGGGGCGAAAAGGTGATCAAGGCGATCGGCTTTGACGCAGACGAACCAGGCAGGGCACAGCGTCAGCAGGGCATGGAGTCTGATAAGTGGATCTGGCGGCACCCACTGATCGAGTGGGTCTGGGGTAGGGAAGAATGCGAGGACGCGATCGAAGCGGCGGGACTGCCGCAGCCCGGTAAGTCGTCTTGCTTCTTCTGCCCTGCCATGAAGCCCCGCGAGATCCTGCGGCTCAAGCAGTGTCACCCCGATCTGCTAGAGCGGGCACTGGAGATCGAACGCAGGGCCGCGCCGAATTGTCGCGGGGTGATCGTGGGACTGGGTAGAGACTGGACGTGGGAGAGCGTGATCAAGGCAGACGAAGCACAACTCAAGATGTTTAGCCACCACATAGACACCGCTTGCGGGTGCTATGACGGCTAGCTGATCGTGACACTGGAGGCTGACAGCGCAACTGATTTGATCTAATGCGTAACTACCGCTTGACCGTAGCCGTGGGGACGCTATCATCAAGTCATGAGAGTTCGAATTTACACCATCGAAGCCCCGGGACGCGACGCCGAGCAGGTGCGAGGCACAGCCAAGGCTGCCATGCGACGAGTCCAAGAGCTTCACCGCGCCGGAGTCAAGGCGACTCTGAAGCGAACCACCCGCGCCCAGCTAAGGGCACTCGCGGCCTAGCCGCACGGAGGACACTATGAGCAACGCAGCGGAGGCAGCCACATACCCGACCTTGACCCACGAGCAGAAGGCGATCGCTGTGGAACTAGCAGCCCTGTTTAGCCTTAACTCGCTCTCTGGAATTGACTGGGCGATCAAGGCAGGCACCACCGATCTCACGATCCGAGAGGTGATCGAATACGCCCACAGCCGACAGAGCGGCAAATACGGATTCACGCATACCGCCGCGAAGATTGCGCGATTTATACCGCTAGATTCTATCTCTGAGGGTCTCTCGGTGAGAATGGCTGATCACAACATCCTCGCAGCGCTTCGCGGATACCGACCGCCCCAGGACTAACTCACCACCAACCCCCACGGCCCGCCGGAGCCTATCCGGCAGGAGGACACCATGAAGAGCAAGATCACCACACTCGCAATCCTCGACCACCTGACCCGCCACCGCCCTGACGTGGCATACGTTGACGAAATGCGCCACACGGGGGGCGCGGGCATCACCCTCGTACAAAGCTGGCCCCTGAGCAGGGAGGCCGACTCCCCCTATGTGTGGCGACTCATGCACGTCGCGGCCAACCGGAGCCACGTCCTCCGATGCTCATGGGCAGGGCAGCGCATCGCTTTCAACGTGGCTAACTCCCAGGAAGAGGCTGTGCGCGACGGGAGCAAGGAAGCGCGTCGCCTCGCAAAGGTGCGACGGGAGCAGCAGAACGATGTGCGGCTCGCTGAGATCGACGCTGACAACAAGGAGTAGGAGCACACCATGAAAGGCACCCTCTCGCACAAGCGGCGGCATCCTAACGGCTCCGGCGCGTACATCGTGAACGTGACCTGCCCCGGCTGCGGCAAAGGCCGCACGGTCGCCTGGGCTGGCTGGTCGGCGATCATCTGCCAGGGCTGCGGCGCTGAGTTGATGCGCGGCGAATACCGGAAGGCCAGACGCTAGACTGCGGGCCTGCGGTGGATGAGATTGGAGAAAGTGACATTACGTGCTTGACCGTAGCTGTGGGGACGACTACCATTAGGACAGTTGAGGGCAATCAAGCCACCGGAGTTAAGACAATGACCGCAGCCGACGCCAAGACCGCAGCCGAGGCCGCAGTTGAGATCCTCGCGCGCCAACCGCAGCACAAGGTATCGCACACTCTAAACCTCGCCATCGACGGTGCCGCCCTTGACGCTGCCATTGATCGCGGTCTTGCCGTCCTAAAGCCAGGCACCAGGATCTCATCCTCCCATTCAGGAACCGTCGTCGCCATCGCGCTGACCTGGAGAGGACGCGCGCTCGCCCGACAGCGAGGCTGGGTACACGGAACCCTTGGCAACTAACCACCACCAACCCCACGGCCCGCCGGAGCCCATCCGGCAGCAACCGCCCCAAGGGGCACGGAGGACAAGACAATGAACGAAGCCACCAGCCGCAAAGACCCCGTAACCTGGACCCACTACACGCGAACAGCAACGGGCCGCGCCAAGGCATGGAAGGTCCACCAGTCCCACCTTGACGATCTGGCGGCGAGGCTAGAGGCTCACCCCGGTCGCGACGGTCAACCGTGCAGCCAGTATGAGGCCGAGGACTATAACGGTTGGCTGGAATACCAGTCACGGCTGCAGGCTGGCATCGAGTGGGAGAACTCGACCACAGCGGAAGACCGCGCCGAGGAACTCTGCTGGCTAGAGGGCTGCGCTATCGAGACAGAGAGCCTGATGGCTGGCTCTCGGTGCCTGCCCTCCGAGCGCAGGATCTCCCGCGACGCGTTCACGCGCTAGACCCACCAACCCCGCTCAGGCCACAGCGTCCGCCCCGGCGGGCGTTGCTGGTTCTGGACACTGGCGCGAAGGTGCATAGACTGGTTAGAGACTTGCACCGCTATAGGGCAGCATGCCAAAGACGACCCAGGCAGAGATCGAACGGCGCATGGCCATCGTGCAGCAGCGGATCGGTGATCGCGGCTGGTCGCTTCAGATCGCCCTCGACCTTGCAGCAGAGATCGGCGTGCACCGAGATACGATCTACGCGTACCGGGAGCGCGTCATAGAGCGCACCCGGCTTGAGATGTCGGAGCGTGACCTTGACGAGATGCGCTCGGAGTTCCTCGACAGGATCCGAGGCCACCAACGCGCAGCCCTGGAGGCTGGCAAGCTCGGACCGCTCGCTGCCATGATGACCCTGGAGAGCAAGATCACCGGGGTCGAGAGAGCCGCTGAGATCGACGCACAGCCCGTCACGGTCAATCTGCACGTCCCTGGGCCCCTTCCGAAGTGAGGACGCTCAGCGTCGACTACAGGCCGCACCCTGCCCAAGTCCGAGCGCACACAGCGCCGCAGGATACGGTGCTCTTTGCTGGCGGCTGGGGCTCGGGCAAGACGTGGTGGTTGATCGCCGAGGCTCTGCGGCTGACGGTGGAGAACCCTGGCCGCCCTGGCGTGCTGGTGTCGCCGACCTTCCCGCTGCAGAGGCGCACGCTGTACCGGGCGATCGTGGACATCTTCCCCGAGGCCAAGCGGTGGCCGAGCGGCGCAGCCAATGCCCGCGACTGCCTGGGCCCGCTGGTGAAGGACTGGTCAGCGAGTGACCGCGTTTTGACCATGTGGAACGGAGGGTCTTGGTATTTTTGCTCGGCGGATAATGTCGGATCGCTCGAAGGCGCGAGCTACGCTTGGGGCTGCCTTGACGAGCCCAGGCTGGTCAGGCACGAGGCGTGGCGCATCTTCAATGCCCGCATCCGCGACCCTCAGAGCAAGCACCTGCGGCGCGCTGTGGCCGGTGTTCCCGCGATGGGCTGGATGTGGGATGAGTTCGGCAAGCCGCACCCAAACCGCGCGGTCATCCGAGGCAGCACCACCGACAACCCGCACCTGCCCGAGGGCTACGTCGAGCACCTGAACCTGAGCGACCGACTGGCGAGGGCGTACATCCACGGCGAGTTTGTGGTGCTGGAGGGCGTGGTCTATTGGAGCTACACCGACGAGAGCATCGTGGACGTGGAGCCAGACCCCACCAAGCCGACCTTTGGCATGCTCGACTTCGGCGGGCGCAAGCCCTACTTCGGCATCGTCCAAGACCATGACTGCGGGGAGGTGGTGGTCGAGGAGGTGGTGGCTGCCAACGTGCTGGAGAGCCGCCACGCCCGGGACTGTGCCGAGCACCTGCAGCGGCTGGGGCTGACCATGCTGGAATGCTACTGCGACCCGGCAGGGCGCGCGAGAAACAGCATGACCGGCCTTAGCAGCCACCGGGTCTATGAGGACACGTTCCGCGCTGCCGGTGTGCTCTCTGGCCACATGCAGCACCCTCGCGGCCCAGTAGAGCGCCACATTCCCAACGGTGTCGAGGCTACCCGGTGCAGGCTGCAGGACCATGCCGGTAGGCGGCGCCTGTTCGTCGCCAGGGCGCTGACCGAGCAGAGCAGGACCAGCCGCTACCCCGAGGGCACGGTCGGCATCCACGGCGGGCTGATGGGCTACAAGTACCCAACCAAGAGGCAGCACACCAACGAGCCGCACAAGGACGGGCTGCACGATCACAGCATGGACGCGCTGCGCTACTACGTCGTCGCCCGCCACGGGGTAGTCGAACAGCCCGACATCGCGGCGCTCAATATGAGCCTTGACAATTCGGGCTCTACCCAATCGCACGCGGTGGGGTATGGTGCGGGAGATCTGCACCTGGGAGACTTCTGATGAGCGAACCCGACCCCGCAACCTGGGCCAAGCTCGGGCCGCTGTACGTGACTCAAGCAGCAGCCGAGCAGGCAGCCGCAAGCGGGCAGGCTGTGCGGATCTACCCGGAGGGCATGGAGGCGCTCAGCGAGTACATCTCGCTGCCTGGGCAGATGGGCGGCAAGCCCAAGCGGGCCAATGCCTCCATGATGGCGAGGCGCATGACCGACATCGGCACCTACCCGATGAGCGGGGTCGTCAACATGGACAGCAACCCGGGGCTCACGCCGGACGTCTGGCGGGGCTACGGCACGCAGGTGGGCGTGGTCGACCAGATGCGGATGGAGGATCCGGTCATCAAGGCGATCTGCCTCTCGTGGACCCTGCCGATCATCCGCAGCCACTGGAAGGTCGAGCCCGGAGGCGATGACCGGCAAGCGCTGGAAGAGGCTGAGTTCATCCGTGCCAACCTGTTTGAGTATCTGCGCGGTGGCTTCTATCAGTTCGTCGAGCAGGCAGTGGCTGCCGTCTGGCGCGGCTTCTCGCTATTCGAGATCGTCGCCCGCTTCGACCGCGACAGCAAGCAGACCCGGCTGGATCAACTGAGCCCGATGCTGCCGAACACGGTCTATAGCTGGAACCGCTACGAGTCGGGCCGCTGGGGCGTGACGCAGGAGCCCTATCAAGGCGACTCCGACGTTGGCGCAGCACCGCCCGAGGGAGGCGCGAGCCTGCCGCCTGAGAAGCTGCTACACGTCGTCTGGGATCAGAGCGGCGACGACCCCGAGGGAATGAGCATCCTGCGCCCCTGCTATGCGGGCTGGAAGTCTCGGCGGCTGATGCTGAAGCTGGAGGCAACCGGCTACGAGCGCGGAGCCTATGGCATCCCATTCGTCACCGTCGATCCCAGCGCTCGGGCCGGGGACTCCGATACCGTCAACGAGATATTGCGAGAGCTTCGCACGGGTGCCAGGGCCTGGGCCGCCTTCCCTCCCGGGTTCAATTTGCAGTTCGCCGACTTCCCCATGAAGGGCGCCGATCTGCGCGAGGCTCGGATCGCTGCTGGTCAGGATATGGCCCGCGCCACCCTGGCAACCTTTCTTCACACCGGAGAGCGCAGTGGGGCCTTTTCGCTCATAAAAGGGCAGCAAGATTTCTTCACGATGGCGTTGCAGACGGCCGCAGACATGATCGGCGCGGCGCTCAGCCACGGTAGCGACTCCCTAATCCAAAGGCTCTGCCGCTGGAACTACAACCGCACCGAGGGCTTCCCCAAATTGGTGCCCGGCTCGATCAGCATCGGAGACCCGAAGCAGTTGGTGGAGGCCATCAAGACCGCAGCCGAGGGCGGGGCGCTCCTACCTGATCGCGGCGTCGAGGAGTCTGTCCGCGCTGCGCTGGGCCTGCCTGAGATGCCCGAGCACGAGAGCCGCGAGGAGATGGAGCACCGGCTGATCAATGCGCGCCCTGCAGAAGTCAAGACCGAGGTGGAGCAGATCGAGCGCACCGAGGTCAAGAGCAAGGCGCCCGCCGTCACTGAGATCACCGACGATCAGGCCGACGAGACCGAGCGGGAGGCCAAGGAGATGGAGTCCTTGGCCGAGAGCCTGCGCCGACCCACGGCAGTCAGCGGCCGGGAGCTACGCGCCGAGGAGCGCTATGTGCGCCTTGACGAGACGCTTGCGCCGATGGTCAGCGTGAAGGACGCGATGGCTCAGGCTGCCGAGGACTGGCGCGAACTGATCGCCGAGAGGTACGCCGACCGGATGGCGCGTGCTGGCGACCTGATCAAGATGCGCGGCGCGGACGTGCCAGACGTGGGCAAGCTGGGTGAGGCATTCAGGATCGAACTGCGCAAGGCGTACCGGGCTGGGCAGTCGTCGGTGCGCGAAGAGATGGATCGGATCGCGGAGTCGCCCGACCTGCTGCCTGCCCTTGAGTCGGGAGACTTTGAGGTCACCCGCGACGACATCGTGGTGGATCTCCCAGCCGAGACGGAGACGCTCAGCGAGCAGACCTCGTTCGCATGGACCGGCCAGCAGCGGGGAGGCTTGACCGGCCTGCGCTACCTGACGAGCCTGGGCGATGGTGAGCCCTTGCTGCTGGCTCCGGCGGGCCGCAAGGTCGAGGCCGAGGCGCCGAAGGCCGAGGGCGAGTCTGTGGCCGACGAGATCGATCCCGAGGAGGCCATCGAGAACATCGCCAGGACGTCCGCCTTGGCTGCTGCTGACCGGGTGAAGGACGCCAGCATCACCGCCGTCCAGTCCGGCAGCATCGGCGGGGTGATGGCGACGGCGCTGATCGTGGAGACCGTGGCAGGCGCTGTGCGCGAACTGAGCCCAGGCAAGGATCTCGTGCAGGCCCAGCGAGACACCAACACGATCTTTGGTCTCGGCCGCATGCAGGAGGCTCGCGCCCAAGAGGCCGAGACCGGCATCCGATCCGCCATGCTGGAAAGCAGCACCTGTGACGTGTGCTTGAGCAAGGACGGGGCGACCTTTGAGATCGCCGAGCTTGACGAGTACGCCACGCCCGATCCTGATTGCTTCGGCGGCGATCAGTGCAACTGCATCGTGATATTTGTGCCGAAGGGATAGACCATGAACGACCAGATCAACCTTGCAGTCTGGACGACTGCCTACGTCAACGACCTGCCCGACAGCGCGTTCCTGTACATCGCGCCCGGCGGCGAAGAGGACGACGACGGCAAGACCAAGCCGCGCTCCCTGCGCTACTTCCCCTACCGCGACAGCAAGGGCGACGTGGATCTCCCGCACCTGCGCAACGCCATCGGCCGGATCCCGCAGAGCACCGCTCCCGGCTTGACCGCTGACAAGATGCGCGCGCTGCAGGACAAGGCGCGGAACCTGCTGCGTGATGAGTCCGAGGATCTGGCCGAGACCGAAGAGGAGCGCAAGGCGCGCGAAGAGGCAGAAGCCAAGGCCGAGGCCGAGCGCAAGGAGAAGGCCAAGGCGAGGGGCGGCATGGGCAACCCCGCGAGCCGCCGCTACTACGCCGAGGGCTACTGGTCCGCTCCGCTGCTGCTCAGCGAGGGCCCGGAGTCCTGGGTCGAGGTGGTGCGCTCTGGCACGTTCTACGGCAACACCGGGCCGAAGCCGAGGAAGGTCGAGTTGACCGAGGCCGACGTGTACGCGATGGCGCGCAACTATGAGACCGTGCTGGCCGAGCAGTGGTTCTCTGGCGGTGCTCCGGTGGGCTACAACCACGCGCTCGCCGCTGGCAACATGGACCCAGCCAGCACCAAGGCCGCCGCCAGGATCAAGCAGGTCGAGGTCAGGCCCAACGACAAGGGCGGGGTGAGTCTGTGGGGCCTGTTCTCGTGGACCGACGAGGGTGCGCAGCGAGTCGGCGCCAAGGAGTTCGCCGGGATCTCCGCTGAGCTTATCCCGCCGACCGCAGCCACCAGCAAGCAAACAGGGCAACCGCTCGGCGGCTGGACGGTGGTAGGGGCCACGCTCACAAATCAACCGTTCGTGCCATCTATGGCGCGTCCTACCATTTTTTCTGATTGCGCTATGCAAGGAAACGATCCGTCTGTTACGCTCGCCGCAACAGACCCAACCCCGAGCCGGATCCACCTCTGCGAAGGTGCCGAAGCTCAGCAGGAGATCACCCCGATGACTGATATTCTCGTCAAGCTGGCCGAGGCTACCGGGCTGCCCACAGAGGCACCCGAGCTACTGGCCGAGGTGCGGCGACTCCAGACCGAAGCCGACAAGGTGACGGTGCTGACCGAGACGCTGGAGACGGCAACCAAGGAGGTCGAAGGCCTCCGCGACCGCAACTCGATCCTCGAAGAGCGCGAGAAGGTGCGCACCCTCGACAGCGCCTGCACCATCGGCCGTATCGCTCCTGCCGAGCGAGAGGACTACTGGCAGGTGTGCCAGACCCTGGGTGAGGAGAAGGCCAACCGCATCTTCGCCGAGGGGCGCCTCCCGGTCGGTCGCGAGACCACCGAAGCCGACGCGCCCGCCACAGGCACCCATGCCAGCGCGATCGAGGCCGAGGTGGAAGCCCTGGCCGAGAAGATCCAGAAGGACACCAACCTCACCGAAGCCGCCGCCTATTCTCGGGCGATGTCAACGGTCCTCGCTGACCCCACCAAGCTCGCGGCCTATGAGGCCGAAAGCCTCGACCAGTAGGAGCGCACGATGTCAACACCCTTCAATCCCACCCTGGTTATCACGCGCAAGTGCAACGACGACCTCTCGTCCTCTGAGTGGTTGCTGGTCAGTTGCGTCGGCGATGACGACATTGAGGTAGCCGGGACCACATCAACCGCCACGGGCGATCTGTGCATCGGCGCACTCACCAACGACGTTGCTGCTGGCACCGCATCGATCCCGGTCAGCGTGCCGGTCCAGTGCGGCGGCATGATCAAGGTCAAGGTTGGATCCGGCGGGCTCACCGCTGGGGATCTGGCGATGGCGGCAGCGGACGGCACGGCCGTCGCCGTTGCCACCGGCAAGTACGCCTTCGGAATCGCCCTCGAAACCCACGCGTCCGGCGATGTCGGCGCGTTTCTGTTCGCACCCAGCTACTACGAGCTTGGCTAGCCTCACCGGCTCGCACTAGGAGACTCAGACCATGGTTAATATTCAAGGGCTCGTCAATGACCGGATGCTCACCAACTACACGCGGTTGCTGGGCCCGTCTCTCGGTAGCTTCATGGCCGATGGGATCGCGCCCAGCGTCGATGTGAGCGCCAAGACCGGGAATTTCTACTCTGTGGGCGGCGGGTTCGCTTCGGCATCGCCGGGCCACGATCTGATCATCGCAGACGGACAAGACGCGCCCCTGCAGATCAGCACTTCGGTCAGCAAGGTCACCGGCTGGGACGTCAACGTCAACGGCCTCGGCGTGAAGATGAACAAGAGCAGCGCCGAATATGCCCAGGGCAACGGGCTCGACTTGCGCAAGGCCAACGCCGCAGTGCTGGCACGGCAGTGCATGATCCACCGCGAGCGCACCGCCGCCGCGCTGATCTTCAATACCACCACCTTCTCGGGCTACACCGCCGCGCTCTCTGGCACTGACCAGTGGGACAACGCAGCCAGCGACCCGATCAGCAAGGCGCAGGATGCCCGCGACTCGATCATCACCAACAGCGGCGAGACTCCCAATGTCGCCATCATGGGCTATGAGGTCTACAAGTCGCTCAGGCAGCACCCGCTGATCTTGGAGTACACCAGCCGCACCGCCAACACGGCGGGCGTTCTGACCAACGACGACCTCGCGAGAGCCCTGGATGTCGATACCATCTGGGTCGGCAAGGCTGTGGCCAACTCCGCCTATGAGGGTCAGACAGAGACAAATGCATTTATCTGGCAGAAAATGGTCCTCTTCGCCCACATCAAGAGCAGCCCGGCGGCGATGACCCCGCAGAGTTGCCTGCAGCGGTTCCGCATGACCGGCAGCACGGACGGTGCCGTGAGGCGGTGGGAGCCTACCCCGTATGTCGAGCAGATCGATATGCTCTGGAACGACCAGTACGCCGTTCCCACTCCTGCCCTGGGCTACCTGTACTCCACCGCCGTCAGCTAGGAGGCTGCCATGGCTGAGACACTCATCCCGCAAAGCGTTGCGGTCAACCCGGTCAACGGTCTGCGCGTGCGCCTCGGCCACAACGTCGAGACGCTCGCGGACGACAAGACGCTGCTTCCGCAGGATGCGCAGTTCCAACTGCTCGATCCTGACGGCTCACACCGCGACGTGACCCTGCCCGCCGAAGAGGCAAGCCAAGGGCTGTTCTTCATCATCAAGAACACCGCAGGCGGCGCTGAGAATCTGGTGGTCATGGATGACACGGGAGCACCCGGAACCAAGGAAACCCTCGGCCAGGGCAAGTGGGGCATCTTCATGTGCGACGGTACCTCGTGGGAGACCATGGGCGTCCTGAGCCACGCATAACCCAGGACAAGTAGGAGCGCCCCTATGAGTTACGAAGTTGCCGCAGGTCAAGAGTTGATCCACAGCGGTCGCCGCTACCGAGCCGGGGCACTGGCTCCCAGCGGCTGCGACGTTGACACCTTGTGCGCTGTTGGCGTGCTGGTGGAGGTGCGCAAGTCACAACCCGCATCGCGACCAGAGCCCGAGCCGGTGCCCGGCAGCGCGCGCGGTGGGTTCAACCCAGCCGACCCCGCCACCATCAAGCACGTGACCATCAAGGCCATGCCCGCCGCCCTGGCTGGCGTGTCTGACGTCGACACCTTGCGCGCCATGCACGAGGTCGAGGCCCGCAAGGGTGGACGCGATGCCATCGAGGAGCGCATCGGTGAACTGGAGATCGCAGGGTGAAGCTCCGAGCGCTGTGCAAACTTAGCCACCAGGGCACCCAGCTTGCCCCAGGAGACACGTTTGACGAGCCGAGCGAGTACAGCGCCCGCAAGCTGATAGAGCGCGGCTGTGCGGCTCCTGCGGCGTCTCCGAAGAAAGCCACCAAGAAGAAGGCCAAGGCCGCCGAAGAGTAAGAGGATCCCGTGGCATACAATGCAGACCTAGCCACGGCGACCTCGATGGCCCCTCAACTTGGCACTCTGTCTGCCACCAGCACCCCGACCAGCACGCAAGCCACGGTGATTTGGACGGCGGCCTATGATCAGGTCCGCGCCGCTCTGCTTGCCACCGGCATCGGTACGAGCCTCACCGGCTCCAGCATCGCCGAGGGCTGGGCCCAGCGGGCCGAGATGCTGCTCACGTCTGGCGCCGTGCTGATGGCCAAGGGATCCATCGGCATCAACGCCGAGAGCACAGCACCCAACCTGATCGAAATGGGCGAGTCCATGCTGGCGCGCCTGCCCCTGGTGCGGATGATGCTGCTCGACAACGGGGCGACCGCTGACAAGGGCAGCAGCGACAGCCGGATCGGCAGCCACTGGACGCGCGCCAAGGATCCCGACTGGGACCCGGATCCCGGCGGGGACAATGTTCCGTTCGCGGCCACGCCGATTTTTCCTGACGGCTCGGATCTTTGATGGCGCTTTCCACCAAGTACGGATCGGGACGGGGCACGCTCTCGGTCGCCATGAGCGACGCGCGCCGAGGCGGCGGCCAGCCCGGCCGGATGTTCACCATGAGGATCGAGCCTGCGCCGACCGAGATCCAAGCTCGCTTTGAGCAGTGGGCGGATCTGATCGATGACTTCGGCCCGGTCTTTGACGACGTGGTGAAGCTGTTCCGCAAGCACGAGCGCGATCAGTTCCGCACTCAGGGCAAGCAAACCGGCCCTCGCTGGCCGAAGCTCTCGCCCAAGTACGCGGCGTGGAAGCGGAAGCACTTCCCGGGCCGCCCGATACTGGTGCGAACCGGGGCGCTCCGGGACGCTCTGGTAGGAGGTGGCCCGGGATCTATCGGCGGCAAGAAGGGGCAGCGCGGGGATCGGTGGCTTGAGGTCGGGATCGACCCTGGCTCCGACGTCGGCAAGTACGCTGTGGCGCACCAGTTCGCCCGGGGCCCAGCCTATGAGGGCGCACAGCGCAGGCCACGTCCGCCAGTGCGCTGGGATCCGTCCGTCTGGGATAAGGGGATCAAGCAGGTCGGCCAGGGCGGCACGGTGCCCCTGGGGACCGCCATTGCGCAACTGTTCCAAGTCCACATCATCCGCGCCCGCAAGCAGGCGCACGCTGACGAGTTGTTCTCTGATCGCTTTGACTTCAAGAAGATGCGGCGCGGCGTTATGCGCCTCAAGACCCGGTGATGTTGTGGCGACCTTCACAGAGCGCGCGGTCGATGCGGTGTACGAGTACCTCGTGGACGAGACTACCGGGCTCAATGCCGAGACCCTGCCCGCCCTGCGCACTGCGCTCGGAGTCGACAGCAGCATCCTGCCCGACGTTGCCACCGTTGAGAAGTGGTACCACCGGGCCGCCCAGGCGAACGCCTTTCCGTACCTTTCGATCACCGTGGACAGCACCAGCGGCGAGGTCGAGGCGAACTCCCGATTCTATGACGTGCGGATCCAGCTTGGACTCGTCGTCCTCGATGCCAACATCGACGGAAACGAGGTCGATGTAGTGACCGCGATGTGGAGATATGGGGCCGCGCTGAACACCATCATGCAGCGCCGCACCGGTGCCGGATCTCAGGGCTGGACACTGGGGCAGGCGAGCGGCATTATCAGGGCCACCATCACGGCCGAGACGCCGGGCGCAGACCCGGGGCTTGCGGTTCCCAATGTGGCACTATTGACTGACCTTCTCGTTCGCACAAGCGAAGCCTACTAGGAGAATTTTCCATGACCGGCCCCAAAGTTGACATTGGCAGAGACCTTGTTGTCTTCGTCTCCAGCCAATCCGGCCTCACCCTCTCCGACACGGCGGGCGAGAGCTACCCCGAGGCAGCCGACGCCATCCGCGTGATCGGCAGCAGCGCGTCGGGAACCATGGCCTACAACCCGCGCGAGGATAAGTTTGGCACCGCCACGGCAGTGCCCGGGATCCAGCAGAAGCGCACGGCCGAGGGCAGCATCGAGGGCTACGTGATGCCCAGCGGCACGCGCACCACCGCGCCAGACATTGACGAGTTGCTGACCAGCAGCGGCTGGGAGAAGGTCGACCGCAGCGGGACGACAACCACCGTCAGCGGCGGCAGCAGCACGTCGGCGCAGGTGGACGTTGCTGCCTCGACCGGCTTCGCGGTTGGCGACGCTGTGATCGTGGAGACGGGAAACGGGACCTCGTTGTATGAGATGCGCCGCGTCTCTGCGATCGACACGGGCGGCACCAACATCACAGTGGAGCCTCCCCTTAGCTTCACGCCAGCAGCGTCGGCGAACGTGAAGGGAGCCATCGCCTTTTCGCCCTCGGATGTTCGCGACTCCGACGAGGACGCCCTGTGCGCCTGGATCCTGAACAACAACAGCGCCGACAGGCTCGGCGGCTGGACCCCTGGCACCATCTCGCTGACGATGGGCGGCGAGGACGCGGCGCGCTTCTCGATCAGCGGCACAGCCCGCCGCCAAGATCGGCTGTTCCAGACCGAGCTAGCGTCTCCGCTTTCGACGGGTGGCACCACTGGAGTCAGCATCACCGTCAACGACGGCCTCGCTTCCGCGGGCGACCTGATCAACACCTACTGGACCTTTGACGACGGCGCGACCACAGCCGAGACGGTCAAGCTCACGGCGATCTCCGGCTCCACGTGGACGATCACCAGGCGCGCGCTCGGCACTTCTGACCCGGGCACTACCTGGGCCGCTGGCACCAAGCTGCAGCCCTATCGGCCCACCGGCACTTACGCGGGCGACCCTGTGCCAGCGACCAGCGGGCAGATGGTCTTCTCGACCTATGGCGGCACCACCCCGATCGAACTGCAGTGCAGCGAGGCCACCCTGGATTGCGGCTTCGGGTTGGCATACCGCGAGGATGTCATGGGGAGCCTATTCAAGATCTCGGGATTTGTGATGTCGCCGCGCGAGGTGAGCGCCACGCTGAGCGGCTGGACGCTGTACGAGAACAACATGAAGGCCGCCATGCAGGCGTTCCAGACCACCGACATCGCCGGGGCAAGCTCTCAGCAGATCAGCGTTGCGGTGGTCAGCGGGCAGACCGAGGGGCAGATGTTCGGATGGGTCGCGCCCAGGCTGCGCACCACCGACGTGAGCCTTGACCGTGGATCCGAAGAGGTCACCCTGGACCTGGCAGGACGCTGCGAAGGCACCAGCAGCGGAGCAGATGAGATCATTTTGATGTTTGGATAGCACTAACCCTCAACCACGGAGCGCCCTGTGGACATTCAAAGCTGGAAACGCCGCCGCTTCACCCCGACTTGGGGCGGCAATGACACGGAACCTGAGCCATGCGTCATCGTCTACCATCCTCCGAGCGTAGGCTGGATGGCACGCTGGCGAGAGTTGGCGATATGGGCCCCGACCCTGGACCCGGAACAGTTCGCCGAGCGCACAGGCGAGGACGGCTTCGCCGAGCGGGTGTCGGACTGGACCGCCAAAGTGCAGGTATTCCGCGACGAGATCCTGCACGCTTTGATCGTTGGGATCGAGGGCCTCACCCTCGACGGCAAGGCGGTCGATCTCTCGGAGGCGATGGTCTTCCTGCTCGACAACGAAGGCCTCCGGGAAGAGGTGTTCAATGCGATCATCTCTGCCGGGACCCTCACAGACCCAGCGGAAAAAGGCTGAGGGCGGCGCTCCAGTACGCGGCCCGCCCGGCACCAACCGCAGAGCAGATCGAGTTGTGGGGCGACGGCTGGCGCGGATGCAAGCTGTGGGGCTCCTGCGGCGGCACTCGCTGCCAGGGCGAAGGCAAGCCATGGAGGTCGCCCGCAATGATGCCCACAGGAAGCCGCAGGCCGCCCGGTGCGCACCCCGAGGGCCGCAAGCTATCCCGGTGCCCTGTGCGCGAGGTGAAGCCCTCAGAGTGGCGCCTGCTGGCTGTATGGTCGGCTTGGCGCAGGCTGGGCGGCATGCCCGGGCCCGGCTGCGTGCAGGATCAAGAGGCGCAGCTTGTGGAAGCCTTCGCCGTGCTTGACTTGGAGCAGGATCTGATCGGGGCGTATCACGCGCAGGTCGCAGAACGGCGGGCCCGCAATGGCTAGCGGCGGCGACATCAACGTAAGGCTCGGGGTCGAGGGCGCGGGCAAGGTCCAGCGGGAACTGAAGAAGACGGGCGACGCCGCGAGCGCGATGGGCAAGGGCGCGAAGGCCGGGGCTGCTGGCGCGGCTGCTATGGGCGGCGCGCTGGGCACGGCGAGCTTGGGCGCTGCGGCCGTGACGGGTGCCTTCGGAAAGATGAAGAGCGCGGTGATGAGCCCTGCGGGCATGGCCGCCGTGGGCGGCGTGGGCGTGCTCGCCGTCTCGGCCGTCGGCATATGGGCCACCGTCAAGGCAGTCGAGGGCTTGGCGAAGGCGTACCGAGGGGTTCTGCGCGAGGCTGTGAAGCTCTCCGAGGAGCTTGACACGGTTGGCAAGAAGGCCCGCTCGATCGGCGCAGATCCCGAGCAATTCCAGACGCTGATCGGGGCCATGCAGTTGTCGGGCATCGAGTCCGATAAGGCCATGAAGGCTCTCCAGAAGCTCAACCAGGGCATGGGCGAGGCGATGAAGGGCACCAAGTCCTACACCGACGCCTTCGATGCGCTGAACCTGAGCGCCGCTGATTTGGCGCGGATCCCGCTCACCGAGCGGATGCTTCTGATCTCCGATGGCATGGACAACTTGGCGACGAACGCCGAGCGCGCCCAGGTCGCCGGGCTGCTGCTGGGGCGCACGGGCAAGGATATGCTTGTCACCTTTGAGGGTGGCCGAGCGGGCCTGCAGGCGGCGATCGAAGACATCGCCCGCTTCGGAGTCGCCAGCAATGAAGCGGTGACCGCGTCCGAGGATCTGCAGGACTCGATCCTGCGCTCGCGGAAGGCGCTTTTCGGCCTGAAGACAAAGGCGCTTGAGCCTATGTTGCTGCCGCTCTCCGGGGTCGCCGACGGCTTTGCTGAGATCGCGGCGAGCCTGCCGGACGAGTCTGTGGTGGGGCTGGGCGAGAGGCTCGCCGCGTCGGTCGCGCTGCTGGCGATCGAGACGATGCGCTGGGCCAAGGCCACGCATGCCCTGTTGATCGTCACGCAGCCCATGCTTAAGGCATGGATCGCAGTCTCGGATCCGTTCAACATCGGAGCGATCCAGCGGTTCAAGCTCTTAAAGTCCGGCATGCAGGACATGGTTGGCGCGGCGGGCAAGATCGCCAAGTCGACGGCAGCTTGGGATGAAAACATCCGCCTGATGGTGGGCGCCATCAAGGCAGCCAGCGACCCAATGCGCCAGCTTGACCGAGACCTGCAGGATCGGATCGATGCGCTCGACCGGGAGCGGGAGTCGTGGACGGCGGGCAAGCCGGGCAAGCCGGGCAAGCCGGGCGCCCCGGGCGAGTCTGTTGCTGAGCGCCAAAGAAGGGCAGACGAGGAAGCCCTGGAGCGGTTTAGAAAGAGCGGGATGTCCAAGCTGGAGATCGCAAGGCTTGCTCATGAGGGGCGGGTGGCCCTGATCCAGCGAACCGCCAAGGATCAGGCCGACGCTTGGGCTCTCGAGGGGCGGTCCTATCAAGAGTTCATGGACACGAAGCGGCAACTGTTTGACGAGTTGATCGCGCACGAGCGGGCCGAATTGGAAGATCTGAACCGGAGACAAGAGGAGGCGCTGAAGAAGCAGGAGGAGGCCGCCGCCAGGGCTGCGACCCGCTATGCGCGCGAGTGGCAGGGCGCCTTCGGGGCTATCGCGAGCATGGTCGAGCAACTATCCGCACTCATGATCACCGTGATGGGTGAGGAGAACGAAGAGGCCAAGAAGGCCGCCAAGGTGATGTTTGGGATCAGCCAGTCCATGCATATCGCGCGGGCTACGGTGGCGATGTTCGACGCCATCGCTCAGGCCAATGCGCTGGGCTATCCGCAGAGCGTGCCAGCGATGATCGTGGCGGGCGCAACCGGCGCCGCCAACATCGCGGCAATCGTCGCGACGACGATCCAGGGCGTAGCCGATGCGGGGCTGCCTCCGGGCGCCCTGCGCGCCGCCGGGCTGAACAACCACACCATGCTAGCGATCCGCAATGATGAGATGGTGTTGGATCCGGTCGGCACCCGGGCGATCTCCGAGATGCTGACGCAGCGATCCGGAGGCCAGCCTACGGTTGTCAACACTGTGCTGGAGATCGACGGTCACGTGTTGGGCCAGACGGTTGACACGCACCTGATCCGATCACAAGAGCGCGGGCTGCCCTACGGCGAGCGCGCGCGCTACGGGAGCGCCTGATGGCTCGGACGGCATTCTTTATGGACGACAAACTGAGCGCGGCGCAGACCATCGCGACGCTCGGGCCCAACGGTGAGCGCCCAGCGTCGCCGCTCAGAAACGCTCTCAACGACCGACCGCGCGTGGTCTGGCAGACCCCGGCCGATGGCTACTACTCGATCGACCGGAGCCAGTACATCGACCTCGATGAGGGCGGCGGTGAGGTCGCCGTGAAGCTGCCGCACTGCGTCGGCAGCGGGCCGTCAGTGGCACAGCAACTGCAGTCCGCCATCAACTCAGACTCCGGCACGAGCAACACCTACGCGGTGGTGTACAACGCGACCGTTGCGCGGTTCCAGATCTCAGCGGGATCCGACTTCTCGATCCTGTGGGGCACGGGCTCCCACGCAGACGGCGCGACGGTGCGCCCCTGGCTCGGCTTCGACAAAGTGGACATGACAGGCTCCGCGTCCTACACAGCGCCCGACGCGCGCTATGGCACCGACCACTGGGCGGTCTTTGACTTCGGCTCGGCCAAGGGGTTTACCCTGGGTGCGTGCATCCTTGAGGGCGGCGATGATGTGGCATGGAACACAGCCGCCAGCGTCGTCAAGCTGTACGGCAGCGCCAGCAACCTGAGCCCCACAGATCGATCCCTGTGGGAGACGAGCGCGGCCAAGACACTGACGTTCAGCAACCGCCCAAACGAGGACCAGAACAAGATCCAGATCGCGTTTGACACCGCTGGCGCGGCGATGAGCTACCGGTATTGGGCGTTCTCGTGGCGCTATTTTGACGAAGATCCGCTGCACGCCGTGGGGCTGCTCAAGGCTCTGGTGGAGTACGGCAGCAGCAGCCGCCAGGTGACCCAGCTTCGCAGTCACGGACTGATCGACAGCACCCCGGCCCTCGGTGTGCGCAGCTACTATCCCAGCCAGCGGCTGCAGGTCTGGCGCGCTCCGCTGAACTTCGACAACTGGGAGGCCAGCGACTACCGCAGCGTTGTCACCAAGGTGGTGCGCGGCGGCCGGGCCGCTGGGCTGGTCTGGTCGCTCCGGTGGAGCAAGGTGGCCGACGGCACCTATGACCCCGACGACGAGGCTGACAAGGGGTTCCTGCTGTGGGCAGCCCTGCAGGACTACAGCGAGGACGACTACGGCGGCGCGGCGTCTGACTTCATCTCCGGCGAGATCACGCTGGAGCAGGTGCGCTGATGGTGCAGCCGCTCGCCCTGCCCATCGACTGGGACAAGCCGCACCTGCGGATCGCCTATTTGGTTGAGGGAGTCTTCCGGGACAGCTTCGGAGGTCGGCACGTGGTGCGCTGGTGCGGGCCCAAGGATAGGACCGGCAGCGGGCTGCTGGCGCGGGCTTCGGTGGATGGCGTCGCGGTGCACGAGGCGATATCACTGGACGATCTGACGCAGGGCCACCCGCATGACAAGCGCTACACCACCGCGCGTGAGGGCTTCGAGGGCAGGTTGTCGCGCTGCATCTTCGACAAGACGCTCGGCACGCTCAAGCAGAACCTGCAGGCAGTCTCCCAGATCACGCTGACGGTCGACCTGGGTGACGACGATCTCGGCCCAACCGCTCAGCTTGACGTCTCCGCGCTGCGGGACATGGCCGTGCACGGCCGGTGGCGCGGGCAGCCCGTGCGCTTCACGCTGGTCGATCTTGACGATCCTGATCACCTGGAGACCGTGGCACAGGGCTCGTGGGACAGAGACCCGACCGACATGACGGATCGATCCTTCAAGATGACGATCGACGTGGGCGACGCGCTGCCACCGACGCTCCAGTGGCCCTCGTATCAGGTGCCGAATGGCACCGACCAATGGATCGAGCCTGGGTCCGGCGGTATGGGGCTGGGCTCGTGGCCCAAGACGGTGCCAGCAGCCTACTACTTGAACCCCGACCACAAGGGCAAGTGGCTCGGGCAACTGTACGGCGGGATCAGCGTCGACTCACTCTACCGAGAGTTGGTGATCTACGGGGTGGACAACACTGTCTGGTTTGCCCTGGTGTCGCCGCGCTTCGATCAGTTCTGCTTCGACGTCTGGTACGAGAAGGACGGCGGCGGGCTCGTGCAGTGCAGCGCCATTGTGTCAACCCTGATCTGCTTCAACAACGAAGATCCCAGGGTCGGCCCGATTGGGACCTGCATGCGCTTTACCACGCTGGGCGACTTCTCGCCGACTGGCGGGGCTCGCGCCTTCGGCAAGGTCGCCGGAGGACCCAACGCGATCAGCCGTCCGGCGACCTACGGGCCGACATTTCCCTACGGCGACAACACGCTGGGCGACAACTCGTCAGGCCACGCAGAGGCCATCCCGGACGTCTACGGCACCGACACCAAGAGCAAGCCTGGGCTGGTCTTTGAGGACATGATCAGCACGCTGCTCGGCTCGCCTCAGAGCCTGCACCCCGACTCCGTGCAGGACATCTCAACCTTCGTGCTGAACTACCTGCCCGTGGGATCGGATAACCGCACCTGTGCGCTGCCGCTGCGACTGACGGACGAGCCGATCTCGTTTCGGCGCGCAGTGCAGGGCTTCATGCAGTCGATCCCTGCCGATCTGGTAATGAAGAGAGACCCGTCCTCACAGACCTACGTCCGCAAGTTCTACGCAGTGCCCAGGCAGCAGCCCGGGGATGCGCCGGTCCGCACCTTCACGGAGGCCGATCTGGTGGTCAGCACGCCCAACATCGGAACGCGCCATCGGAGCGACCCGGACGGGGTGTATGCGAACGCTACCACGGTGGAGACCTCTGAATACTTCGCGGAGCCGGGCAGCGGTAGCTCTTCCGGCGAGATGGAGGTCGCGCTGACCCGGCTGGCTGAACTGGTCGACCTGCCGGAGCAGAGCGACACCGCGACCGGGCTCGTGGTCGAGCAGAAGATCCCGATGCTCGGCTGGAACTTCCGCGACGACGCCACATTCGAGGCAGTGGCTGGGCTGCTGGAGGCTGAGCGATCCAGGCCACAGCCGGTGCTGGAAGCGGTCCACGGCTACCCGTCGTTCCGGCAGGAGTTGGGCGACGTGATCGCCTACGCCATCCAAGGGGTGTACAGCGGCCCGGGTCAGATCAGATCGATGAGGCTTGATCTGGACACGCAGGCTGTTACGGTGCGATCATATCACCAACCCTCAGTGCCCAAGGTGGTCAGCGTCGAGGGCGAAGTGGCACGCAAGGACAAGGCCATGCAAGTGGCCGAGCACAAAGAGCCGGAGCGGGATCGGTCCCGGTTCGGTCAACAGAGACCCGGCACGTACCGGGCAGGATAGGAGCAGGGCATGCCGGGCGGAATCAGCTACATCGGCGACATGAGCGTGATCGAGAGCGGTGGCGAAATTACGTCACAGAGCGTCGGAGATAAGGCGCTCAAGAGCACCGCAGCGGACACCACCTCCATCGAGGTCAGCAGCACCACCGGCAAGCTCGGGATCGTGGACGCTGGCTCCTCCCTGGCCAACGGTCTCCAACGGGATCAATCCTCCAAGTATAACGGGCACTGGCTGCAGGGCTCGCTCACACCAAGCGACGCGGCGGCCGGAGTCTTCCAAGAGAGGAACACCTACGGCACCGTCCTAATCATCACACGCGTCCTGATCTACGTGAGCACGGTCGCTGGCGACACCTGCACGATCGACGTCGGGGTGGGCTCTGGCGCCAGCACCAGCTACGCCAACCTCATGCAAGCCCTTGATGTGCGCACCTCCACGGGCGCTTTTGGAAACATCAAAAACAAGGGCGGCACAGGAGAAGAGGTCCACCTTTGGGGTACCTCTGAATACGTAAATGCAAGCATGGCCACCGGCGCGACTGCGGAACTGGCGGGCAAGTACGCCATCCACGTGATCGACATCAACGCATAACCCAACGCGCCGCCCTGCGAGCAGCGGCGCGAAGCCAAGGAGCCTCGACAATGGCACAAACGATCCCGATCTACATCGACACAGACACCATCACGAGCGCGTCGATCGCCGATGGCACGGAAACCGCCGCAGCGGCGATCACAACAAACTCAGGCGGCATCGGTAAGTGCCTGCTGTGGGGAGTGCACGCCAAGCTGTCGAGCACCGGAGGCAAGGCCACCGTCCGGGTTTATGACGACGCCTCAAGCACGTCGCTCATGTATGAGGTCGAGTTTGACTTTTCTGACTCAGCGGTGAACAAGAGCGATCTGATGAGTTCTGCGATCCCACTGTTTGAAACCCCGTACTTCGTTGTTCAGGGCGACGGGACCAGCGCGGGCAAGACAGCCAACCTGACCTTTTACATCCAGGCCATTCGGGGCTAAGCCGTGTCGGCGACGAGACAGCCCGGGTCGGCCGCGACGTCGCCGGGCGGCGGCACAAGAGGCGCGCCGGGCGGCGGGACGAGATCCGCACCACAGGATGAGAACGGCGGCGGTGGCGGCGACGCCTTCGCAGCCCAGGTCGACGCGACGTCCGACGTCACGGCGTGGTGGTCTCCCAACGGAGCAGCGGCCGGGAGCCTCGCCGACGACGCCACCGCGATGCGCTCGATGGGAACCGAAGCCAACCCGGACATGCTGGCGATCGTCGCGAGCACGGGCAACTTCTCCGTAGTCGCCGACAACATCGGCACCGCGACGTCGCTGACCTCGTGCCTTGAGTCCATCCAATCGGACGGATCGAACTTCTGCGCCATCGACGCAGGTGGCACGCAGTCGTCGGACCTCGACACCTACCTCACCACGCAGACCGGCGCATTCTCGGGATTTCTGTTCTTCAAGAACTCAGGGGCCAACTGGAATTCTGCAAACTACGGCTCGATCCTTCAGTTTTACGGAGACTCCAGCACCACCAGCACCAGCAACTCATTTAACGGCATCGGCTTCTACAAAGGCTCCGCGACGCTGGGTAAGGCTCGCATCTCTGCACCCAACACGCTAGACATGACAACGGCCTCGGTGATGGCGATCAATACCTGGTACTTCCTGGGCTGGCGCCAGACGTCCGGCGACAACTTCACGCTGTACGTGGTGGCCGTAGGCGACGTTTGGGGAAACGTCCAGACCACCACCGGAGCCTCCGCGCATGGCAAAGACGGCCTCAACCTGGGCATGGCGATGAGCGGCACCCCTGCAGCCTTCGACGGCTGGCGATGGGGCCCGTTCGGGCTGTTCTCTGCGGACGTCGGAGAGACCGCGCTGCAAGACATTTTCGAGGCGATTGAGTGACCGCCATCGATCAGCGCATCAAGATCGCCATCGCGGCGGGCGGCCTCGTCTTTGCGGCTGGCGGCTTTTGGGCCCTCTCGCAGCGAGACACCGCAGCGATCTCGGAGCGGGTGGTCGAGGTGGCGAGCGACCTTGAAGAGCACGAGGACCTGCCCGCGCACCCCGTCACGAGCGCCAAGCTTGAGGTGCTGGTCACAGAGCAGCGCGCCCTCCGCGACGACGTGGCCCGGCAGGCCGCCAGCCTCGCCGCCATTTGCCAAGCCACCGGGGCGCAGTGTCGCTGATGCTGCATCCGATCCTGCAGCGAGTCGAGGCGATCGGCGGCGCCGTGTTCACTGAGGGTGACTACAACCTAAACATCGTGGGGATCCGCAAGCGGGACGGCGTGGTCGATCTGTGGAACGACCAGATCCACTGCCTCTTCAAAGTCAACGGCGAGTGGCGGGACCTGTGGTGGGAGGCGACCACATCGCCGGGCAAGCATTATCTCGTGTCCAAGAGCAAGCAACTCAACCCAGCGGGCACGGCGATCCTCGTGCCGGGCCAGTACCGTGGGGCGTACCGCATCGCCCGCCACGGCAAGTCGCGCTACGAGGCGCTCTGCCAGCGAGGGCCCGTCAGGGTCGCCAGGGACAACGATCAAGACGGCGCTTGGGACTATGACGCGCCCCAAGAATCGGGCCTTTACGGCATCAACCTGCACGCCTCAAGCTCGTCGCCATACACCCGAGATCAGGTCCGCGACTCCGTTGGGGTCTGGTCCGGCGGATGTCAGGTCTGGCGGTCAACGGAGTCCTTCCGAAGCTTCATGAAACTCTGCAGGCTCCAGCGCAAGGAACGCGGCTGGGAGTCTTTCACCTACACCCTACTGAACGAGTGGACACCATGACGACAAGAGCAAGACAGAGCCTTATCGCAGGAGCGATCCTGCTGCTGCTGGGCGCCATCGTGGCGCTGCAGTGGCAAGGGCCCGCAGCAGATGACGACGACAGCGCAGCCAGCGACGACGACAGCGCAGGCGACGACGACAGTGCGGCCCGCTGATGGGCGCCCCTGAGTACTTCGATCTCGCGGTGCGCTGCTGCGCCATCGGGGTCTGCAGCTACATCCTAGTCGGTCAGGTCATCAAGCCCGGCCTGCGGCTGGTGGCTCGCTGGCGCTGCGGCGGCGGCAGGCTCAGCGCAGGCCAAGAGGCGTTCTTCCGGTGGCTCACCCGAGCCCTGGCGGTGACGCTGGGCGGCGCAATCGGCCTGCTGCCGCTCTGGCCCGACTCGCTGCTCCCTGCCTGGGGCCCGCTGCTGGGCTGCCTCGGCGGCGGCCTCAGTCCTGGGATCTACATCGCCGCCAAGAAGGCGCTGCCCGCCGCCGTGGCGCGAGTCCTGAACGGCGCAGGGGTGCACGAGTGATCGCCGCGATCGTCGTCTGCGTCCTGATGGCCGTGGGGCTCTCTGTGGCAGCGTGGAAGCTGCCGAAGGTCCGGGCAGGGCTGGTGGCTGCGGCGGCTGCCGTGGCGGGCGTGGCGGCCTTGCTGGTGGCTCTGGTGGCTGCTGGCGGCGACATGAAGCGGGCCCGCCGCTCGGTCCAGCAGAAGCGCCAGATCAAGACGGCGCTCAAGGATCACAAGGCGTCGCTGATTGCAGAGCACAAGCGGGTTGCCGAGGTGCAGGATCGGATCGACGCCATCGCGGATCCAGCCGATCCAGCCGAGACCCTGGATCTTGACGCGCTGGCCGACCGGATAAACAGCCCGTGAGAGGCGCTGTGCTGGCCGCTGTGGCCTTCGCCGCCGTAGGGTGTGCCCATACCTCCCCGACAACTACCGCGCTGCTTGACGGCTTCCCTAGAGCCTCGCTGCCTGAAGTCCAGCAACCGGCGCACGAGTCGGGCTGGTGCGAGAACACCCAGCCCATCGGGCCCGGGATCGATGTCGGCTGCGTGGGGATGCTGGTGCCGCCGGGTCGGCTGGTGGGTCTGCTTGACGAGGCCGAACTGCTGGTCGAGGCGCGCAAGGCTCTCGACCTGAGCTACCGGGGCAGGGAGTCGGATCGGCAGTATGCCCTCGGTGTGATCCAGGCCCGCGAGGAACAGCTACGGATCGCCCGCGAGATGCAGCCGCGCCTGTTCGCCTTGGGTGCCGGAGCCGGTGCAGGCGCGAGCCTGCTGGCGGTGCTGCTGGTCCTGATCGCTACTCGCTGACCGCTTCGGCTGCCTCCTGCAGCAGCGCGACGATCCGTTCCGCCTGCTGGCGCGCCTGGATCCTGGCTGCTGGATCCTCTTCGGCGGCGATGGCCAATGCTGCCTCGCGGATGAACGTGGTAAGCCCCATGTTTGCGCGCTCTGCAGCGGCAGCCAGGGTGGCCCATTCGGCATCGCTCACGCGCAGGTTGCGGGTTCGCTGGAGTTGCTCGGGCGGGTAGGGTTCTCGTGGGGCCATGGTGTGCTCCTGTGCCCCGCAAGCCCGGGGCGTGGCGTGGGTGGTTAGGTGGTGGTTAGCGGCTCAGCAGTCCAGCCATCGGCCTGCGTGTAGTGGGTGATGCGCTCTGGGATCGCGCCTATTCCTGCTGTGGTGCAGCGGAAGATCGCGCCCGAAAAGTAGCGCTCATCGCTCCCGTGGATGTACCGGCGGCACCCCTCCCCCGCAACTTTTCGCTCTATCCAGTCCGCCAAATCAGCAAGACTCCTGATCCCGTTTGTGGGTTCAAGCTCCCCTGATGATGTGTTGCCGTAGGCCACCGCTTTAAAGTAGGTCATAGTGTCCTCCTGCCGGATGGGCTCCGGCGGGCCGTGAGTTGGTTAGAGCAGGTCGCGGTCAAGGCGTGCCAGCGACATTGCGACGAACTCAGCGGCGACATCGCCCGGACAGACCTCGGCCCAGTCGGTGCCGTTGGCGTATTGCGATCCCATTGCGACGTGCAAGTCAAACAACTCGATGGCGTCTTGGGTCACTTCGGCGGTGACGCTGCGGTCGGCGGCGGCGATCAGGCCGACCTCCTCGGCAACACGGGCGCGGTGGCTAGTGGCGGTGAGGTCGGTGATGTCGATGAGGTTGGTCATTGTCTCGTCCTCCTGTGCCGCTCAATGCAGCATCTACAGAGAGCGTAGCCGTGGGGTCGGCTGGGGTCAAGCAAGTAGTTACGTTTTCTTTTGGCGGCAGCGCGGGGCGTGGCGTGGGTGGTTAGGTCTCGCTCTCTCTCCTGAGCCTGTGGTCGTCTGTGCTTCCGGTGACTAGATCGAGGTGCCAGCAGTCGATCACCTCGTCACCGCGCAGCCGATGGAAGCGGATCACCTCGTCACCGCGCAGCCGGGCCGCTGCTTGCTGGGTCGTGAGCAGATCGTAGTCGTCGGCGTAGTCTTCGCCCTCTCTGCCGCGGTGATCCAAGCTGCCGTCGCTGTGGGCCTCTATCAGCCAGCGGGCGCGGGGCGCGTGTTCATAGTTGCGGCGGTGCGCCGCGAGCTTGGATGGTTTCACAGTGTCTCTCCTTGGGCCTTGATCCAGTCGTTCAGGAACACGGCGCGCAGCGCAGCCAGCCTCACAGCCGGACCCGTCCCGGGCACACGCAGCCGCCGTTGGGCCACTTGCCGCCGCAGCCGCTGCACCACTCGCCGGGCTCATGCTCGCCGGGGACGGGGCTCAGGCAGGGAGAGCCCAAGGACTTCTCGGCGTAGTCGGTGATACGGATGCCGGGCGAGCCGGGCCAGCCTCCGGTGCAGTGGTAGTCGTGCGCGTCTGTGGCGCTCAGGAACGTGGCGGCAGCGTGGCGCAGCCGAAACGCTTCGTCGTCGGCGCTGATCGCGCCCCGGCGGCGGGCGGAGTCGATGCCCTGGACAATCAGCGCGAGGGCCGCGACCTCCTTGCGGAGCTTGCTCCGGTAGTTCTGCTGCCGCTGGTGTTCGTGTAGGTCCATGGTGTGTCCTCCTGTGCCCCTTGGGGCGGGTTGTGGGTGGGCCGCTAGTCGGTGGCGTTGAGCTTCTCGATCATCTCGGTGACATCATCGTGGGCCCTCTGTGAAGCCTCCGACTGGAACTCCTCGGCGAGGGCCGTGATCGCCTGCTCCCATACCTTGCGCCGCTCCGGGTCGAGGTTGAGCGCGTCCAGCGTGTCGAGGTTGACGGTAACGGTGATCTTGCTCTTCATGGTGTCCTCCTGTGCCGCTCAATGCAGCAACTACAGAGATGATACCGACCCCACAGCAAAGCGCAAGCAAGTAATTACATTTGGTCCCCACATTTAATCCCCACAGCAGAGCAGCACCCCACATAGCAACGCCTCACCGGAGGACACTGGCGAGGCGTTGCAGACTTGGCCCGGGATGAGGGGTCAGGCCAAGGGGGTGCGCTACGGTATCACGGCGCGGGCTCGGTGTAGATGGAGATCCTCGGCTCGCCAGCGTAGCCCCGCACCCAGACTGCCCACATGTACTCGCAGGCATCGGTGCCGCCGCCTGTGAAGCTGGGCCGCCGAGCCAGCACGATCACCCGAGCCAGCCCTGATCCCGGGCCCACAACATCCAGGCGCTTCCGAGACGAGCCCAAGAAGTTGAGGCGTAGCAGCATGCAGACGCGCCCGCCCGGCTGCACCCGCGCCAGCGATGAGCGGACGAACTGCGCCGCCTGCTTGTAGGGTGGGTTGCTGACGACGCTGGCGAAGCGCCACGCGCCCAGGGTCTGCTGCAAGTGCCGGTCTGGCTGCAGGTAGTCGCCGCAGAACACCCGGCAGGAGCGGCCCGGATCCTCCTGAGTCTGAGCGGCCCGGTAGCGATCTGGATCTAACTCCACCCCGATCAGCGGCTCGTAATGCCGCTCCACCAACTCGCCCATGATCGCGCCGTCCCCGCAGGCGGGTTCAAGGGTGGGCCCGTGCAGTGGCTGAGACTCCAGCAGCGCACGCACCACCCACGCCGGGGTCCGGTAGAAGTCATCGGCTCGACGCACTGCGGATCGGTTCGTTGCGCTCACCGCCGAGCCTCGCCCACCTCGGCAGCCGTCAACTCGATCACCTTGCCGCAGCGCGGGCAGGCTCGCCGCCACTGGGCGGGCTTCAGCCGGAATGAGCGCAGGCAGTCGGAGCACCTCGCGAGGCGTGACCGTAGCAGGTAGGGGTTGCTGGACCTGCTGCGGAATTCCGCGATCCCGACCTTGTGCCGCCAGTAGCACACCGTCTGCGGGGTCACGCTCAGCCACTCGGCGACCTGCTGATCGCTCGCACCCGGGAAGGCAAGCAGGATGTCACCCAAGGCCCAGCCGATGGACGGGTACTCGTGCCCTCTCCAGTGGACGCGGCGCGGGCTCACCCGGTCTCGCGGCGCGGGATCCTGCCACGCTTCCAGCCAATCGGAGACGTGCCTAGATCGGCATCAAGTGCCGCGCTCCACGCGTCTGCGGTCGGCGCGGTTCCGGCCTCCCAATGCGATTCAGACAGCGCCCGCAGGTGCGGATACCCGCTAGATAGAAGCTCGCGCAGGGCGTGCCCCGAGTCGCACCCGCTGATCGTGATCGTGAAGTCGAGCCCGGCGTCGGGACAGAACACCGGAGCCGACACGTCGATCGCGATCTGGCCCCTGGCCCGACTCCACCGGGCGACGGTCGGCGAGCCAACCTCATCCAACAGATCCATAAGGTCCTCTTCGCTTCGCGCTGCGCCAATGTGCGCGGTTCCGTCGTCCCATCGAGTTATAAAAACAGACATCTCAACCTCCTTGGTTATAGGTTCTCGCCACACTCCCAGCACTTGCCGGGCCGGTCATTCTGAGCGCCGCAGCCGGAGCAGGTCCGGGGCTCGCCCTCGCCACGGCAGATCGCGATGGTCTCCTGCATCGCCTCGGCGCAGTCCTGGCAGATCACCGAGACGATCAGCACAGGCGGATCCATCTGCGCGCGAAGCTCGCACGGCACCGCGACGTTGTGGCCGGTCATGTAGCCGCACCAGTCGCAGCGATCCGCGTTCTCGACTGCCCAGTCAGCAGCCAAGCGCAGGTTCTCCCAGGACCTCACCGCATCGCCTCGACAGCGGGAAACAGGCTTAACGAGCCAAAGACAGGAGGTTCTGCGGGTGGCATGTTCTCCGGCAGCAGTTGCAGGGCGTGGAGCCCGTTGATCTTTGTCCTGCCCACCGGGGTAAAACCGGCGCACAGATAGCAGAACCCGGGGTCTCGCTTCGGCTTCGTCTTACCTCGATCAACAAAGGTGATCATCCCCAGCGGCGGCGGCTCGCCAAAGACAGATCGGGTGGCGGAGACGGCCTCCAAGATCAGTTCGCTGCTGAGCCCGGCGCCCTCGTTTCGGAAGCAGGAGCAGACCCAGGCTCCGGCCCAATCGTGCTTGACGTATTCCGCAAAAGGCCAAGAGGTCACCCACAGCGCGCGCCCGCAGGTCGCCAGCAAAACGACGCACCGGCCGGGCGGCACGAAGCCCACGGCTCCCACGGACTGGCGGTTATAGTGCCGATCCGCGATGGCGCGACCGCGAGGATCGCAGCGGGTGATCACCTCCCACCTCACCGCATCGCCTCGACAGCAGGACCCCAGCACAGGCGGATCTCGGTGCGCGGGCTCTCGCCCTCGGCTGCCCAGACCTTGATCGCGTGCAAGGCCGCGACGCAGGCATCATCGTGGACAACGCCCGCGCGCTGGATGGCGTCGCTCACCGCCTTCAGGCAGTTGTCCAGATCGGGGCGCGTGATCTTCGGGGCTCGCCCGGGGTCACACTCACAGGGCCGCTTGTGCTTGCACCGCAGGCGCCCGGGTCGCTGGAAGACGCTCACCACCGTCAGTTCGCAGGCGGTGCTGATTGGCGCGCGCTTGCCCCACTCCATGGCCATGAGCGCAGCGGCCTCGGCCTCAAACATTGACGTTCGCGCAGGCGTGTAGCTGATCACCTTGGCACCTCGCCGCGCGAACCTGGGCCGACCCTTGGACACGGGATCCCCGTGCAGGGTGCAGGTCCAGCACTCCAGGCCCTCGACGTCAGCCACGGCGCCACCGCAGCGGATCTCCGTTGATGGCTTCGATCTGCTCGCGCCGGATCTCCCATCGGTCGGCGTCGGTCAGCGGCTCGTCCAGATCGTCCCAGTCGCAGCCCAGCGGTGGGCGCTTGACCGGCGGGCGCTTGACCGGCGGCGGCTTCGGGATCTCGCAGCCGATCTCTGCGGCCGACTTTCGCGGCCAGGCTCGTCGGCTGTGGCCAAAGTGCTCGGTGCCGTCGTCGCAGTCGTTGATTGGCCGACCGTAATGGCTGGGGTCGCTACTCATGGCATGCTCCGATCAGGTTCTGAGCAGCCGCGATCAGCCGCTCGTGTTCAAAGAGACTCTCCATCATGGCAGGCATTGCCTGCCGCTTGCCGCCGATCTCAAGGATCAGCCGGTCTCGCTCGCTCTGCATCCACTCAGCCCAGCGAGCTACAGCCGAGATCACATCCTGCCGGGCGCGGGCCTCGACCTCTTCGGCCGCTGCCTTGAGCGGGGCGAGGGCGGCGCGGTCGCGCTCTGTGAGCCATGCTGAAGCGGGGACACCAGCAACCGGAGCGCGGGCCGCCTCGTCGGGATAGCGGGTCGCTATCTCGATCCGCTCAGCCAGGGCAAGCCCGGGGCGCGCCGACCCCTTGAGGATGTTACAGATCGTGGCCTGCGAGGATCCCAGCCTGCGACTCAGCGCCCGCTGCGACACTCCGTGCAGGTCGAGCCATGCCCGCAACAGGTCCGCGCCGGGCGGCATTGGCTTAGAACGGGATATCATCGTCGGGATCCGCTGTGCCGCTGCCGTGGCTCGGGGCCTTGCGATACTGGCGCTCGCTCGCGCCGAGATCGTGAGGGGTCGGGCCGTTGTGCACCTCGACGGTCTCGCACGAGATGCCCAGATCCTGCCGGGTGTTGCCGTCTCGGTCGGTCCACTCGCGCAGCGTGAGCCTGCCGCTCACCGTCACGCAGTCGCCCTTGGTTGCCTTCAGCAGATCCTCGCTGGCGTACTTGCTCCAGCACACGAGGTCGAGCCAGATCGTGGGCTTCTCCCTGCCCTGGCTGGCGGCTAGCCTGCCCTTGACAAAGGTGCGGTTGCTGCCCTGCACCTCTTCGGGGTCGCGGCCAAGGTGACCCGTGATCGTGATCGTGTTGATCCTCATTGCTTCGCCTCCTTGCGGCCGTCTTCCGTCGCCGCGCTGAGCATGAACTCGTAAGGCGGGTTTGAGTCGTTGCGCTCCTGCAGCGCAGCCAGTACATCGCCGGGGTCTTGCTCCCAGGTAGCGAGCGACCAGCAGCCGCCAGTGACCCAGCGGATCACCGTGTCTGCGTCCTCTTCGCCAGCGCAGCCGACCTCTTTGTGCAGGATCTGCTTGACCTTCGCCAGTTGCTGAGCCGCCAACTGCTGGGCCTTGGTGGCGCGGGGTGCCCGTGGTGCGCGCTGCGGGCTTGATTCAGGGCGCACCCCAGCCAGGGACTCTGCGTCATCGTCGCCGATCCCGTCCTCGCCCAGGTCCTCGTCAGGTGCCACCGCGACAGCAGAACACAAAGTGAACCTCCGGGCGTAGGTAATCGCTGAGCCCATAGCTTGGCTGGCGTTGCGACCGGCCTGATAGCCCTGCGTTAGGCTCCCGCAGTCCATGATCTCGCTGGGGCCAAAGAGTAGCCGCGTTGAGACAGTGACGGTGCCTTGATCGCCAACCACCTCTTGCACCACCGCGATCCCGTGCTTGGACAGCGTTGGCACGATCGCCTGAATGCAGGCCGTGAGGTCGGCGTAGTGGTACTTGTGGTGCGGGTTGTAGCAGTTGCGCTTGGGCATCGGCATCTCTGCCTGAGCGGCTGCCAGTGCCTCCGCTAAGCTGCCGTGTTTACTTGCCATTGGTTGTCCTCCTTGTGGCGTTTGCAATCAGGTGGTGCGCGGTGCAGTCAGCGCACCGGGCGGTGAAGGTGGATCGGCCATGCTCTGCCATGACGTGGAGCGCCTCGGCTCCGCAGAAGTCGCAGAAGATCGGCGGCTCAAAGCCGGTAGCCTGCTTGCGCACGCCTGGATCGTAGTCGCCGAGGGCGGCGCGGATGCGGCTATTGCTCATCTGCTCGCACCCTGCGCAACCCGCGCGCGCCTCGTGGAAACCGGGCCTCGACCACCTCCCACACCACCGACTGCTCGGGGCCCACGGTGGGCCGTGAGAGGATGCGCAGGCGAGAGCCCACGGGGTCGCGGGTGAAGGCGACAAAGTTGCTCGCCCCTCGCGCCGTGTCGAAGCTGGCGAGCCGGAGCCATTCGCCCCGGACCTCAAGATCAACGAAGTATCTGCGTGCAGCGTGCAGCATGGTGTCCTCCGCCGGGCGGCATGCCCGACTAGAGGAACGCTAATTCATTTGAATTCGTGTGTCAATAGCTTGCCTATTTTTCTCAGGCGTGTACTTTATGGGGACGAAAGGGGCATACATGGATAACACAGACAGTGCAGGGGCTAGCCGTCTTAGGGCGTGGATCGACAGCAGGGCGGGCTACACACAAGCCACGCTAGCGGAGGATCTCAACATCTCGGCGGGGATGGTTTCGCACCTCGTCACCGGAAGGGCCCGGCCTAGCACTGGCCTCGCCTGCTTGCTACAGGCCCGGACCGGCGGGGCCGTGAAGGTCACCGACTGGCTAGATGAGCACGAGTCCTTCGAATATGAGGTGATGTCCCGGTTGGTGGGGCGCGCCGATGGCTAGAAAGCGCAGCGTCTCGCCGGAGTTCTTCATGCACGAGGGCTTAGGCGGCATCAGTCCGCACGCTCGCCTGTTGTTTGTCTGCCTGTGGACCCTGGCAGATCGTGAGGGTCGGCTGCGCTGGGTGCCGATGCAGGTACACGCTGCCGCCTTCCCCTACGAGCCGGGCCTAGACATCGGCGCGATCCTGAGCGAGCTTGTGAGCGTTGACTGCGTGAGGCTGTACACGGTCGCCGCCAAGGGCTACCTTCTCCTACCCGGCTTCACCACATGGCAGAAGCCGCACCACCAAGAGCCAGATAGCAGGCACCCGGAACCAGACCAGGGCGACGGTTCGGAGATTCTCCGAAGCCTGCCGCGAGATTCTCTGAACACGGGTCCGACAACCTCGCGACCCAATCGCCCTCTTTCCTCTGATCCTCTTTCCTTTGATCCTCTTAATAAGACAGGTGCAAAGCACCCAGCCAATTCATCCAGATCAGCCCAAGCCCAGGAACTGGATCAGCACTGGCAGGATCTGAGCGGAGCGAAGCCGAGAGCGAACAGCGCAGCCAGCAAGAAGAGGTTGGCCCGATGGGCCCGCTACCTCAAGGACTACGATCCCGCCGATCTGCGGCTGCTCACCGAGCACATCGCAGGCTCGGCATGGTGGCGCGGCGAGAACGCCACAGGATCGGACCTGTTCAAAGCTGGGCCCGGAAAGTGGTTGAACGATCCCGAGAAAGCCGAGGCCCGCATTGACGAGGCCAGGGTATGGGATCAGGCCGGAAGGCCAGCACAGCCAGCACAGCAGCCACAGAGCAACCGCCCACCCTGGGAGCGCACGCTGGAAGACGTCAAAGCCGAAGTAGAAGCCAACCTCCGAGCGAAAGGAATAGATCCCGATGCCCTCGCTTATTGACATCGTAGCCCGCAACCTGCAACTCATCCGATCCCGGACTCCCAGCGGAGCCGAGGCGCAGACCTGGGTGGATGAGTTCAACCGCCAGATCGGCAGCATCGACTCCGAGCGCCTGCAGGCCGCATTTGATGCGGCGCGCGCCGACGCTGCGGGGACGACTCGCTACCGCCCGCTCCACTTCGACGACGTTCTCTACCACTTCCGGCGGACTCCCGGCACAGGCGAGAGCCCGGACGGCGCGCCCGAAGATCCCGACTGCCCGCGCCAGTGCGACCGAGGCCGGGTGATGGTGCTGGAGGCTGGGCCCGGCGGGGCTGAGTTCCCGTGCCTTGTCATCTGCGACTGCAGCGCCGGGAGCTACTGGGCGAGCCGGGCAGGCTGGATGGGTCAGCCCACGGTCACCCAGGTCCTGCGCCGCTCAGGCTACCGGCTCAAGCCAGCCAGCAGCCTGCCGCGCGGGCACGCCGACTGGCTGCACAAAGAGACCCTGCGGCGAGGGCTCAGGCCCGCCCTGGAGCACTACGATGCGGAGATGGCGCGGAGGGCTGAGAAGTGACGTCCGCCCCGGTTGTCGTTTCCTACGGCGGCGGCACCAACAGCACGGCCATGCTGATCGGCATGGTCGAGCGGGGCGAGCCCGTGGATCTGATCCTGTTCGCAGACACCGGGGGCGAGCGACCGGGCACCTATTCCTACCTGCGCCTGTTCTCTGACTGGCTACAGGAGCGGGGCTATCCGGCGATCGAGACGGTGATCACGGTTGACCGTAACGGCAAAGAACTGAGCCTGGAACGGGAGTGCGCCGAC
>Ga0310342_100000157_pt1 | contig 34134 bp, 30 predicted proteins | sample S15DNA20500_MG_FD_206155 | JGI IMG/M metagenome (GOLD analysis project Ga0310342, IMG submission 206155) | Marine microbial communities from station ALOHA, North Pacific Subtropical Gyre - S1503-DNA-20-500_MG | ecosystem: Environmental > Aquatic > Marine > Oceanic | place: Pacific Ocean: North... | reverse complement strand
GAAAGGACTAATTAATGATCCTTATTTAAATGATACTTGTCATATTAATCATGGAATGCGTCTTGCTCGTAAATTATTATTAGATATTAGTGATATGGGTCTTCCTTGTGGATATGAATGTTTAGATACAATAACTCCTCAGTATATTGCTGATGTAATGAGTTGGGCAGCAATTGGTGCGAGAACAACAGAAAGTCAAGTTCATAGAGAATTATCAAGTGGTTTAAGTATGCCAGTTGGTTTTAAAAATGGTACAAAAGGTTCAATTGATATTGCTGCGAATGCCATTATTTCTGCTCGTCATCCACATAGTTTTATGGGAGTAACTCAGCAAGGTTTAGTCGCAATTATTAAAACAATAGGTAATAAAGATACTCATATTATTCTTCGTGGTGGTAGAGATGGTCCAAATTATGAGGCACATTATATTAAACAAACAGCTGAAATTTTAAAAAAAGCTAATATCGAACCAAAAATTATGGTAGATTGTTCTCATGGAAATTCAGGAAAAGATTATAGAAATCAACCAAAAGTTTGTGCTAATGTTAGTGCCCAAATTGCTTTAGGTAATAAATCTATAATTGGTATAATGATGGAAAGTCATATTAATGAAGGAAAACAAAAATTAGTATTTGGAAAAGCATGCAATTTAGAATATGGTAAATCAATCACAGATTCTTGTATGAATTTTGAAACAACAATAGAAGTTGTTCTTAAATTAGCAGAAGCAGTTAGACAAAGAAGAATTTCTAGTAAATTATGAATATAATAATCCAGTCCCTAATATAATTAACTTTTTTTTTTCGTGACTTTTCAGTCAAAATAAAATCTGTGGCTTCTCAGCCAACATCGTCGTGGCTTCTCAGCCAAAAATAACATAAATCTAAATTCTTGTCTTAAATGTCCATGCTGAGATATTCTTGAAATGTCATTGGTGCGATTCCGTACCAAATAAAGTCATCCATGTCGTAGTCCACATCCCAGTAGCAACCGGGGTTGGTCATCGCGATGTTAAAGAACCTTCTGATATCGTGAATGTGCCTGTACTCTCGGTAGAGTACCAATTCTTCGTCATCAAACTCTTCCTCGGCATCATCATGTTGGTGTCCATAACCGTTGATAACTTTGTCGATTGGTTCGTCTTTAGTGTATCCCACGATTATGTCTGCGATGGCATCAGTGTGTCGAACCTTCGGCATGACAAGTTCCTTCCGAACTACCGGATCTACACAATACTTTGCACAATACGCCTGGTAGTGAGGGTTATTGGCAAACCATTCAAGGCAGATCTGAACCACAGTCTCTGATGTGTGTCCTCTGAATTTCTTGATCGGCAGAGGATTGTTGACAAATTGATTCCAGTTGTAAGACTGACCTTGTTCGTCACGGACATTACTGGATTTATCATAGATTGTCAAATCGTATCCCATGATGTTATTTGTTTCTTTGTATTCTTAAGAAAGTGATAGAGTCAAATAAATTGTAGTAAAGTATTAGAATATCGATTTTAATTTTTAATTAAAATTGAATTTAATAATATAAGATTAAATATTAATTAACATATTGTTAAAAAATAATTGTTGTGATGAATGAATCAGAATATGAATCAGAATATGTTTCGATTATGGATAAAGATCATAATAAATTAGTTGTAATCATGGTAGGATTACCAGCTCGTGGGAAGAGTTATATTTCTAATAAAATTCGACGTTATTTCACTTGGACTGGATATAATACGAAAATGTTTAATGTAGGTAATTACCGACGTAAGTTTTTTAAAAATAGTTTTAATGATCATAAATTTTTTGATTCAAGAAATGATGAACCAAGAAAATTGAGAGAGAAATTGGCAATGATAGTATTAGATGAGTTGATAGAATGGACTTCAAATACTTCAGGACGAACAATTTCAATCTTTGATGCTACAAATACAACAAAGGTTCGTCGTAAAGCATTAGTAGATAAATTAGAGGAAAAGTGTATAAATTATTTATTTTTAGAAAGTATTTGTACAAAAAAAGATATAATAGAAAAGAATTTACAAATGAAATTACATAATGATGATTATAAAAATATGGATGTTAAATCTGCTCTAGATGATTTTCGTAAAAGACTTCAACATTATGAGAAAATTTATGAAACAATAGATGAGGAAGAGTGTGTATCATATATGAAGATTATAGATGTCCAGCGGTCATTTAATATTTCAAAGATAGATACACATCTAAAGTTTGAGGTTTGTAATTTTGTAATGAATATTAATATTAATTCAGGTAAAATTTATTTATCGCGACATGGACAAAGTGTTGACAATGTTAAGGAAACAATTGGTGGTAATTCAAAATTAACATCAAATGGTCGTCAATATAGTACAAAATTATTTACACATATTCACAATTGTGGTGATAATATTGATATAATTTTTACTAGTACTTTAAAAAGAACAATAGAAACAAGTAAACCATTTTTAAAGAAATATAAGGTTATAAGTAAAAAATTACTAGATGAAGTAGATGCTGGTATTTGTGATGGAATGACTTATAAAGAGATAGAGTTAATTTATCCAGATATTACTAATAAAAGAAAACAAGATAAACTAAATTTTAGATATCCTTATGGTGAATCTTATAGAGATATAATTGATCGTATTAAACATTTTATTTTAGAATTAGAAAGAACAGACGATACAGTTTTAATTATTACACATACAGCAGTATTGCGATGTATTTTAGGTTATTTTATAGACGAAAATTCAGAGAATATTCCATATATGGATGTTCCTCTTCATAAATTATTTAAATTAACCCCCAACAGAAACAAGTATAAAGTAGATAGCATTTTGTTAAAATCATAGATTTAGTATCTTTTAAATAAATATAGATGCCTTTAGGTAATCAAATAAAAGAAATTATAGATCGTATTGATCATCAAAGGACAGATAGAAAAATTCATCCTTATAAAATGTTAATTCAAAATAATGAAAATAATTATCCAACTGATATTGATATCAGCAAAAGAGAGACATATTTATCTGAAGTAGAATTTAAAGAGATTTTTGAAATAACACTTACTGAATTTAATGAGTTAAAAAAATGGAAACAGATAAAATTAAAAAGGAAACATAAATTGTTTTAAATTTCTTATTTAAATTATATATATAATGGGTATTGAAGATCTTTTAAAAGAAAATAATAAATTATTAAAAACTATTTTAAATAAACTATCAATCAATCAAGTTGATGACTTGTTACCTACAGGAGGAGCAGAAGACATACAATCAGTTGGCAAAGTTAATGATATTATTGACGAATTTGCTGGATTACCAGATGCTAATAGTGGTATAATTCCCGATTTTAATGATAAAGAAGAGAATGATGAAGTGCAAGTAAAAGTTATTCATTTAGGAAGTAATCAATATTCTAAAGACAATCAAAACGATGAAGAAGAAAAAGAAGTAGTAGTTCAACAATTTCCACCAAAAATTTTAAAAATTAATCAAACAAAAGTAAATCAAAAAAAGAAACCAGCAAAGAAACTAGCAAAGAAAGCAGGTAAAAAGAAAACAGTAGCAAAAAAGAAAACTGGTGGTAAAAAGCAAACTGGTGGTAAAAAACCATCTGCTTATCAATTATTTATGAAAAAACAAATTCCACTTTATAAAAAAAAGAATCCAAAGAAATCTCATAGAGAAGCATTCTCAGCAGTTGCTAAATCTTGGAAAAAACAAAAAAATTAGAATTGTGGAAAGATATTTTTTATATAAAATCGATTACACTCATTTATTATAAAAAATGTGCCAATAATTCTTAAACTTCTAGGAAAACTTCCTTTTAATAAAGAGTTCCATCCTTCTGTATGAAGTAAAGTTCTAATTGCTTTAAATGAATTGACATCAGGATGATTTTGTATATGTGTTTTAATTGTATCAAAAGGATGAGAAATTGCTCCAGCAACTAATCCAGAACCAATGCTTGCTGTGAGTGATGATTTCATTGATTTTTTTTTATAAATAGAAGAAGTTAGTAATCTTTCTTCAAAAATCGGTGTTAAAGAACACATACCAGCAGTATATATTGCTTCTCTTCCCATACAAGGAAAAGTTCCTTTTGGGATAATACGAGGTCCATACTTTTTTTTCATATATTTCATTAATGACATAAATCGTTTATCAGTTTTTTGTTGTTGGACAATAACAAGTTCTGCTGGTCCTGCGATAAATCCTGATAACATTCCTGATATAGTAGAACTAACAATAGATCGTGATTCGTGATTATTAATAATATTCTGTTTTTGAAATTGTTTATAAAAATATCCGTATCCAGCAAATTGAACGGCTGTTAACGGTCCCATGGTAAGAGCATTTATAGTAATGCCTTTATAAATACTTCTAACACATGGTTGTAGTTTTCTATTTGCCTGTAAAGCATTTTTGTAAGTAATTAATGGATGTTGAAGTAAAACTTCGATCGTTGAACCAAAAGAACCCATTAAAGCATTTTGGAAATTGGATAATTCAACAGACATATAATAAATATTTATATATTAATTAGTCGTTATTTGTTAATATAAAAATTAAAATAGAAAAGTTATAGGAAGTGTCAACAATAAAATGAATGCGAAAATTATCACTGCTTCACTGGCTGGGTTTATGGATGCTAAGGAAAATAGAGAAGAATTTAGTTACCGTTATTCTCTTAGTAGTGTTTATAATTTCATTCAATTAACTAGGTTGCCGACTGACATAGCCTTTGAAATTTATGAATTTATAAATCCAACTAATTTTATTAATCTAGAACAATTAAAAAAAATTATTTTTCAAATAGAGTTTTTAACACAAACAAAACAATTAAAAAATACTTTTCCTTTAGATATTTATGAGGATAAATTTGCTGATCCAGTATTTACTGATAGATTCTTTCATTTGGTAAAAAGTATGGTAAAGAATCAAGAAGTTAAAATTAATTATATTAATTTTAAATTTATTGATGATAGAAAAGTTTATTGTTTGAATATGAAATTTAAAGTAAATAAGAAATTTATAAGATGCTTTTCTTTAAAATTTATAGTTAAAGAATCTTATAGATGGAATGCTGGTAAATGTCGATACCATAAGACTCATAATCATCGATTATGTAAATTTCTTCACTGAACTAATATTTCAACCCATTTTTGTGCTGTATTTTTAATATTAAATTTTTTAATAAATATTTTCATATTTTTAAGTAATTCTGTTTTATTACATTTTTCAAAATTTTCAGTAGAATTTTTTTCAATAATAATCCATGGTTTATTTTCTTCAATTTCAAAGGTTTTATTAATAATACAACAAGTATTGGCTTTAATTGCCATTAAAACATTGTAATAACATTCGTTATAATTTTCAAAATTTATAAAGTATTCACTTTCAAATAGTGTTTTATAAATTTCATTTCTACTTTCAGTTTTTCTTACTTCAATACCTTCTGTTTCCTCAATTTCTTTATTAAATAAAATTAATTTAGCATCTTTATTTTTTTCTCTGATTTTTTTGAAAAATTTAATGGCTAAATCATGTAAATTATCTAAACACATAAATTGATTTGTTTTTTTAACACATAAACTATTATAAATTTCTTTGGAAAAATAAGGTATTATACTTAAAGAGTTATCAGATATTAACATAGTTTTAGATGCTATGATTTTATGTAATGTACAAGAACATACAATTTTATGTATAATTTTAGAAACATTAAATAATAACTCTCTACCATTATTAGGTAAAGGTATTCCATTCCATTGTTTTCTTTTAAATGGATTTTGTTCCCACACAATAAGTTTATAATTATTTGTAGAATATGATAAAAAGAATGTTAAATCAGTAACAAGAATTAGAACAGGTTTAATTACTTTAATACAAGCAGCAAATTTTGAATAATGTAGATAAAATACACTATTAATTCTTACATTAGGACTTTGACAATATACAATAACATTAAATGCTTCAACTAATGTTTCTGCTAAATTAATTGTCATAATAGTCATTGTATCTCCACAATATATAAAAATTGTTGGTTTTTCTAATAAATTTAATTGAACTTTTTCTTGATTTAAGATAACATCTCTATTTATTTTCATATTATCCCCTAATTCCCCAACATATGAAATTGTGTTATCAATATTAAATTTAAATAAATTACGATATACATCTTTATAATATAATATATTATCAATAATAAGTTTACCAGCATCAGGTTTTCTGGCAGGATTAGTTTTAGATTGTAAATTTTGGACATCAGAGTCAGTATTTCCATCATGTGCTGCTAAAGATTTAATAATAGTTGGTTTACAAACATAAGAAACAACTTTATCAAATTGTTCAATCATAAACCAATCAATTGCTTGTCTTATACCATCAGTATCTGCTATTTCAATTAATCTATTGGCTGCTCGTTTTTTAATTAAATAAGCAAATGTTCCCCCTCCATTTAATCTTTTATGTTTACAAAATTGTTTAATTTCCTCATGTTTCATAATATCTCCATTAATATCTTTATCGTCAGTAAATCCTAAAAATGTAATACCCCAATCATTATCTTTTGATAATTGATTTCTAATATTATTATATTTTTCTTTAAAATTTTCAGTAAATTCAATATCATCTTCTAAAACTAAAAATATATCTTCATCATCATTACCATGCGCATTAATAAAAGTCCATACTTTATAATGGGATAAGGCACATCCAAGAACCCCTTTTTTAAATTCATGTGAAGGATATGGATTTTTAATAATTGATAGATCAATATTTGTAAATAATCTTAAAAATGAAGAAAAATCATATGTTCTTCCATCTACAGCTCCAAATCTAGTTATTTGACTAGTATTAATATTATTAGTTTTAAATAAATTTTCCATTTTAGTCCATCTATCTTTTCTTCTATCTAAATTAATCATGAATGTTTTTTTTACATCAAAATTAAATAAATCATTACTTTCTTGTATTTTTTCTTCAATTACTGGTTCAACTTTTGGTAATATTTTATCAGGAACTTCTACTGAAAGCAAGGCTTTGCCTTTGGTAGAGCGAAGCCTATAAATAGTATCTGCCTTTTGTTTCATAATATTTCTGTAATCAATCTCTCTTCCTTCAATATCACTATGATTAGCATATTGATAACATAAGATAGGATATATTGCATAAGAATTGCTTCTTCTATGATTAATCCATTTAGCATAATATAAATCTATTGCTCTAATATTCCAATTAATTAGTCTTTCTAATCTGGTTCGTTCAGAATATTCTGGAATTGTAGTCCAATCTTTTTCAATTGTATCAATTATAAATTGAAATACTCTTTTGTTCATTACATAACAATGAGTAGTTTGAGTTGAAAGTGCTTTAATAATATTATTAGAATATTTATGTCCATTATTAATATGATAACCTAAATATAATATATCGAATAAATCAGGAATTTTAATAGTATTTTCTTCAATAATTTTATTAATAGACTCAATATCAAAAGAAATATCATCTTCCATGACTAAAATATTTTCATAATTATGTTTAATTGCATCTTCAATACATTTAATGTGTGATTCTAAACAACCTCTAACTGGATCAGTATGTTTTTGAACTAATAGAAATTCGAAATCTAAACCAATTTTTAAACATTCCTTTATAACATTTTTTTGACGATCTTTTCTATTTTTAAGACTAATACAGTATGTTTTATCAAATTTAAATTTACATATTTTTTCAAGTAAAGAATTCATTCTATTTAAAGTGTTTATAAATATTTTAGTATAATTAAACTTACATGTATATTACTTTATACTAAAAATTTTCTGTATTAATAGTATTAATAAATTATGGGTAGTAGTTTTTCAACACCAAAAAATAAAAAACAAGACGAATTAATTACTAGAATTAATAGTGTTATTAATTCTCTCAAGAATAAAATTAATAATAATAATTCTGCACTTATTGAAATAAGTAAAAAGAATAGTCTTATAGAGAAAAGAATTTCAAATTTAGGTTATGCTAATGAATTGGAATTACAGGATTTAAAAAAAAATCTTGCTATTAGTGAAACTAGAATTTCAGAAATGCTTAACAATTTAAAATTAGTAGAAGATAAATTTACTGAATTAGAAAACAATTTCTTTGAATTAAATTCTTTCACCCAAATTGAAAGACAAGAACGTATGAAATCTGAAGAAGAAATTTATGAAAAAATTGAAAATATAAATAAAAAAACTGAAGAAAAAATGGAAAATATTTTCAAACAATTAATGAAACTTTCAGTAAATGTAGATGAAAAATTAAACGGAGAAAAACAACAAAGAGAAGAAAACTTTATTAAAATGAAAAAAGAGATTACATCCGAATACAAAAAAGTAATTGAAGATGTATTCAAAGTAAATAATAATGATTTAGAAAAATCCATTCAAGAAGTTTTAGAAGAAGAAGGTAATAATGCTTGGCTTCCAGATGATATTGAAAGAAAATTAATTAGAAATTCAGTTGTTGTTGTATATGATTTACTTAAAAAATCAAGAAATTAATGTGGAGAATTGTAATTTTGTATTATTTCTGAATTTTTTTCAACAGTATCTTCTTTAACAATCTCTTCTCCAACTGTATTTTCTTCAACTGTATTTTCTTCACTGAAAGAAACACCCTGTGCTAGTTCAACTTTATCAGAATTACTATAATTCATAGCAACAGATGCTCGTCTCATATATTGTTTCCAACTATCTGAGCCGGCGTGTCTCCCCCATCCAGTACTTTTATTTCCTCCAAATGCTAATCCAATTTCAGCACCAGAAGTTGATGTATTAACATTAACTACACCACAATCAGAACCATTTGGTCCAAGCCATTCTGAAACCTCATTCAAATTATCTGAAAATATGGATGAACCTAATCCTTGTTCTACGTTATTATTAAGATGGATTGCTTCTTGTAAATTTTTATATTTCATAATATAAACAATAGGAACAAAGACTTCGTGTTTTGCTAGTTCACAATCATGTGGACATGAAACAATTGTTGGTTCAACACAATTATTATCTAATACATTACCACCATATTCAATTTTAACACCATAATCAGGTGTGTAAGCTTTAATTTTAAGAATTGTTTTGCGATAAGAATCAATTGCATTTCTATTAATAAGAGGACCCATAAGAGTTTTATCATTAGTAGGATCTCCAATTTTAATTTTAGAATATCTTGATATAAGTTTTTCTAAAAATTCATCATAAATATCTTCTTGAACGTATATTCTTCGAGTAGTGGTACATCTTTGTCCGGTAGTTCCAACAGCAGCAAATGTAATCGCATCTAGAGCAGGATTCATTCTAGCATGTTTTGTAACAATAGAAGCAGCATTACCACCAAGTTCAAGAATAGAACGACCAAATCTTTTAGCAACATTGATATTAACACTATTTCCAACTTTAGTTGAACCAGTAAATGATAGTAATTCAATATCAGAATCATTAGACATGGATTCGCCAATAATACCTTCGCCAACAATCAATGATGATACAGAGCCAGGAATATTATTTTTTTCTAAAATATTAGATACAATAGTATTACAAGCAATTGATGTTAATGGTGTGATTTCACTACCTTTCCAAATTTGAGTATTTCCACAAACTAAATTAAGAGCAGTATTCCAAAAAAATACAGCACAAGGAAAGTTAAAAGCAGTAATAACACCAACATGTTTTTTAAGTGGATTATATCTTTCCATTAATTCATAATCAGAACGTTCAGATGGAATAATGCTTCCAGTATTCATTCGTGATAATCCAACAGCATAATCACAAATATCAATTGCTTCCTGAACTTCTCCAAGAGCCTCAGTTTTAATTTTTCCAGCCTCAAATGTAATTATATTAGCTAACATTTCTTTATTTTCTCGTAATGCTTCTCCAATTTGTCTAACAATTTCTCCTCTTTGTGGCATGGGTTTATTCATCCAATCTTTTTTAGCAATATCCATTTGTCTAATAATATTTCTATAATCTTGGATTGTTCCAGTTTTAATGGAACCATTTTCTTCATTGGTATATGGATTTCTTGATTTAATTAGATAACCATTTCCTTCTTTCCAACTACCATCATATAATCCAGGATGAGTTCCTTTGATTATTGGTTTATTCGAACAAAAAGAACGAATATTATTTTTAATTAATACACGGCTAAATTGTTTCATTATGATTTATATTAAACTTTAATAATATTTAGATTTTAATATTTATTTTAAATATTTCCATTTATTTCTGGTTGGTCAATATAAAAAATAAGACCTGCGTAACCAAGTAAACTTGAACAAACAACTGCGAGTCCTTGAACGGATGTTTCTTCATGAACCGCGTTCATAATTAGTATTGTAGCTACAATAATTGTTGCGACATAACAGAACAGACCAATAATCATTCTTTGTGCGAATCCTTCTTTTCTACGATGATTTTGGTTATTAAAAGTTTTAATAGTTGGATATAAAATAAAGATTGGTGCTGGAAAACCAATTATTGTGGCTAATACTCCTAAAACAATACCAGGAATTCTATTTTCCATAGTAAGTTGTTCGCAAATAAATGCGAGTATATAAGAAATTACAATACATATAAAACTTCCTTTATTTCCAAAGCATATTTTATCGTCGTCTTTATTTTGTCTTATAGGTTGTCTGGGTAGATTTTGTTGGATGGGGATAATGATTGGTGGATGTTGATTATATCCTTCTATGTTTTGAGCCATAGTGTTTTTGTTATTGAAATTAACAAATCAATTTTAAAAGAAATAAATATAAAATAAATAATCAGATAAATTAAAGATACAGATAGAATAAATTTTTCATGTTTTAAATAATAGTTATTACAATTAGATTTAATATATTTTATATCTGGTGCTTGAATGATTATATGTGATTGTTTCAATTTTTAGAGTTACATTTCTAATCAATTTAATATAAATAAATAATACTTGTTAATATATATATTTAATATGGATAAGATAATTAGATACCCTTATAGTTTGATGAATACAGATGTAAGAAAAAGTGCTTATGTCTCAACATTTTTATTTTTACTTTATTTAGGTTATTTAGTATATAAAAGAAGGAGACGATTTGCGTTTTTATGTTATTTAGATAAAATACGTATTTCTAAAAAGTATATTTTTAAGTCTATCAAAGGAAAAGTATTTTTACCTAAGATTGGTATGATATTGGGAAGTGGGCAAAATGATTTAGTAAAAAATTTTATGATTATTGGTGAAATTTCTTATAAAAATATTCCATTTTTTCCAGTATCTACAGTCACTGGGCATAAAGGTCGTCTTTTATTAGGGCGTTATAATGATAATGATATAGTAATAATGCAAGGTCGTTTTCATGGTTATGAAGGATATTCAACAAAAGAGGTTGCCTATCCAGTAAGAGTAATGAAATCATTAGGTGTAAAAACTTTAATAATAACCAATTCTTCTGGTGGTGTAAATGAATCATATTGTCAAGGTGATATAATAGTTGTCAATGATCATATATATTTACCAGGTTTGGTCGGTTTTAGTCCTTTAATGGGTTTCAATGAAGAAAAATTAGGTGAAAGATTTGTTGCTATGAATAATATTTATAATAAGTTTTATCGTAAAATGGTTTTAAAAATTGCTAGTTCTGCTGATATGACTCATGTAAAACAAGGTGTATATTGTGGTGTAGCAGGACCTTGTTATGAAACACCAACAGAGGTTAAATTAATTCGTACTTTGGGTGGTGATATTGTAGGTATGAGTACAGTTCCAGAAGTAGTAGTAGCAGCTCATTCATCAATGAATATTTTAGTTTTAGGATTAGTAACAAATAAATGTGTAGATAATTGTAATAGTGATAAAAAGCCAACTCATAAAGAAGTTTGTGATAATGCTAAGAAAGGTATCTCAGATTTAAGATTTTTAATAGAAAAGTTTTTGAAATGTTTAAATGAAGATGAGATTTTGAATATAATATCATTGCGCAAATCAAAAAGTGATTTTTTGAATAGAAGAAAAATAATTTCTATCAAAAATCGTTCTAAATCAAATACAATTATGAATTTGTAATTTCCAGTCATTAATTTATATTATTTCTATCCTAAAAATATAAATAACACAAAAAGTTGAATCTAGTGATTCAACTTAGTAGTAGAAAATACCTAATTTAAAAATTTTCAGTCTATCTTCTTATCATAGGATGACGATATAAATCAACATCATCTTCTTTAATTTAATTTAAATTGAATAAAATACCATGTAATAGTTTTGTTTTCATCGATAAAGGGAATATAGCAAATATTTTTGTTATTTTGGACTGTTTGTGAATATATTTTAGGGAAACTTAATTGGAATTTATTTTGGATAAAATCATATGTAATAATATATTTTTTTTTCCAAATTTCCATTTTATGATGATTAATCGATAATTGATGATCTCTCATTCTATCATTTGTAATAATATATGCTGATAGATATAATGATGCGTATAACCAGAAGAAATCATCATTAATTCCGATTGGTGTCAAAAATATATTATTCTTCCAAGATTTATATAATTTTGTCTGTTGTTTGTCCATTTTTTCTGAATGTCTTTTATGTAAGATAATAACAACATTGTAATCTTGATATTCTAATTGTTGTTTAATAGTTTCAATTTGAGAAAAATTAATAATATTACCTTTTCCAGGTCTATTATTAAAATAACCTACATTTGCTCCATCAATAATAATATTATTTGTAGAATTAATATTATGTAACCATTTTTTAAATTTTTGAAAGTGTGAAAGTCTTTTATCAGGTATTTGTAGGTCAATTATCATCATACAACTAATTCGTTCTTGTGGCAAAATATCTAATCGTTTAAGTTTATAGTTATTAAAGCAACAGATACCTTTATCAGAAATTTTTGTAGGTATAAAATTGAAATTATTTTTAGTAAAAATAATTTTGATTTGTTCTAGATATTTAATATTAAAGATAGTAGAATTATTTTCTAAATCTTTTAATATATTTTGAATTATTTTAAAATTTTTGTTTTTAAGAAAAGTATCAAATAGATAAATATAATCATATAATTGCATTTTGATATTTTTGGATTGAATTTCTTCATAAATATCAAGTAATTTTTCATATTCATTTAATTTATTATACATATTCATAAAATGAGTATATGTTCGTTGTTTAAGTTTAATTTTATTTTGTTTCATTTTCATTAAGAATTTTTCAGAGTTAATAATTTCCAAGTATGAACAATAACTTTTAATAATTGTAGCATACATAGATTCATTAAATGTAATTGAATATGTGTTACAAAAAGTAACTATATCATTAATATCATTAATATTTCTAGAATTAATCAGAAATAGATTAAAAATATTATTATCAAACTTTATATTTAATTGTTTAAATAATAGAAAAATTTCTGTAAATTGTTTATTTGGATTTTGATCATATAAAGTTTTAACAATATTGCTTAATTTTTGGCTTCTAGAATTATTTTTCTTCATTTAAATAAATTTTAAATTAAAATAAATAATTAATAATCAATTTTATTATATTCTTATTTTAAGCCATTTATATATATCTTCATATATAATGTCTTTATATGGTCCTTCTAGTAAACAATGGTAACAGTCTTCATATATAATAAGTTCTTTGTCTTCACTAATTGCTTTATCATATAATATTTTACTATGTTGCCAATCAGTTAATTTATCATTTTTACCATGTATTACCAAAAATGGAAAGGATATTGTATGTAATAATTGTTCAATTTCACAAGATACATTATACAATTGAATTGCTGTTCCAAGTCTTGGTTTTTTATTATAACATAAAGGATTATTATAAATAAAGTCTCTAGAAACTAAAGGATGAAATCCACTATGTGGATAAGTATTATGTGGTAAAATTGGCCATGTTGGTAGATAATCTGATAACCATATAAATAAATTTTCCAATGATTTACTGGGTTTGGCATCATCAGCAATTTTAATCATTGGTGCTATCAAAATAGTACCAGAAGAAATATTAGGATCTTTTAACATTAATTTAATAGCAGTTGCACCTCCCATGGAATCTCCCCAAAGAATAGTTTTAACATCAGAATAATCAGTTATTGATTTAATAAAATGATATTGATCGTCTACTAAACGAGAATAATCTTCAATATAACCCCATAGTCCATCAGACTTTCCATGTCCTTTTCCATCTAACATATATACAGAGTAACCGATTCTTGCTAGTTTAATCCCATAATCTTTAGCCCAATATGCGTTATTTGATGCATATCCATGTAGAAAAAATATTTTCCCAATTATAATATTATTTTTTGGATAAAAATTTTGATAATATAGTTTTATATTATTTTCATTGATTATATAATCTTCTTTAAACGATATTTTGGTATATTTTTTAACAGGATTTGGATATTTTATTTTTCTTCTATTTTCAACATTATCATATTGAGTATAGAATAGGAAATTATAAATCAGTTTATATATCGATTCCAACATTATAATTCAAATTATATACATAATATTATATTACACTTTTTTGTTAAGTAATTAACAAAGAACTTTTGTTATAGTAAAGTCAATTTTTTTAATTAATTTAACAATTATATGACTGAAAATATAAATAAAAAAAAAAAAAATTTATTATAGATAATTTATACTCTTATTTTTAAAATTCTATAAATAGATTTGTTAATGATACTGCGTTTATTAAGGACTATACTTTTTTTAATTTTTATTTCTAATATTTAAATACTTGCTAGAAAATAATTTCTTCTTTATATGTATAACAAATAAAAAATGTCAGATCTTTCAAACTATGGTACAGTAACTACCAAGGATATCCTTGCTAGAAGACTTTATAATGATGAAGTTGCCGCAAAAAATCCAGTCGGTATTATTATCAATTCTACCAATCAATGTTTAGATATTGATGCTGGTACTACTATTGCTCTAACCGCAGCAAATAACATGGATATTGTTGCAGGAGCCGGTTTAGATTTCGCAGTCACTGGAGCAACTGATCTTAACTCTACAACTGATGTCACTCTTGAATCCGGTTTCGGTGCAGCTGCAGGTGTTGGTAATTTCACTATCACCTCTAACGGTTATACCGCTATTACCGCAGATGCTAACGCAACTGTAACTGTCACTGGTACTTATGATACTAATGTATCATCCCATGTTACTATTGATTCCTCCGCAGGTAATATTTCTGTTGGTGCTGATAACGTTGCTGGGGCAATCAATGTTGGTACTGGAGGTGCTAGAAGTAAAATCACAATTGGTAACACTACTACTGTTGAACTTGAAGCAAACGCAGTTTTCGCTGATGTTAATGTTGGTACTGGAGGTTTCGACCTTGATGCTACTAATGGTTCCATCGCAATTGATGCTTCTGGTGCTGCATGTAACTTCAGTGTTGCATCTACCGCAGGATCCCAAGATTTAACCCTCGCTGTTACCGGAGCAACTGACTCTTCCGTCATTATTGCTTCTTCCGGTACTTCCGCAGCTAATGCTATTGAAATTACCGCTTCCGCTGGTGGTATGGATGTTAATGTCAATGCAAATAGAACTCTTAATGTTGGTGGTACTAACACTGATACTGTTACAGGTACTCAATCTACCGTTATTACCGGAGCAACCACTGAACAATACAAAGCAGGAAGAACTACAACTGTTACTGGAGCTGAATCCCTCACTGTTACTGCAGCAAGAGCCCTTGCTTGTACAGGAGCTTCTACTGAAGTTTATACTAGTAACCAAACCGTTACTGTTAATGGTACTACTGGTTATATAGTTGATGTTGCTAAAAAAATTAATGTTGATTCCGCTGATACCAATGCTGATGCTATTATCATCAAAGCTTCCGGAACTGGAGGTGGTATTGATGTTACCGCAGGAACTGGTGGAATTGATCTCGTTTCTACCGCAGGTACCAACCTTTCTGGTGCTGGAGCAACTTCTACCATCACCCTTGCATCTGCTGGTGCCGCTCAAGATTTAACTGTTTCTCTTACCGGAGCAACTGATTCTTCCCTTATTCTTTCCTCCACTGGTACTTCTACCGCTAATGCTCTCGAAATTACCGCTTCCGCTGGTGGTCTAGATGTCAATGTCAACAAAAACAGAACCCTTGATGTTGGTGTCAATAACACTGAAGTTATTGTCGGTAATGATGCAAAAACTGTAACTGGTAACCAAACTGTCACTGTTAATGGTGCTTCTGGTGTCCTCTTTAATGTTGCTAAAAAAATTGAACTTAACTCCGATCTTAACGCAGCAACTGCTGTTGTTATTAACGCATCTAACACCGCTGGTGGTATTGATATTGATGCTGGAACTGGAGGTATTAACACTAACACTACTGGTGCCGTTGTATCTACCACAACTCTTACCACCGCCACTACCATGACTGGTGCTGAAACTATTACTAACTCTTCTTCTTCTGCAAGAACTGTTACCGCACAATACTCCGTCACTTCCAATCAAGCTGCTGCAACCGCTGTTGTCATTGATGCAGCCAACGCTGCTGGTGGTATTGATATGGATTGTGGAACTGGAGGATTCAATCTTCTTTCTACTGGAGGTGCTGCTACCGTTATCGGCCAAGCTGGTGTCTCTCTTTCTACTACTGCTGCTGCTTCCAACTTCTCTATTACTGCTGCTGGTGGTGGTGCCCAAAAAGTCAATATTTCTTGTGCGGGTACTGGTGCTGATGCTATTGATATTAACGCAACTGCTGGTGGTATTGATATTGATTGCGCTGGTGCTTTTGATCTCTCCGCTGGAACTACTATTAATATTGATTCCGCAGCCGGATCCGACATCAAAATTGGTGTTGATGTTGATTCTGATATCTACCTTACCAAAGGATATGTCGGTGGTGCTACTGGTGCTAAAACCGTCTACGTTAATAACCTCGATGTTAATGGAACTCTTGTTTCTAGAGGAGCTACTACTAATAACGGTAACTTTACTGTTAACGGTAACTTAACTGTTGTCGGTACTACTACAACTCTTGATACTGCAACCATTACTTCTGATGACAAAAACATCGAACTTAACTCTATCGCTTCTCCATCTACCACTAACGCAAATGGCGGTGGTCTTGATCTTAAAATTGGTGCCTCTGCTTACGCATCCTTCACTTGGGATAAAGACGGAACTACCCAAGGTTCTCCTTCATGGACTTCTACTGAAGATATTAATGTTGTAACTGGTAAATTATACGCTATTAACGACAAAAAAGCACTTTCTTCAACTCAACTTTATGTCAATTGTTCTTCCGCTGATGCTGCTGCAACTATTGCTGATAACAACGGTGCTCTCTACCTCAACACAGCCATTCCAGGTACCTCAGCCAACGACCAATGGAGAATCAAAGTTGATAACAATGGTGATGTTGTTTTCCAAAAAAGAGTTGGTGGTGCATTCCAAAACAAATTCAGAATCCAATAAGCACTTTATATGCTTTGTCATATAGGATTTCCTGATGGATTAATTCTTTCTACTTTTATTTTTCTATGATTTTAAAATTGATATAAAAATATATAAACAAATATTTTTATATTAACTGTATTTAGGAAAGTTATAGCATGTAATGACCTTTTTAAGGAATTTCTCTAAATTAGCAAAACCATTTAATAGAACTTATTGTTCTGTTAGAACCCCAATGATTACCCCCATTTGGTGGACAGGTAAATATCCAATGGAAGAATCTAAATTTATTATAGATTGTTCAAGATATTATCTTCATAATTCTGAATTTCCAAAGGAACTTGTAGAACAAGTTACTAAAACATTTAATTCATTTGGATTAGTAAAATTAACAAATACAAAATTAATCGATTTAAATAAAATGCAATTTTATGCAAATCAAATACTAGGTGGTCATATGAAATATAATGGAGGAGCAAATAGCCGTGAAGCAATTGGTAAAAATATATATGATACAGGAGCACCTAGAGAAGCACATTTACATTATCATCATGAAATGGCTTATATAGGTAAAAGTGTTAAATCTATAGCATTCTGTTGTTCTAAAGCAACTACAAATAAAGGATTTATGTATGTCTCCGAAAATATAGGAGTAACTAATGATATATTAAAGACCGATGTTGGTCGTAAATTAAAGGAAAGGGGGATATGTTATGTCAGGTGTTTAACTGATAGAGAATATTGTAAAACTTTACCAAAAGGTTGGAATGGTTTAGATGAATTTGGAATCTATAATCATTGGCAAAGATCTTTTGGTGTAGAAACTCCTCAAGAAGTAGAAAAATTAGCTAAAGAACGAGGATTAGTTGTAGAATGGGGAGAAAATAGATATTGTAAAACAAAGTATTATGCAGATGCCTTTGAGTACCATCCACAAACTGGTGTAAACCATCTATATAGTAGTGTTGCGGATGATTCCATCTGGTTTGATACCTGGCCGGGAGTTAAAGACTTACCGACTTTATCTTTTTTTAATTCAACAAACATGTATGAGCGTCCATTAAAAATAACTTATGGGGACGATACAGAGTTAACTAGAGAAGAATTAATTGATTTTGTTTCAGCATATGATAATCATGGCTTACCAATAAAATGGGGAGTTGGTGATATTTTAGCAGTATGTAATTATCGTTGGGCACATGGTCGTCCATCATATACACTAGAAGATAATGAAGAAAGAGAATTAGGTGTATCACTTGGCCCAGAATATACTAGAATTGGTTCAAAATGGTAAAAATATTTGTATATAAAGATATATACACACCCATTTATGTAATGAAAAATTTTCTAGTCTCTGGATTTAAAAGGTATTATGCCGAAACCCCTACCGCTAATAAATGTATAAGATATTTAAATGAAAAATATCCTTATATAATGCCAAGGATAGATCATATTGCTTATAGACAAATAGGTAATGTGAAACCCCTACAAAAACTTCTATTTCATTCAAATTATCGTTTAATGGATAAAATAGATCTTCCAACTGAAAACCCAGACTTTCCTAAAACAGCATTTTGGTATAAACATCCAACTTTTCCACGGGTGTTTTTAAGTTCAGTAAAAATTGATAATTTACCAAAAGATTTACAAGATAGAATTAATAACAATGAAAAAAATTTAGATTTATATCATGAAATAAATAAATATGATCAATATTTAGCATGGACATATTTTTGGAAAGATGATATTAATCATATTGCGATTGATTTAAGTACTCATCCTGAAGAGTTTTCTAAAATAATTGAAGAAATGGAAAACCATTTGGATTTGAAAATAAATATTCCTAAATCTGGAGATAAATTTTCTATTAGTTTTGATGGACATCTTATTCAATGTTCTACTACATCAGACTATATTGATAATTTACCAAAATCTTATATTGAATTCGTCCATAGAGAAATTTTGCCTAATAATAAGGATAAAATATTTCCATCTTCTGTTGATAGAAAAGATGGATTTGATGCTATTAATGCCAATAATATTTTTCAATCAACTACTACTAATATTTAACAACGATTATATTTAACATAATTTGAAGTTGTACAAAATTTTCCATAAATATCAGTTCCATATATTATATTGTTTGATTCTTCTTTTATTTTAATTACTTTATAAGTATTTCTACAAAAAGCATATTCAAATATTGTTTTTCCAGTTAAATAAGAAAATATAATTGAACGAACATCTTTATTTAAAGGTTTCCAAAAATTATCGTCATTTAAAAAACATTGTGCTGGAAATAGTGGTGTATTAGGATTATTTGCTATAAAATCAATTGTTATATTTTTTAATGCTAGATTTTGAAGATAATTCATTCTTTTTTCAATATTTTGTATATGATGTAATTGTTTATTTAATTCTAGATATTCTGTTTGAATTTTACATAATTTATTATATTTCGTCATTAAAATAATATTAATTAATTAATTTAATTAGTATTAATTCAATTTTATAATATAATATTCTAAAATACGATAATGTCTAGCCCTAAATTTTTATTTATTTTACAAATGGAAATCCAAACTATTTTTAGAAAATAGTTAAAAAATATTATATTAATTAACTTCTCTATTTATTAATTTAATAAATATATTCTTTATTTCAAATTTACTATTTAAATATTCTTCAACTAATTGTTTGTTAATTCCTTTTTTATTACAAGAAAAAATATCAATACAAACACTATTAAATTCTGGCCAAGTATGAATACTTAAATGAGATTCTTCTAAAAGAAGTACTAATGATAAACCATATGGTTTAAACTTATGCTTTATACAGTTTAATTTTTTTAAATTTAATATATCTATTAACTTTAGTGATATAATTTCAATTTCATCTAGATTATTTAGTATATTTTCTATGTTATTACATGAAAAATCTAATAATATATGTTCTCCAAGTTTCATTTATATTTATAAATTTTTTTATCATTATATATATAACGAACGTTTTAAATCTTAATATTTAAAAAATTATATTGCATTGATTTAAATTTTCTGATAATTACATTAATAGTCTCCATACAGTTGGTTCAATATATACATCAAAATTAATCATAATAGTTAATTGTGGATTTAAATGGATATTAAAATAATAATCTTTAATATATCTTTTTTCATGAATTGGAGTTCGAAGTTCCAAGTATTCTTCATAGGTAACATGTTTCGTATTAAATGTAATACCAAATGAATGCATAAAATCTTTTATGTTATCCATTTTTTGAGGAGTTAAAATATCAATATTAATCGTATTATTTGTTCCATATTTATGATTTATTCCCATCATAAATATTTTAGAAATATCTTTAAATAAATCCATATTTGTTGGTCCTTTGAATGTTATTTCAAACGAATAAGGTGGAAGTGGATATGGTCTGTCAAATATTTCTTCTATCAATTTAGTAAATTTAACTCTGCACATATGTTACTATTACAAAGATAAATAAAATTGAATTATTAAATATTTATTAAATTATCATATTAATAATTATATATATATGAGTAAAATGCAAGAATCTACTGATGAATGGAGTGATTGTGATGGAGATTGGGGTAATTTAGAAGAATATTCAGAAAGTAATGAAATTAATATGCCTAAAAAATATGCCCCAATTAATTATTATTTATATAATGATATTCAAGTAGATAAAATTATGATAGATAGAATTTTTGATATTGCGGATACTTTTAATACTAGTATAAGCGAAGTGTATCATTTGTTAACTAAACACAATTGGAATTTTGAAAAAGCCCAAAATGATTTTTTTAAAAATGGAAAATATTTTCTACAATTTGAAAGAAATTTATCAAAAAAAACAGTATGTATGGTATGTTTTGATGAAATTGAACCAAACAATCAATTAACTATTTGTAATGAACATATTTTTTGTATTGATTGTTGGAGAGGTTATTTAACTTCTAAAATTAATGATGGTTATGTCAATATGTGTTGTATGGATTCTAAATGTGAGAAACAAATTCCAAGAGATTATATTGTTTCTATTTTTCAGCAAATGCCTACATTAGAAAAATATAATCGATGGATGAGAAATTTATTTATCAAACATTCAGAAACATTGACACATTGTCCTAATGCTAAATGTGATTTAACTATATGTAATATAGGAGTTTGTGATAAAATTAATTGTAAATGTGGAAGTATTTTTTGTTTTAAATGTTCTGAAGAATATCATTATCCGGCTACCTGTGCTATTATGACAAAATGGTTAAAGAAATGTAATTCAGATAGCGATAATGCTTTATGGTTAATGGAAAATACAAAAAGTTGTCCTCAATGTGATACACCAATTCAAAAAAATGGAGGTTGTAATCATATGGTTTGTAATCAATGTAAATATCAATTCTGTTGGTTATGTAAACGTGACTGGAATAAACATGGTTCTGCAACTGGAGGATTTTATAAATGTAATAAATTTATTGCCATGCAAAAAGAAGGAATTTCTGTACCGGAAAAGTACGAACAAACACGATTTTTACATTATTATAGTCGATATATTAATCATAAACAATCAAAACATATTTTAGAAGGAAAAATCGGAATGATTAAAAATATGTTAGAAAAGGATTTAACTCAAAATATGCTGAAATCTATTACTTTTATAAATACTGTTAAAGATTCAATTGATTTAATTTTGGAATGCCGAGAAACTCTTAAAAACAGTTATCCAATTGGATATTGTATGGATAAAGATTCTCGATTAGAATTATTTGAATATTGGCAATCAGATTTAGAAAAACATTGTGAATATTTACATGGTTTAATTGAAGTAAAAAATATTTGTTTATTATGGAAAAATAAAGAAAATATTTTTAATTATTATCGAATTACAAAAAAATATCATAAAAATCTTTGCAATGACTTATCAAATTTAGAATTAAAAATTTAAGTAATTTCGTGAAGGACTGGTTTTTATCATTAATGAATTAAGAATAAATTAATAATTTCATAAAATGGTTAATGTAGGTTATCAAGGAGAAGCAGGTTCTTATTCAGAAGGTGCGATTTATAAATATTTAGGAAATGATATACAAGCAATTTCCTGTAAAAAATTTGAGGATGTTTTTAAATCAATTTTAGATGGTAAAGTTGATTATGGTTTATTGCCTATTGAGAATTCATTAGGTGGTAGTATTCATGCTAATTATGATTTAATGCTAAAATATAGTAATTTACATATTCTAGGTGAATATAATCATAGAATAGTTCATAATCTAATTGTATATCCTGGAACCAAATTAGAAGATATTGAGTTAGTAATAAGTCATTGGCAGGCTCTATCTCAATGTGATGATTATTTAAATAATAAAAATTTAAATTTTGAATCTCGTTATGATACAGCAGGAAGTTGTAAATACATTAAAGATAATGAAATAAAAAATATGGCAGCAATTGCTAGTAATAGAGCGGCCCTTGAATATGGTTTAGAGATATTAGATACTAGTATTGAAGATAATAAAAATAATTATACTCGTTTTTTATTAATAGGAACTAAATCTTGTGAAATTAAAGAAAATATAAGTTATAAAACTTCCTTAGTATTTTCTTTTAATAATATGCCTGGAGCATTACATAAAAGTTTATCAGCATTTGCTTTACGAGATATTGATCTAACAAAAATTGAGAGTCGTCCAAATCGTAATAGTTCAAATAATGAAAAATATTCTTATTATTTTTATGTTGATTTTATAAGTCATCCTAATAAAATGGAATTTTCAAATGCTATTCGTCATTTAAGAGAGATTGTCTCAGTTTTAAGAATTCTAGGAACTTATCCTAAAGAGGGTGAGGAATCAATAATTAAATCAGAAGAGATAAAGGAAACTTATGTTGTAGGTATATTAGGTTTTGGGAGATTTGGCCAATTTTTAGGAAAAGAATTAGTTAAAAGATTTAAAGTAGTAGCAACTTCTCGCTCAAGTTATGAAAATATTGCAAATTCTTATAATATTAAATGGTGTAATACACTGAATAAATTTTTTTCAAATAAGTTAGATTGTTTGATTGTAAGTACCAGTATATTATCATTTGAAAAAATTATAAAGAAGGTATCTCATTATAATTTAAAGGATACATTAGTAGTAGATGTTTGTTCGGTAAAAACTTTTCCGAAAGAAGTAATGTTAAAATATTTACCAAGATGTGATTTATTATGTACTCATCCAATGTTTGGTCCTGATAGTGGTAAAATAAGTTGGGCTGGTTTACCTTTTGTTTATGAGAATGTAAAGATTACAAATAATGAAAGAGCTAATAAGTTTATTAATTTTTTCGCTGATAAAGGGTGTTCAATGTTAGAATTATCTTGTGAAAAGCATGATGAGTATGCTGCAAGTAGTCAATTTATTACACATTTAACAGGTAGAGTTTTATCAAAAATGAATTTAACTTCTACTCCAATAAATACGAATGGTTTTAATATGTTATTAGGTTTAATCGAAAATACAGAAAGTGATAGTTTTGAATTATTTCGTGGATTATATAAATATAATAAAAATTCGGCATATGAATTACAAAAAGTACGAATGGCATTTAATAAAATAAGTACTGAACTATTTAATATTCCAACTAGTTCAACAGAATTAATGTTATCTAATCAAGTTTTGAATATTGAGGAATCAAAAACCTCAAAAATGCATGAAATGGTTTTACAAAAAAGAAAAGCAGGAAAAAAAGTCATCTCTTTAGCAATAGGGCAACCAGATTTTACACCAAATGAGAAAGTTTCAATGGGAGGAATTAAAGCAATTGTAGATAATAAAGTAAAATACACAAAAGTATGTGGAATATTAGAATTACGAACTAAAATTAGTGATTATTTAAAAAATAAAAGAGATCTTGATTATGAACCAACAGAAATTATTTGTACCAGTGGTGCTAAACATGGTGTATATGAATCATTACAGTGTCTTTGTAATATAAATGATGAAGTTATTATTCCAGCACCATATTGGGTATCTTATCCAAGTATGGTAAAATTATTACATGGCGTTCCAAAAATAGTTGAAACCAAAAAAGAAAATAAATTTTGTTTAACAGGTAAAGAGTTAGAAAATGCAATAACAAAAATGACAAAGGTTGTTATCTTATGTAATCCAAATAATCCAACAGGAGTAGCATATTCTAAAAAACAATTAGAATCTTTAGTTAAGGTATTAAAAAAGAATCCTCAATTTTTCATCATTTGTGATGAAATTTATGAAGGTTTAATGCATAATGAAAAATTTGTAAGTTTATCAGAATATAAATGTTTAAGAGACAGATTAATTATTGTTGGTGGATTTTCTAAAACTTATGCTATGTGTGGATATAGACTTGGATATATTGCAAGTTCAATTGATATAATAAAATATATAAATCGTATTCAAGGTCAAACAATTGGATGTCCTTCATCAATTTCTCAAAATGCAGCTTTAAATTGTTTTGGTTCAGATATGGAGAATTGGATTAATACAGAATGTGAATCTTTAGTAGAAAAGAAAAATTATATAATGAATGAATTAAGTAAGGCTGGTATAAATTATATTGAACCAAATGCTGCTTTCTACATATTTGTAGAAGTAAAGAGATATTTTAATAAAAATATAAAAAATTCAGTTGATTTTTGTAAGTACTTTTTAGATATTTTTAATATAGCCTGTACTCCGGGTTCAGCTTTTGGTAATGATGATTATATTAGAATATGTTATTCAACTGATAATAATACATTAAAAGAGGTAGTTTGTAATCTTATAAAAAATACAAGATTATTATAATACATAATATTATAACCTAATGTTTATTCGAACAAGCATTGATTATGTATATGATATAGTTGCTGTATCATTAGAAAATGTCCATAGTGTATGTAATAAAACAACTCATTATGTAAAATTTCTTTTGAGAGATGAATATATAATAGAAAGAATCAATTTATTAGAAAATTCTTTAAAAGAAAAAAATGAATTGTCAAAACAATTAGGGAATTATGCAAAAAAAATAGAGCAAATGGAAGAAAATATTCGGTCAAAATTATTTTTATTAGATACTAAAATTTGTGATTTGATAGAAAATTTTGATGAATTTCGTAATAGAGAATATAAAGTTCAAACAGAATTAAAGTTATTATCAAAAGATATTGAAAAAAATACATATGATATTGAAATATTAAAAAGCGCTATGTGTGATAGTACAGAATTAAATAAAAATATAAAAAACAAATTAGATAATTTTGTATCAACTCAAAAACAAATATCAGAAAAGATAGAAAAAATGCAAGATAAACATATTCAATTATCAGTAAAAGTAAATAAATTGAATACAAATTATCAAAATTTAAAGAAAAATGTCGATAATTTGAATATAAAAAAAATGTTAATGGGTATAAATTAAAAATGATTTTAAATTATATATCATAGTATGGATTTTTTGCCGGGTATTGCTGCAGGTACAACTGGATGTATAATAGGGCACCCATTTGATGCCGTAAAAGTTCGCATGCAGACGAATATGTATCCAACAAATTATGAATGTGTAAAACAGATAATTACGAAAGAAGGTGTAAAAGGATTTTATAAAGGGGTTATTCCTCCTTTAATTTCACAAAATTTAAAAAGATCAATTCAGTATAATATATATGAAAAGGCATTAGCAAGAACAGATAATCCTTGGTTATCGGGTATGATGGTAAGTTTAATTGGTCCTGTAGTAGGGTGTCCAACAAGTATTCTTAAAATTGGATTACAAACCAAAAATACAACTTTAAGAAAATACATAAATAATATTTATCAAACAAATGGTATTAAAGGTTTTTATCGTGGTTTACCGATTTATACTTTAAAAGAAATTGTCCATGGAACAACTTATTTAGGTATATATGGTAGTTTAAGAAAGGAATTTGGTGTAGGTCCAGTTCAAACATTTATGTCAGGATGTATTGCTAGTACGATAACCTGGACGTGTTTATTTCCAATAGATATGTTAAAAACGTCAATTCAATCATATAATGATAAAAATATTGATAATATAAAAGATATAATCAATAATAGAAATTATTTAAAATTATGGAAAGGATTACCACCAGTATTATTAAAAGTTGCTCCAGTAAATGGTTGTATAATGATATCATATGAGACTGTTCGATATTTAATTAACAAACATAGGATAAATGGAAATTGATTTCAAATATTAATTTTTAATAAAAAAAAACTAAATTTACATAGTAATTCTAGAAGAGTTAATATCAACTCTTTTCTTTTTATTTAAATCATTAACATAAAAGTAAATTGGTTTTCCAACCAGTTTATATAACATTTTATTTTGGTATTTACCAGTAGTATATTTACCAACATAGTATTTATTTAAAGCGCCACCTTCTTGAGATTCAGTAGTTTCAGTTCTTTTGGTAGTTACTTTAACAGTAGTTTTAGCTTTCTTTTTTTTAGAATAAACGTCTAAATCATTTGCTTCAATCATTTTATTAACATCATCAATTTGGTCAGTGACAGAATCTAATAAAGTAGCTTCATCTTTAATAAGTTGGTCGATAAGTCCATCAGTTTCATTTAAATGATTACCTTGTTCTTCAATAATTTTTAATAAATTAGTAATTTCACCACTAAGACTGGAAACTTCTGGTAAGTTTTCATCAACAATTGCTGAAATTTCTGCTTCTTGGGGGTCTGCGGATAAATCTCTAACTTCAATTCTATCTGCTTCATCAAGAGTAGATGCTTCTTCTTTATCTGAGCCTTTTGGTTCAATATCATCTTTAATTTGTTTAAGAGGATCACTAGTATTATCAAATTTTTTAGAATAAAATTCAGTATCCATATACCATTTTAAAGATTCATTAGGGGAAATAACTTCACCATTAATTAATAAGTTGGTATATTGTTTAGGATTAACATCAGAGAATTCTTTTTTCAAAGATAATAAAACTTTTTGAAATGGGTCTTTTGCTGATTCTTTTCTCATGATAGAATTTTTGCCAACTTCTTCTTCTTTAATATATTTGATAAGAATTTTATCATCCATTGGATATTTACCACTAAATTTTTTAGGTAAAAATTGTTGGACACTTTCAATTTCTAATCTATGTGTAACATAATCTTCAAGTTCAAAGATACCATCTTCTAATACAATACCATCAATATTGATAACAGCATAAAATAATTTATCATAAAAGTCAGCATTAATAGCTTCCCAATCTGCTTCACCTTTTTCTAATTTAAATTTAAATTTAGCAGCTTCTTTTTCATATACTTTGACAACTTTTTTCAAATTTCTGTAAAATTTTCTGTTAAAAGGGATATCTTCATAAAGTTTATCAATTAAATTGCCATTTTGTCTATGGTGTTTTAATACATATCCAAAGTTATCAAATGTTTTCTTCATATGTGCGAAATCATTATCACCTCTTTTCATTGGTTTACCAGTTTCTCTGTCGATATAGAGGTAAAAAATATTAAGAATTTTATTATCTAATTCAGTAAATCTTGGGAAATTTCTATGTGTAAGCATATCAGGGAAAGTATCAAGAGATGCTCTTAATAATTTAAGATATTCGTGTGGTTTAAGAATTGCTAACCAATTGATGGTTTCGGTGTATAAGTTATTACGGATTTTTTGAAAATCTGGATCTTTTTTTCCAGAACTATTGTTTCCAAATGTATTTGCTAATCCAGAAAAGAATCCAGTGGATTTTTTAATTTCTTGGACGGTAGCTGCTTGTGTTCCGAATAATTGAGGAAAAGTAAAATGAATTAAATTATAATAAGATTCAACAAATTTTTGCCAGAATTGTCTTTTATTTTCTGGAATATTTTCATTCCATTTTCTTTTTTGTAAGAATTGTCTTACATAAATCATCCAATTAATAAGTTTTCCTTTAGCTTTTTTATCTTTTCCATATAAGAGATTTTTCATTCTACGATCATTAACTAAAGTTGGTAAAATAATATATAATTTATCGAATGTTCCTAATTTTTTTAAGATTAAATCAAATTGTTCTTCACTATATAAAGATTCATCTTTTACATCTCCAGTAGCATTATCTTTTTCAAGCCACATTAAAGTCATTTCAATAACTTTTTGTTCTCCGCATCCATATCTGAAAGTAGGCATGGATTTATAAATAGCAGCCATAGTTTCCATAAATTTTATTGGAGTTTTGTCAGCGGTAACAGCTAATATTCTAAGAATAGAAGTACAAAGTCCAAGATGTCTTATGATAGCAGGATCTTTTTGAAGAGGAGTAAAGTTTTCAGTAATAGTTTCAATAATATGTATAATAATTTTTTGTGATTTATCTGCGTTAGATTTTTCTAATTTAGCCATTTCTCCTAATACGTATTTTTTAAGAATTGATTGCATAGCGTTATAAAAATCTAAGTCATCATAAATAGTTCTCTCTCCTTCTTTTTTATCTCTCATACTAGTTTCATTTTTGCCAAATACACTTTGTAAATCTTCGATGAAAACTTCAAAAGGATGTTTTTTATCAATTGGTTTTTCTCCATATTTTTCTGCCCATTGATTAAGAATTGTATAGAATTTTCTTTTCTCTTCGAAATCACTATTAATAATTTCATAAATATCACTTCTTTTTTCATCAACTTCCAGACGAATACGAGTTGCGAATCTATGTCCTGCTCCGATTTTAATACCTTCAAGTTCAAGTTTTAAGGCATTATTTAAATCTTTAATACTGCTTTCAAGACGGGAACTACCAAATAATCCTCCAGCAATTTGTATACTGTTATTCATATCTAACATTTAATATATTATATAAATACATATTTTTTTTGATTTTATAGTCATATGAAAAGAGATTAGTAAATTTAACAAAAATTTTTTCATATTATATTATAAAGGTTAAATTATGATTAATATTTATTCTTTATATAAAAAACAACATGAAAAACAAAAAATAAGAATTAGTATTTATGAAAAAGTATTACAAAAATGTCATAAAAGAATTAAATATGTTGCGAATATAGGAAAACAAGAAGCATATTTTATTGTTCCTGAATACATGTTTGGAGTTCCTTTATATAAACAGGTTGCCTGTGTATGTTTTTTAATGATAAAATTAAGAAAAAATGGTTTTCAAGTAAAATATACTCATCCAAATTTTATTTATATTTCTTGGAAACATTATAATGATGAAGCTCAATATAATTATACCCTAAATATTCCACAAATAGAATTTAATAAACCAGAAACAGAAAGTATTAGATATAATGATAGTGATTTAGAACTTCGTCGTCTACCCACAACAATTATTAAAAGAAAGAATATAAATCATTATAAAAATTTAAATGATAAATTAATATCTGATATAGATGTAAATTTAGATTTACCAGATATAGAATCTTCTATAGATAAAAATTTAACAAAAAATTTTTCAAATATATCTTTTAAACCAAAAAATAAAAATATTTCAGAAACACCAAGAGAACAACAATCACGTAGAAGTTCTATTAATCATGAAAGTATTTTAGAGCAATTAAATAGAACTGCTAAATTTTTAGAAAATAATTAAGAAATGCATAATTCATAATGTTCATCATAACATTTTGCTCCAATTTGTTTTGGACCTTCACATTCTGTACTTGTTTTGAGTTTATTACATTTATTTTTACCAATATTTGAACCATAACAAGTATTTGATACTTTTCCTGGAAGAGAACATCCTTTTTTAGCATATTGGTTACAATTAGGGTCAATGTTCTTAAATATTTCTTTATGATCTATTTTTTTTACACTTGGAAAAAATTTCATAATACAAATAATAAGTGTGAATAATAATACGTAAATAATCATGGATTATATATATATTATTAATTTTTTAATTTTGTAAAAGATAATTTATGTTTCACGAATATGATATCTATCATAACGATTATTTTTTCTTTCCTTACTATATCTTATTTTTTATTTTTTTTCTTTTTATAAGTCTTTTTTTTAGTAGAAGTCTTTTTTTCAGTAGAAGTTTTTTTTTCAGTTTTGTCAGTATCATCCTTCTTTTTTTGCCATTCTTTAAAAGATTTAATAGATTTAACGCAATCTTGTTTATTAATATCTTTCTTTTCTTTATTTTTATAATCAAAATGAAGTGGATAGTTATCTTTACCATGTTTAATATAATATTTAGATCTACCACTACCGTGATATAACATAAGTGTTTTACTTAAATAAGTTCCAATATTTTTAGGAAAAAGTTTAATTGCATCATCCACAGTAAGGTCTGATAATAATGTTCCTCTTGGAACAGTAAGATAAAGTGTATCTTTATTACCAAATTCTCCAACTCTAACTCTTGGTCCCCAGTTAGAACTAAATCTATATAAATTTTTACCATTATGTATTCCAATTAAATTTGGATCTTTACAATTTGGATCTGATTTACATTTTTTACGATTTTCATAATATTGTTTCAGTAATACATCAACAGTTTTATTAAAAACATTATAATATTTATCAACTACATCAGTATTCCATTTTTTTTTACCATCAGCAATTAAATCTAAATCACTTTCGATATTGGAAGTATAATTATAATCCATAATTTTAGGAAAATTTTTATTCATATATACGGTAATTTCATTACCTAATGGTGTTAATATAAGTCTATTTTTTTCTGCTCCAATTTGTTCTTTAATAGATGATTTTTTAATAGATTTTGGTGTCATTACAACAGTTATACATTCTTTTTCTATTCCATCAACATTACCTTTATTAACATAATCCTTACGAATAATATTGGATACAGCACCAGAATAGGTAGATGGACGACCAATTCCTAATTCTTCTAATTTTTTAATAAGAGCACCTTCAGTATATCTTCCAATTGGTTTATTATAACATTGTTTAGCATTAATATTAAGCATTTTAACAGTTTCTTTTTCTTTAATGGATTTGCATATTGCGATTTGTTCTTTATCATCTTTTACTTCATATAGTTTTTTCCATCCATCAAAAATAGTTTCATTACAAATTTTAGAGTAATAATCTTTTTTAATACTTTTAATATTAATTTTAATAGTTTTAGAATTATATACCCATTCACTCATTTGAGAAGCAACAGTTCTTTTCCAAATAAGATCATATAATTTTCTCTGTTCAGCATTTTTAACTTCAGTAAAATTCCTTTTAATATCAGTTGGACGAATACATTCATGAGCATCTTGAGAACCTTTAACTTTTTTACTATATTGACGAGCCTTTGGGTATTTTTCCCCATATTTATTTTTAACAAAATCTAAAATATTTTTTTGAAAATCGTCAGATATAACAGTAGAATCAGTTCTAATATAAGTAATAAATCCACCTTGATATAATTTCTGTAATATAGCAGTTGTTTTAGAAACACTATATGGAGATGATCCATTAATAGATGATGTAATAAATGGTGCTGGTGGATTAGTTTTTTTCTCTTTAGATGTAATGGAACCGATGTAATAAATTTTTTTCTGTGTTTTTTTGAAAAAAGCCATTAATTTTTTTTGATCTTGAAATTTAGAATTTAGGTTACAATCAACTAAATTTTTTTTTGATATTGTTTTAAAATTACCTTTAACTAAAAATTCAAAACCACCACCATGTTGTACGATTTCTTGTTTTCTATCATAAATAAGTTTAGTAGTTACAGATAATACTCTTCCAGCACTTGCTTTTTTTTGAATATATTTCATTGTTAAAGGTGAAACTTTGTATCCAATTAAACGATCAAGAACTCTTCTAGCAGTTTGTGAATCAACATATTTTTGATTAATTGTTTGTAAATTATTAAACGCATTTTTAATTGCTGGTTGAGTAATTTCATTAAAGACCATTCTATTTTTATATTTTTCATCTAATTTTAATAAAGTAGATAAATCATAAGCTATTCTTTCACCTTCTCTATCTTGATCTGTTGCTAAAATAACATTTTTTTTACCAAACTTTCTTGCATAAGATTTAATACTATTTACTGTTTTAAGATTATTTTCATCATCAATTATTTGAAAATCAGGTTTATATCCTCCAGTAATATCAATAGATAATTTTTTATATGGTAGATTTTTAATATGACCAACAGATGCAATAACTTTAAAAGTTGTTCCTGGAAAAGATTGAGTAAGATATTTTTCAATCTTTGTGCATTTTGAAGGTGATTCGACAATAACTAAAAACTTTTTTTTTGTCATCTCAAGTCTTTTACTAATACTTTATAATAAGAAATCAATTTTAAATAATTAAATTACTAAAATGATTAAATAGTTTAAAATATTTCTATATAATAATTATAAAAATGAACGATATTGATTCTCAGCAAGTTTATAAATTAGAAAATGATTTTGGTATTGAAGAAGAAACAAAAGCAAATAATTATTCTCAATTTAAATTAATGAAAGAAGATCATACAATGGGTAATTCTATTCAAACGGAATTATTAGAAAATAAAAATGTAATATTTTCAGGATATAGAATTCCTCATCCATTGAAAAAAGAATTATATATAAAAATTAAAACTAAATCAACAACTAAACCAAAGAAAGAGTTAATTAAAGGAATTAAATCATTACAAAGTAAAATAAAAAAGATAAAAATAGAATTTAAATCATCTATATCTAAAATTAAATAGAAATTATTAAATATTTTATATTAATAATATTAATGATACTCAATAAAGATATTATTAGTATAATATTCAAATATTTGGTAAAATGTTGTGAATGTTTAAAATATACTACCGCCAAAAATAGTGACTATTGTCATAAATGCCTTTGGTATAAAAGATCAAATACATATTATTGTTCGAATTGTAGTACTAGACGATTACACTTCGATATGTGTCACGAATTTTGGTTATGTATGTGTGGACGTTGTTTGACTGATGAAATATTAGGGTTAATGAATAGAGAAAACTTTCAATAAAAAAATATATTAATAATAATATATATTATATTTCAATATGAATTTATGTAGTGAAGAAAAAAAAACTCAATTTGTAGATAAGACAGAAGAAGAGCAAAAAGTAGAAGAAAAAATTACTCATAAATATCAAACTAAATTTACATTAGAACATAGAATGAATGAATGTCAAAAAATTAGAGCAAAATATCCAGACAGAATTCCAGTTATTATTGAAAAATCAGTAACTAATTCTGGAAAAATACCAAATATGGATAAACATAAATTTTTAGTTCCAGCAGATATCACTATAGGACAGTTTATGTATGTTTTAAGACAAAGAATTAAATTACCATCAAAAGTCGGTATGTTTTTATTTATTAACAATAAAATGCTTTCTACTTCAACTTTAATGGGCGCAATTTATGATGAAGAAAAAAATATCGATGATTTTCTCTATATAACATTTTCTGGTGAAAATACTTTTGGTAATTAAATACATATAAAATCCCTTTAAAATTGAATTTATCTTTTGTTACTATAGTGAAAAGATGTCTACTGGCGAAAATACTAACGATTTTAAGGAAAATAATATGTTTGTACCAAATTTATGCGATAAAACAAAAACTTCTTCATTTGAAGAACTTTCTACTAATGCGTCAAATCAAAGTAATGTCACTAACAATCATTTGC